>Ga0209402_10003354_pt1 | contig 15357 bp, 10 predicted proteins | sample ArcticOcean_MG_C_3_FD_187437 | JGI IMG/M metagenome (GOLD analysis project Ga0209402, IMG submission 187437) | Marine microbial communities from western Arctic Ocean - ArcticOcean_MG_CB8_126 (SPAdes) (version 2) | ecosystem: Environmental > Aquatic > Marine > Oceanic | place: Arctic Ocean... | reverse complement strand
ATCTTCTCAGTTAAATTTACTATATGCTTTGGGTGGATCTCCTAAAAGTATTCAAAGAATTTTTCTTTTCTTAGGCTTACTCATTTCTATTATAGGATCTCTTGGAGGAGTCTTTATTGGATCTGTATTGGTGGTGGTTCAAGACCTATATCCATTTGTTTTTGTTCCCGGAACAGCTTTAGCGTACCCTGTTTCGCTAATTACAAAAAATATTCTAATTGTTTTAGCTACTGTTTTTGTTTTAGGAGGCCTTACTTCTATCTGGGCAACCAGGGATATCCAAAATTCTATAGAATAAATTAGACACGTGTAAGATCTTTGAATTTATCATGTACCTCATCAAAAACAGCAAAAACTTCGTGAGAAAAATCAGAAGTAACCATTTTTGTTTTATATTTTTTAAAGCACGGTATGCCTTTGAAATAATTTGTATAATGTCTTCTTGTCTCCAAAACGCCTAATGCTTCTCCTTTCCAGTCTATAGCCATTTTTAAATGGCTTCTTGCCGCCTCTACTCTATCATTAATAGATGGGGTAGTAGCTATAGTTTTATCTTTTAAATATAATTTTACCTCATTAAAAAACCAAGGGTTTCCTATGGTTGCCCTCCCAATCATAGCTCCGTCTAAACCGTATTGATCTCTAATCATTCTTACTTTTTCAGGAGTATTAATGTCTCCATTAGCAAAAACAGGGATTTTCATTCTTGGGTTGTCTTTTACATCAGATATTTTGGCCCAATCTGCCTCTCCTTTATACATTTGCGCTCTTGTTCTTCCATGAATAGATATTGCTGCAGCACCAACGTCTTGAAGCCTCTCAGCGACTTCAACAATTTTTATAGAATCATTATCCCACCCAAGTCTTGTTTTTATTGTAACAGGCAGTTTAGTGTGTCTTACCATTTCTTTGGTGAGCTTTACCATCAATGGAATGTCTTTTAAAATTCCAGCTCCTGCTCCTTTACAAACAACTTTTTTTACTGGGCATCCAAAATTTATATCTATTATATCAGGATTTGTTGCTTCAACAATTTCTACAGCTTTTAACATTGATTCTAAATTTGCGCCAAAAATCTGAATTCCAACTGGTCGCTCTTTTTCATAAATGTCAAGTTTTTGAATGCTTTTAGCTGCGTCTCTAATAAGTCCTTCGCTTGAAACAAACTCAGTATACATTACATCTGCCCCATGTTTTTTACATAAAGCTCGAAAGGGTGGGTCGCTAACATCTTCCATTGGAGCCAAAAGAAGGGGGAAGTCTGGGAGTGATATGTTGCCTATGGTTAACAAAAACTTTTTTTGCAAAACTAACAAAAAACTCTGTTTTAAGTTAAATGATTTTTTTGTTTCATTAAAGAAGTTCTTTGTTAAGAAAAGAATAATAGGTATACAATTTAATATCTTTGCGTGCTTAGACTCCAAAATTGTATGAAAAACATTAGAAATTTTTGCATAATTGCCCATATTGATCATGGAAAAAGCACTCTTGCAGATAGACTTCTAGATTTTACTGGTTCAGTAACAGAAAGAGAGAAACAAGATCAGCTTCTTGATAATATGGATTTAGAAAGAGAAAGAGGTATTACAATCAAATCTCACGCAATTCAAATGGAGTATTTACATAACGGTGAGAGGTATGTTTTTAATCTAATTGACACTCCTGGTCATGTTGATTTTTCATATGAAGTGTCTCGTTCTATAGCTGCTTGTGAAGGAGCTCTTTTAGTTGTTGATGCAGGTCAAAGTATTCAAGCTCAAACCATTTCTAATTTATATTTGGCTCTAGAAAATGATCTAGAAATAATCCCTGTTTTAAATAAAGTAGATCTTCCTTCTGCAAATCCTGAAGAAGTAACAGATGATATTGTTGGGCTGCTTGGTTGCAAGTCTGAAGATGTGATTCCTGCTTCAGCTAAAACTGGTCAGGGAATAAAATCAATTCTAGAAGCAATTATATCAAAAGTCCCTTCTCCAAAAGGAGATTCTAAATTGCCCCTTCAAGCTTTAATCTTTGACTCAATATATAATCCATTTAGAGGTGTAGAAACATACTTTCGTGTAATAAATGGGGAAATTAAAAAAGGAGACAAAATTAAATTTTTAGCTACTGGTAAAGACTATAATGTAGATGATGTTGGTTTACTTAAGCTAAAACAGGAGCCAAAGGATTGTGTTTCTGCTGGAGATGTAGGATATCTAATTACAGGCATAAAAGAAGCAAGCGAGGTTAAGGTTGGTGATACTATTGTAAATTCAAAAAGCCCAAATATCGATGCGATTGATGGTTTCAAAGAGGTTAAGCCAATGGTTTTTGCCGGAATATATCCTGTTGATACTGAAGATTATGAAGAATTAAGGTCTAGCATGGAAAGACTTCAGCTTAATGATGCTTCACTAGTTTTTATTCCTGAAAGTTCGGCTGCTCTCGGTTTTGGTTTCCGCTGTGGGTTTTTAGGTATGCTCCATTTAGAAATTATTCAAGAGCGCCTAGAAAGAGAGTTTGGCATGACAGTAATAACAACAGTTCCAAATGTTTCATATCAAGCTTATGTTAAAAAAAATCCTCAAGAAATAATTCCTGTTAATAATCCTTCTGATTTACCAGACCCTTCATCTTTAGATCGTGTTGAGGAGCCTTACATTAAAGCGTCAATAATTACAAAATCCGCTTTTGTTGGAAATGTAATGTCTCTTTGTATAGAAAAAAGAGGTGTCATTACTAATCAAGCTTATTTAACTCCAGAAAGAGTAGAGCTTTCCTTTGATATGCCTCTAGCTGAAATTGTTTTTGACTTTTATGATCGCCTTAAAACTGTTTCAAAAGGATATGCTTCTTTTGATTATTCTCCTATCGGGCTTAGGTCTTCGAAATTAGTTAAAGTTGATATTCTTCTCAACGGTAATCAGGTTGATGCTCTTTCAGCGTTAATTCATGCAGACAACGCATATAATATTGGTAAAAAAATGTGCGAAAAACTAAGACAATTAATCCCTCGGCAACAATTTGATATCCCGGTTCAGGCTGCAATAGGGGCAAAAATAATTTCTCGTGAAACTATTAAGGCTCTTAGAAAAGATGTAACCGCTAAATGCTATGGGGGAGATATTACTCGAAAAAGAAAATTACTTGAGAAACAAAAAAAGGGTAAGAAAAAAATGCGTCAAATTGGAAATGTTGAAATACCACAACAAGCCTTTATGGCTGTTTTGAAATTAAATGATTAAATTAGTTGAAGAATAATTCTTTATGAATAAAACATTTTTTACTGTTCTAATTTGTTTTTCTACAGCTCTTTTTTCTCAAGAAAAATATGAGCCAAAATTTCCAGAAATATTTTCATCAGTTCCTTTGAAAAAACAAAGTGATCCTGAATGGGTACAGATATTGTATAGTGATGATCCAAATATCGACAAACTTGAATTTTTGTTTAAGAAGTTTTATTCTAAAAACAAATATATTAAGAATCAAAACACTCAAAATTACAAGTTTCTTTTTCGTGCAATTAACAAAAATATTTACCATATTAACTCCAAGGGTAAAGTAGAAAAAACCGATATAAATAAAAATTATCAATCCAAAAAGTCTTTTACCAGTATAAAAAAAAAATTAAAAAATGATTTTAATTTTAGTGCAATTGGCCCTAATAAAGTCACTGCACATGATAATGGAATGGGCTGGGCTGGGAATGGCGGGGAAGTAACAAATTATCAAGTAAACATTTATTCGCTATATGTGTTTAGTGATAAAACTAAAATGTTTTGTGTCACTGAATCGGGCGGAATTTATGTAAGTTCAAATGGTGGAGACGCATGGTCTAATGTAACGCCCTTTGTTAAACCTAGTGGTCATGGAGGAAGCAGTTACATCACTACAACAGCAAATGAAAATGATAATATTATTTATTATTCATCTGGAAGGTATGTGTTTAAAAGCGAGGATTTTGGAAACAATTGGGCGGTAGTAGATCTTGAAGCACTAATTTATAAAATTGAATATGTTGATGACAAGTTATATTTTGCTGGAGCTGCAGGCTTATTTTCGCTTAAGAACAATGCGTGGGATGGTGGGTCCCCATCTATAAGCTCTATTACAAATGAAATATATGCTGGAGAAATATTTGACTTTGAAGTTGTCGTTTCAACAGGAAAAATATATCTAACAAAATATAATACATCTACTAAAATTTCCGAGTTTTATAGAAGTGATGATCAAGGTCTAACATTTAACAAGAAATCTCAAGGTTGGTGGACACCAGTTAATAGTTTAGATAATGGAAGAGGGCAAGTTCAAATTGCTGTAGCAAAAAGCTCTCCTAATATTATTTATGCTGGTATTTTGGGAAATGAAAATGATGAGGTTGATGATATAGGCTGGATAGGCCTGTTTAAATCTACTAATTCAGGAGAGACCTGGGTTAATATGAGTCCTTCTGGAGAAACAGGCGGCCCCTATAGTGAAACTAACCCTTGTATTGTTTGTAATGATCTTATCAATCCCTCTTATTTCCAAGGTTGGTATGATTTTGATCTTGTAGTTTCTGATTCTAACCCAAATCAGCTGTGGATTGGCGGAATTAAAAAAAATATGTCTAATGATGGAGGGGCTACTTGGTTTAGTGATGAAATGGGTCAAGAAACAAGAATTGGTCATCATGATATTCAGGATATTGTACAAGTAGGAGATAATTTATATATAGCCTCTGATGGAGGAATTACTAAGTTTGATATTACTGCAGATGATATTATTAATAAACAATCTATGGTAATTGGAATACATGATGTAGATTTTTGGGGTTACGGAGTAGGAACAAACAAATTAGTTATGGTTGGAGGCACTTATCATAGTGGAAATAAGGTCTTAAGTTCAGACTTTCCTAACGGAGCAGCACAAATGGTTGGAGGTGTAGAGGAAGGTACTGGATGGGTAAATAAAGGAGATAACAATGTTGTGGCTGCTGGAAGCAGTTATGCTAGCCAAGAAGCCCTCTCTGTTTTAAGGGTTTCTGATGATTATGGGACTGCTCCAGAAGTATTAACCTCTAATGGACATAATCCAAATGAATCATATGTTAGAGGAAAAAGATCTGATCTGGAGACCCATCCAATATATTATGACAGAGTTCTTTTTGGTAAAGATAACAGCATTTATTCTTCAAATAATTTTGGAATTGTCTCATCTATTTTATACTCTTTTGGAAATGACCCTCTAAATCTGATTACAGATGTAAGAATATCAAGTGTTAATCCAGATATAATTTTTGCCGTTCAAGGTCTTTTTACTTCTGGAAGCAACGCCTTATTGCATAAGTCAATTGATGGAGGGCAAACCTGGAACTCCATTACTATTCCAGATAATAGCAGGCCCTTAAATATCGATTTGAATATAAATGACAGATTGTTTGTTTCGAGTTATATGGATAATGTTTATTACTCTGATGATTTTGGAGCTTCTTTTACTGAATTATATGATATGAATGCTCAGAACTATTGGCCAATGGAAATAACTGCTGTTGACGGTACAGATAAAGTTTTAGTTCTAGATGAAGGTTACCAAACGATATATCCATATAATAAAATCTTCCTTATGGAAGAGAGTTCTATGGCTGATATTACAGGCAATTCCCTGCCAGGATATGTTCAGATAAGAGATTTTGAAGTTTTTTATGCAACAAATAAAATATATGTTTCCGGAAATGCCGGTGTGTGGGAGTCTGCTTCAAAAATTACTCCGGATCAAACATTTTTATTTCCGCTGGTTCAAAAATATTCTTATGTAACTGATCAAGAAATTAAACTTTCTACTTATACAAATATTGAAAAAGAAGATATCGATTACTACGAGTGGATAGTTGATGGAAATTCTTTTACATCAACTAATTATATAACTACGATTAATAGTACTAGTTCAAACACGCTAAATGTTAATTTTGAATCTGGTCAAAATACTAAATTAATTGATCTTCAGCTTAAAATCCATCTTACTGATGGAACAATTCAAACAAGTGCGTTAAAAGAAGATGCTATTTCTGTTGAAAAGAAAATAATTATAAATCTTTTTGAAAATTCAAGCAACATTAACTTCGGAATCGATAATGGTGCTTATCCGTCAACTTTGACTTTAACTGGATGCGAGCCAATACCATTGCTTACTGATGCTTCTCGAAATATCCTAATTGCTCAAGATTTTAGAACACAAACTATTGCTTTAACTCATGAAGGTTTTTTTTACGATACGAGTACAAATGGATCTAGCAATATTGATATAATAAAGAAATTTATTAATAATAACAGTGCTAAAATTATAGTTGCAACTGTGAATATGTCCTATGGCGATTCATTTCTTTTTACTGAACTTGAAAATAGCGGAATGCAAATTGAAAAGTTTACAACTTCTACTAAAAATGATCCCTCATGGCTACCTGAAAGTCTTTCAGAATATGATGTTATGATTTTAGATGTTAGAAATAGTCTTTCACAAACAGAGAAAAATAAGATAAAAACGTTTATATCTGATTTTAATAAAAAAACCATTGCAATTGGAATGGGATGGACTTGGAGTAGTTATTGGGCTGAAGAAACCGGAGGAGATCCGGATCAATATCCTCTTGATGATTTAATAAGTGAAACCGGTATAAAATATACTAAAGGTGGATGGACAATTAATACTCAATACACTTTTTATCCTTATACTTTATATGAAAATATAGCTTCAGATCAAACCTCTTGTCTTGACCTGGATAGAGATGGTAATATGGATGGTCAGGACAGTGACGGAGATGGAATTTCTAATGATTCCGATAATTGTCCAACTACATCTAACCCTGATCAAAGTGATGTAGATGGAGATGGGGTTGGAGATGCGTGTGATCCCGATGATGACAATGATGGAATATTAGATGAAAATGACAATTGTCCAACCACTTTCAATACTAGTCAAATTGATACTGATGGGGATGGCCAGGGTGATGCGTGTGACTCTGATGATGACAATGATGGAATATTAGACGAAAACGATAATTGCCCAACTATCGCTAATGATCAATCGGATAGTGATGGGGATGGTATAGGAGATATTTGTGATTCAAATTCAGATAGTGATGGGGATGGAATATTAGATGAAAATGATAATTGTCCTACAATCTCTAATGCAGATCAGACAGATACCGATCAAGATGGTATAGGAGATGTTTGTGACTCTGATGATGATAATGATTCTCTTTTAGATGAAAATGATAATTGTCCAACTGTATTTAATACCAGTCAACTTGATACCGATCAAGACGGTGTTGGAAATGATTGTGACCCTGATGATGACAATGATGGAATATTAGATGAAAATGATAATTGTCCAACAATTTCTAATGCAGATCAGACAGATACCGATCAAGATGGTATAGGAGATGTTTGTGACTCTGATGATGATAATGATTCTCTTTTAGATGAAAATGATAATTGTCCGACTGTATTTAACACCAGTCAACTTGATACCGATCAAGATGGTATAGGAGATGCATGTGATCCCGATGATGACAATGATGGGGTGCTGGACGAAAATGATAATTGTCCTGGGACATTTGTTCAGCCAAATACAATAATGGATGTTAATGGTTGTCAAGTGGTTCTACTGCCAGCAAATAATTTTTCTATTGAAGTGGTTTCAGCCTCTTGCATCGGAAAACAAAATGGTATGATACAAATTACAGCGCTAAACAGTTCATACAATTATTATGTTTCAATTAATAGTAGTGATGTTCCTTTTTCACTGAATCAGGCAAATAACTTCACCAGTTTACTTACAGGCCTTAGCCCAGAGGAGTATCAAGTTTGCATTTTTATTCAAGAACAAGAAGAATATTCTCATTGTTTTACTGTAAAAATAATTGAACCTGCACCATTGTCTGCTAGGTCTAGAATAAGTAAAAGCGGTAAAAAAGTCACATTTAATTTAAGTGGCTCATCTGAATATCTTATTAATCACAATGGTGAGCTAACCGCTTATAACAATGGTGACATTTCGTTGAATTTAAAACCGGGTCAAAATATTATAAAAATCACAACAGATTTAGATTGCCAAGGCAGTTATACTGAGGAAATTTTTGTTAGTGAAAAAATAATATTTTATCCCAACCCAACTGATGGCTATCTTCAAATATATGTTTCAGGGCAAGATCATCAAGTTACGTTAGAACTATTAGACATTTCCGGCAATTTTATTAGAGAAGACAAGAAACTTGTTTCATCAAACAGGGTGATCGAAATAGACCTGAGTTCTTTAGTTACTGGAATTTATGTTATTAAAGTGGTTGGAAATACGATTAATGAAGCAATAAAAGTGGTAAAAAAATAATTAGACTATGAAAATTCAAATCATTCCATCAGTACTTTTATTTGTTTTGATTGTCTGTTGTAGTAAAGGAGGTGAGCCTGAAGTAATAACTTCAAATACAGAAGTTCAAGTAACAATTGCTAGCCCTGGTAAAGCAATTCTAAATTCTCCTGACAACAACAAGGTTTGTGAAGAGGGAACAAGTGTTTCTGAAACTGAAAGCACGATCAATTTTGATTGGTCTGCGTCTGTTGAGACTGAGTCATATAATCTTAAAATCACAAATTTAGATAACCTAGCTGTGATAAATCAAACCGAAATTACTGAAACCAATAAATCGGTTACTTTAACTAAAGCAATTCCGTATTCTTGGCAGATAACTTCAAAAAATCAAGGCCTTAATAATACTACCAGTGATGTATGGAAATTTTATTTAGCAGGTGATGGGGTTTCTAATTATGCTCCTTTTCCTGCTGCGCCTATTTCTCCAATGCCAGGAGCAACAATAGATCCCCTTAACGGTAAAGTTATAATAAGCTGGGAAAGTGCTGACCCTGATGGAGACACTGTTAATTATACACTTTATTTTGATTCTATTGATGGAAATCAAGAGCCCGTTCAAGAACATCTTAATTTAATAGATTCATCTTTGGAAGTTGACGTTAATTCAGACACAGTTTATTATTGGAAAATTATTACAAGTGATGGTAATAATACTGCTACTAGCATAGTCTATACCTTTAGAACTTCATGATTTTGTTTCAAACCAATTTTTGATTGGACTATTAAGATTCTAATTTAAACCTAACATTTTCAACGCTTTCTTTTGTCCCAACCAAAGTAACGAAGTCTCCTATTCTAAGTCTTGTATAGCCATGCGAAATAAGGACTTGTCCCTTTCTAATTACCGACAAAACAATCACGTCAGTTGGGAATCTAAGATCTCTCAGTGTCATTCCATGAATGTCTTTATTTCTTATTTCGACATCTACTGAGTCTTTCTTCTTGTCAAGGCCCAATATCAAGGAGGTTGCATTAGGAGATCTAACAAAATGGTCCAGAAGATTAATCATTGCTAGGGATGGATCGATTATTCTAACACCAATATTTATGAGTCTTTCATAATACTCTCTAGCTCCGTTATATCTGACTATAACGTCTTTAGTTCCAAAATGTTCATAGACAAGATTAGCTATTTTATAATTTTCTTTGTCTGACAATAGACAAACTATTGCATCAGCCCCTTCTAGGTTTAGTTGATCTAAGGAATTTAATGAAATATCCCTTGATTTTACAATCTCAAAATCATTATTCGTTCTTTTTTCAATATCAGAAAATGTTATAATTTTTGGAACCCAGCCACTTTGCTTTAATGTCATGGCTAGAGCAATAGATTGACTTTCTAGACCAAATATTATTGCATCTTTTATACCGTCAAACTCTGAGCTTTTATGTTTTAAATGGCTTTCTTTTGCTATGTCTATAGAGATTTTAAAAAGTAAAGGGCCTATTAATTGATTAAGAACTATAATTGCTATTATAATAGTTTGAAACTCATAGCCCCATTCAGTAAACTCATTCGCTATTATAGTCGTTAATCCCAAAGCGACTCCGGCTTGTGTAACATAGGGCATCCATGAAATAAATAAAAACCTTTTTTCATCTTTTGCTGACAAGACTCCAAATATGCCTGCTAAAAACATAGAAAAAATTCTTAGACCAAAAAATGTTATTGCTATCCAAAAAACTTGAATTAATGTTTGAACGGAAAGAGAAGCGCCAGTTAAAGTAAAAAAGATTATATATATGGTTGGTCTTATCTCTTCAAGAAGTGCTACAAATTCAATTCTGTTATTTGTATAATTCGTTATATAAAAACTTCCTATTATACAAACAAGGAGTGGCTCTAAAACAATTTCATGCCCAATAATTATAGCGGTTTTGCTTCTAACAAATTCAGCAAAAAGATAGACCCCGTATCCAATTAATAAAACCCCTATGGCCTTAATTGTTTTATTGACTTTTAAAGACAGTGGAAGCTTTAAAACTAATCCAATTATAACGCCTAAAAAGAATGATAGGGTTAAATCAAGTATTAAAAAAATTAAAAAAGTTAAATCAAGATCTTCATTTTTAATGACTGTTTTAGCAGTAGAAAGGCATATGGCAAATAATATAATTACTAAAACGTCTTTAACCACTGTTACCCCCATAGAGGTTTTTGTAAACGGCCCGTTTGCCCGCATTTCATTTATAACAGCTATGGCGGAAGAAGGAGATCTAGCAACAAAAACAACTCCAAAAAGTAAGGCTATTATAAGTCTTATGTTTTTGGGCTGATCTTCCATAAAAGGAACATATAAAGAGAACTCGAAAATTAACCAAGTGCTAAGTATTACAGTTATAAACAGTTGGCTTGCCGTCATCCACTTTATGCTATTAATTCTACTTCGAAGCTCCTTTAGATAAAATTCAGCTCCTGCAGAAAAAGCTATTATAGCAAGGGCAAGGTTATTAAGGAAATTTAATTTTGGTAATGACTCTGAAGGGATAAAGTTTAAAAAAGAGGATCCCGCTAAGATTCCTGTAATAATTAAGCCTGTTATCAAAGGAAGTTTTATTTTTTGAAAAACTTTAGCTATTTGCTGTCCTGCAATTGCAACTAAAACAAATCCCGCTAAAAGAACTATAAAATTAACTTCCATGCTTGGTTAAATTTAAAGGCAATATATAAAATAGAGGGCTAACTTACTTGTTTTTATAATACACCTCAAAACATATTCTGTGTCTGATGTCTAATTTAAGAAATTCTTTTTTTTAATTTTACCCATATGTCAAAACCTATACATCTAATTTTCAACTCATGAATATTTATTCTATAGAAACTGGAAATTTTAAATTAGATGGCGGAGCTATGTTTGGGGTGGTTCCTAAGCCTATGTGGGAAAAAACAAATCCGAGTGATGATAAGAATAGAATTTCTATGGCTGCTCGATCATTGTTAATAGAAGAAGGGGGTCGTTTAATTTTAATTGATACTGGGCTTGGAAATAAGCAAAACGATAAATTTTTTAGTCATTATGGGTTGTGGGGAGATTTTAATTTAAATAGTTCTCTTTCCGCTAATGGTTTTCATCGTGATGATATTACTGATGTTTTTCTAACCCACCTTCATTTTGATCATTGTGGAGGAGCAATAAATCTGACCTCTGAAGGAAAGTATATTCCTGCTTTTAAAAATGCTAAGTTTTGGGTGCATGAAGACCATTGGAATTGGTCAAAAAATTCAAATATTAGAGAGAAGGCCTCATTCATTCCAGAAAACATTGACCCTATAAAATTGAGCGGTCAACTAAACTTTATTAAAGAGAGAAGTTCGTACATTAAAAATTCCCCGTTAGGATTTGATATTATTGTTGTTGATGGACATACTGAAAAACAAATGCTTCCGGTTATTAAGTATAAAGATAAAACGATTGTTTTTACTGCTGATTTAATACCAACAATTGGTCATATTCCCGTGCCTTATATAATGAGTTATGATACTAGACCTCTTATTACTTTACAGGAAAAAAACTCTTTTTTACAATCTGCCAACAAAGAAAATTGGTTGCTTTTTATGGAGCACGACCCATTCAATGAGCTTGTTTCTTTAAAAATGACTGACAAGGGGGTTCGTTTTGATCAAATCTCAACATTAAAAGAATTTTTTTAATATTGATTTGTTTATTTTAGTACGATTTTAATGCTAATTATTATGTTCCGAATTCATCTTTTTTCTTTTTTCTTTTTTTTATATGGCTTTTCTATTCATTCTCAAAATTATTGGCAACAATCCGTTAATTATATTATGACTGTTGATATAGATGTCAATTCTTTTCAATATAACGGAAAGCAATCTCTGGTTTACACAAACAATTCTCCTGACACTATTAATAAGGTCTTTTATCATCTTTACTTTAACGCTTTTAAGCCTGGAAGTGAAATGGCAACAAGAATTATTAGTGGAAAAGATAAAAACAAACGCTTTAAAATTGATATAAACACAATACCAAAGGAAGAAGAGGGGGGTCTGACGGTTTTTAATGTTAGACAAGACGGAGAGCTCCTCTCTCCTGTAAATTCTGGAACCATTCTTGAGGTTCCTCTAATAAAAGCATTATTGCCGGGGAAAAGTACAACCATTACTCTTGATTTTGAAGGGCAGGTTCCAAAAATGATTCGTCGTGCAGGACGTGACTCTAGTGAAGGAGTCGCTCTTTCTATGGGCCAGTGGTATCCTAAAATGGCTGAATATGACTATGACGGTTGGAATGCTGAACCTTACATTGGCAGAGAATTCCACGGTGTTTGGGGAGATTTTGATGTGACAATTAACATTGATAAGAACTATGTAGTAGCGGCTAGTGGCTATCTTCAAAACCCTAAAAATTATGGTCACGGATATGGAGGCTCAAATCCTAAACCAGGAAAAGAAAAGCTTTCCTGGAGGTTTATAGCTCCAATGGTTCATGATTTTACATGGGCTGCTGATCCTGATTTTATTCATGACACATACCCTGGTCCTAATGGTGTTACTCTACATTTTTTCTATAAAAACAATCCTGAAATTATAGACAACTGGAAAAGGTTACAGCCAAAAACTGCAGAATTAATGAGGTTTTTTAATAATACTATTGGGGACTATCCTTATAAAGAATATAATGTTGTCCATGGGGGTGATGGAGGTATGGAGTATGCAATGCTAACTCTTATAACTGGCAACCGGAAGTTTGGAAGTTTAGTTGGTGTTACAGCTCATGAGCTTGCCCATTCCTGGTTTCAACATGTTTTAGCAACAAACGAAATGAAGCACGAGTGGATGGATGAGGGTTTTACCTCTTATATTTCTAGACTTGCGGTAGATAAAATTTTAGAAGAAAACAAAGTATTTCCGTTAAGTGGTTCTTATAATGGTTATTTTCGCCTGGCCCTCTCTGGCTTCGAACAGCCTCAATCAACTAATGCGAACAGATACGATTATAATATGGCTTATGAAAGCACTGCTTACAGTAAAGGTGCTGTTTTCTTAGCTCAGCTTGGTTATATAATTGGCCAAGAAAATATTGCAAAAACAATTAAAGAATACTACAACTCCCATAAATTTACGCACCCTACTCCTAACGACTTTAGAAGAGTTGCAGAGCGTATTTCTGGAATTCAGCTAAAATGGTATTTAACTGATTGGACTCAAACCATAAATCAGATAGATTATGGTATTAAAACAATTAATGAGGTTAATAAAAAAACTCATATTACTTTTGAGAGAATTGGTTCTATGCCAATGCCCTTAGATGTTTTTATTAACTACAGTGACGGAAGTTATGAAATTCAATATATTCCAATTTCTTTAATGCGAGGAGAAAAAAACAATCCTTATAGTGTTCCTTGGACTATTAATAAAGACTGGGCTTGGTCCATGCCAGAATATGTGCTCATGATTGATAGACCGAAAAAAGAGGTGGTGTCTGTAATAATAGATCCAACAGGTTATATGGCTGATATTAACCGTGTTAATAATGAGTTTTTTAAGCGATTCGATGATGACAAAACAATTGAAAAAAAATAACTTACATTCTTTAAAATCTAAAAAAGCTTTTAATTCTCTCTTTGACAAAGGCGTTTTTTATAAAGAAAAAAATGTTGGTTTTAGATATTGCAAAGGAAAAAAAATTGGATTTTATTTAGGATATACTGTTTCTAAAAAACAATTTACTAGGGCTGTAGACAGAAATCTAATTAAAAGAAGGTTGCGATCGGAGGTATATAAGATTAGTGAGTTTTTTCTTAATAGTTGTCCTCCTGGCACCTATCTTTTTTATTATTTAGGGGAAAAAATTCCTCTATCCGTTGATTTATCTATTAGTATAAAAGGGGTTGTTAAAAAATTTACTCAAGAAACATAGCGCTGTGGGGAATTCCATCCTCTAAATAGTCATCACCTTTATATTTAAATCCGTGTTTTTTGTAAAATTTTATCAAATATGATTGAGCCGATATCTTGATTGGATCTTTATCAAAAAGCTTTTTTGCTGTTTTAACACAATAATCAACAAGATCGTCTCCTGTTTTTTTTTCCCTTTCCTCTTTATCTACTAAAACTCTACCTATTGAACAGAATTTAGGGAAGAGTTCTCCTTTTTTTATTATTCTAGAATATCCAATTAGTTTGTTGTTTTTTTCAACTAAAATATGATATGCATTTTGGTCTAAATTATCAAGGTCTTGGTACAAACACTTCTGTTCTATTACAAAAATTTTACTTCTAAGCTGGAGTATTTCGTATAGTTTTTTGTTGGAAAGCTCCTCAAAATTATAATGACTAAATTTTATCATTAATTACAAGAAATTTTTTTTACTCTTTTTTTGTGTCTTCCTCCTTCAAACTTGGTTGATATAAATATTTTAACCATTTTAATGGCTTCATCTAAAGAAACAAACCTTGCTGGTATACTTATAATATTAGCATCATTGTGTTCTCTCGATAGTTTGGATAATTCTTTATTCCAGCAAAGAGCTGCTCGTATATTTTGATTTTTATTTGCTGTCATCGCTGCTCCATTTCCACTTCCACATATAATAATTCCTAAACTTTCTGGGGTGGCTGAAACATGATTAGAAACTGGGTGAATATGATCGGGATAATCAACACTATCTTCTGTGTCTGTTCCAAAATTTATTACATCTTTGTTTTCTGATTTTAAAAACTTCATAATTGCCTTTTTATACTCAAGTCCCGCATGATCATTTCCTATTGCTATTTTCATGTTTTTTTATTTACTTAGTTAATAATTTTTGTTATAAGTCTTTTAAAAACTGTTAACATTTAAAATAAGTTTTTTTGTTTAATACTTTAATTTTAACAATTATAAAAAACTTAGTTTTATGCAAATTAGTTTATTCTTTTATATTATTTAATTATTAAGTTTTTTCTGTCATTTTTAAACATTTTTTTAATGTTTTTTAAAAATATTTATTAACTCTTTTAAG
>Ga0209402_10003353_pt1 | contig 15362 bp, 11 predicted proteins | sample ArcticOcean_MG_C_3_FD_187437 | JGI IMG/M metagenome (GOLD analysis project Ga0209402, IMG submission 187437) | Marine microbial communities from western Arctic Ocean - ArcticOcean_MG_CB8_126 (SPAdes) (version 2) | ecosystem: Environmental > Aquatic > Marine > Oceanic | place: Arctic Ocean... | reverse complement strand
GCGAAAAGTGCTTACCGCCAATAAATCGATCAGATAGGGTACGAATTCAGGATCACGCGTTACCCCGGCACTTTCGATGGCCGCCCCCGCCACCACTGTGGAAGGATCTCGCATCAATTGGAGTAGGTACGGGCGGAAGGCCGGTTCATTCAACGTCCCAAGTGCCCTTGCCATCTGTACACGTAAAAGACCGCCGTCATCCCCATCAAATACCAACAGGGTTTCAAGTAACTCGACATCGATCAATGAGCCTACATCCGGATTGTCCTGATGGGCGATGCAGACCACAGCGGCGGACCGGATCTTTAAATCCGGATTTATCAGATAGGTCTTGAGAAGCGGTACGGGGTCTGGATTTTTCTGACAGATAACAGACATGGCCGCCAAACGTACATTCGGATCGGCATCCTCCAACAGGAGATCAAGCTGATCCAGGGTTACGGCTTGCGGCATAGTCCAAAGAACCAGCAATGCTTTTCGGCGTATTTCGGCCATCTGGTGTGTCAACAAAGGAAGCACGGCCAGCCCCACATCCGCATCCTCTACAGACTGGAGCATATCTAACGCGTAGATGATCTGACGCTCGCTTGGACTTCGGAGGGTCCTCACCAGGGATTCAACGGAGGCCGTATCCTGAATATTAATCCGAAGTTCTTCCAGATCAATTTCGCGGCGTTCCAGTGCTTTTCTAAACGCATCGATGTATTCCCTGTATGCTCGAATGGCCATAATGGTCCATAGGCCGCCCAAACCGACGGCAACCAGGCTGAGAGAACGCATAGACAACCCGAGAACCAGGGTGAATACAAGCAGCAAGATGCCACTGACCCCCTGGGCGACCTGATCGATAAAGACATCGATAAACACCTTGGTCCGTTTTTTCAGTTTTTTTGGTACAGGGATGAACAACAGTTCCAGACCCGTCTTATTCAGAGAGTAGCGAAAACTTTGATCTGCTCCACGAAGCGCTACGGCCGTCCAAAGACCAGGTACGATAAACAGGGCCACCGAACCCAACATCAAGCTGATGGGCAAAAACAAAATGGCCCCCCCGACGCCCAGAACACGAATCAGTCGAGAGCTCAAAAACATCTGAATAAGGAGGGCAATCAGGCCAATACGGCCATAAAATTTACCTAAAAATGAGGTTAAAGTTGCCTTGTCCTGATAGGTTTCGACCGATATGCTTTTGAACTGGAAGTCCACGATAGCGGTCACGATAACCATAAGCGCTATCATCCCGACAATAAATCGGAGCGAACGGGATTGACGGACAGCCCCGATCATTTGTTTCAGAGATTCCCGCTGTTTTTCTTCAGCGGGTGCGGGTGAGGAGACGATCCCTGTTTCTTTCGCCTTCATCGACCACATCACATTCAAAAGGATGATGCAGATCATTAGGAAGGCCATGCAAAAAAAGAGAAGATTCTCAGGGGTTACATCGGCGGAAGTAACAACGAAACTGGTCACCTCGCCGCCCGTTACTGCACCCAGGATGCCGCCCACATTAAGCAGGGGAAACAACCGTTTGGCCTGCGTCGGATTGAGGACCGTATTAGCGAATAACCAGAATTGGGAGGTGGACAGCACGCCATAAATACTTACCCACACGTAAAAGAGATAATATACCCAGGTCTCATCCAATTCGATTAACCCCCGCAGGATCAACAGGTTTACGACCAGGATGGCCGTTGTAAAGTTAATCAGCCGGGTGAGCGGCATGGAACTGGAAAAACGGGCATAGGACGTAGTAACAGGCAGGACGACTAGAGCAATCAGGATAAAAGTCAGGGGGAGTTGTTCCGCGCCGAGCCGTATGAGAAACAGGCTGTCACGCGTGGGCTTAAGAAAGTAATTTGTGACCAGCACCAGATAATAGTAGGAAAACATCAGAAGAACGAGCGAGAACTCGCCCCTACGAACATCGATAAAGGTGCTGATGAGTCGTCTCATAATCTATCCACTTGCGATCTGTTCGTACGCGCTCATCACGCCGTTCTTCCTGGGCTATCCGCTACGATCTCAATTTCCATGCGGAATTGTAATCGCCCATCTTTCTTTCGCACGGTTATTATAAAAAACGGCCGCCATCGTATCATGCGTTATTCTGCACCATAAGAATCCGGGGCCTGCATGGGCATACAAGGTGTTCTTACGCCAGGCGACGTCATTGACATTGGCGGCGGCGCCGGAGACAAAATAATGCACACCCTCTATGGGTTTTATGGCCTCCAGATTATGATTATGTCCGGAAAAAACGGCCTGCACGCCATAGCGTTCAAGCAGCGGATGCAGATGCTCAATCAACCAGGGCGTATTGCCGTGGCGACCGTTCGAGAATATCGGATGGTGCATGACCACGAATTTCCACCGTGCCCGGCTGGCTTTCAGTTCGTCTTCCAACCAGGCCATCTGTCGTTGAGATGCCCCCGCCGGTGCATTGGTCCGATATCTATAAGACAGATAATCGTCATCATTGATTAACATCTGCGAATCCAGGTTGAAAAACTGTACGATGGTCGAATCGGCGAGGGTATCTGAAAATGTGTAATACCAGTCTGGCATATACCATCGCCCGGTTGCATGCTCATTGACCAGCTGATGATAGGCAATCTGGGCGTGGGGATCTTCTCGATAATCGTGATTGCCCAACACCATATAGAAGGGCATGGGAAATTGCTCTGCCGTATAAACATCTTCAAAATGGCTCCGCCATTTGCGGTCCTGGATGCTTTTTACACCGTTTGCGTAGAAATTATCCCCCACAGCCACCGCGAAATCTGCTCCTCGCCTCGAGGTATCCTTGATTTTCTTCATTCCCGATGCAACAAGTCGCTGTCGATCATCACTACCCGGCTGCCACCATTTTCCGCCACCCCAATCACCGAAAACCAGAAAAGAACGAGAGGCCGTCCCTTCAGGAAGAGAAGCAATAGGTTGATAACTAATTTCCGCCGGCCTGTTCGATAACAAAGCCGTATCGCAGGCAACGAGGAGGAGGGTGAAAAGAAAAAGGAGGGAAGAAAGAAAAAGGGGCCTGAGAGATGCCATTGAATGATGGTCCACTTTTCCGCTTGCTGATTTACCCATTGCTCACCCTGCCGTCATCTGCGTATAACGTTTGCCGATCAGGACGGCAATGATGAGCCATACAATCACAAGACCCAAGTTGAACATCGCGAACTGACTGGTACTGAACATCAGCCAGTTTACGCCTACATAGACCAGCCCTGCAGAAAATACATCACCAGCGCGGACAAAAAACGTATCTATCGCCTGTTTGGCTTTATACTTTTCTTCCCGGGTCGTTGGCAAAAACAAGGCCTGACGGACCGTATTCTGTAAGGAGTAGTCCGTTGCATTTTCCGCAGTCTTTGCCCAACGAACGACCGACAGAATCGGTACAAAGGCCAGGATAGCATAACCACCCAGCGCAATGATCGGCAGGACGAGTAAACCGACACGCATACCAAAATATTTAATAATTCGGGAGACGATAAACAGCTGCAGGATCAGCCCGATGATATTGACTACCGTGAAGAAGCCGGCATAAAATTTTCCGATGAACTCAGCCTCTGTTAGACCACCTGCTGTGCCGTCACGAATCGCGTCAGCCGCCGCCTGCGCAACCGTTCGACCAAGAATATACTCTCCGGTGGTATTCACCCAGTTGAGCATCAGCATCAGAAAGGCAATTAAAAGAAGATATCGATTGGTCCACACCAGTTTGAAGGCACCCTCAGAACCGATCGGTTCCTCTTTCTCCACCACTGCCTTGATGGCTGCGCGTTCCGCCGCGCGGTGCCGTTCACGACGATCAGCTACCCTTGTGATGACCAGACTGACCAGGAGCAGGCCACCGGCAACAAGCATCATCTGATAGACCCCTAATGGCCCGATGAGCACGTTGGAAATATAGCTCCCGCCGACCGCGCCCGCCGACGCCCCGAAAGCCACTATCGGAAACAGGCGTTTCCCTTCATCGGGTGTGCAGACATCATTAGCAAAAGACCAGAACTGAGCAATAACCATCAAATTGAAGATCCCGACCCAGAGATAAAAAACGATCCCAAGCGGCACATTAAATTGCGCCAGGATGTAAAAACCAGCCAGGCAAGCCGTAAAAAAGATGGTGACAACATTAATGAGCTTCAAGCGGGGTAACTTTGTAACCAACAACGCATACAACGGTACCGCGCCCAGCAACAGCAACCCCTGTCCAGCCGCCGCATAGCTCTTCACTTCGGCCCCTCCTCCAACCAGAATTAACGCCTCACGAACTGGTTTGACGATATAATAGGCCGTCAACAAAGTAAAAATATTCAATGTCAGGATGACTGCCGTGAGGCCTTCTCCGGACCGGACTTCCGCAAACAGCGTCAGTAACCTATCCAGGGCACTTTTATCACGTGATTCAGACATGGATACTCCAATTTGTTGATTTGTTGATTGAAAAAAATTGAGAGTGCTCATTTAGAACAATGTTTTTTTCTTAATCAACAAATCAGACAATTCTCCCTCAGTCCATTCTTTCAATGCCCGCCAGTACAAATCCCTCTGAACTATTGACATAGCGTAGATGTATCTTTACCGATTTTTTCCACTTGTTCGAGGTGCGGTGCGTATCAATCTTCAGGTAAAATAACCGATCAGCCAACGCCGTTTTATTTTTGTCCCTGCATAGGGCATCGACTTCGTCGAGTAATTCCGGAGATAGCGTAATCGTAGTAGAATTGCCGTTAGTTGTAAGAGAGAGGCCGGAATCCTTACTACTACGGAGTTTTTTATCGCTGCCACCAAAATTATTATACGAAAGCTGATGCGTACGGTACGAAGTTTCTCTGGGCTGCGCGAAACCGGCTTCAATGGCAAGATCGACAAAAGTAATACGCTGCCCCCTAGTTCCGGGTATCATGGTAAAGTCATCCAACGGGCTGACCTGGCTATACCAGTACCGGCCAATGATATCTCGGCGTCTAATAAGGGTCTCACTCATATAATCGGTCGCCCGCGGATCACTATATTGAGCCTGAGCGACGATCCCACGAATCATGTCATCCGTTATCGACATCACAAGCCTGGTGCCCCAAAAACCATCCCGGGCCGTCAAACGCTCGAAAGCCATATTGGGATAATTAGGCCGCCAGGTCCTCGGATTGAATCCGTCGAGCCCGAAATAGCCTACAGATTTGAAACCCGGTGCCTGATCATACCGTCGCCACGGTCGTTTATAGGCCCCGCCAGATAATGCCGCCTTGGTCATGGTCTCAAAATCAATAATATACTCAAACCCTTCGCTTTGAAAATTCGTACTGAAAGAGGCACTGCCGAGTGTAGAACCAAAATCAATGAGATAATGTTTTACATAACCGCCTGGCGCGTACATGTCCTGCGAGTTGATACGACGGATGTCGTTATGATTGATAAAGGTTGCTAATGGTTTCAGACCGCGTAACTCACGCCGATGCTCGTGACGAAACACATCGTTCAAGTCGGTTTTTCGTTTGGAAATATAGGTCAGGGGGCCAATGGGCTTGCCGGACAGAAATTTGGAGGCGATCGCACGAATTTTACCAGCCGATGTTCGCGGCACACGTTCCAGTACCCGCGTTACGTCTTCCGGGGTGAGGATACCCTCATCGCCGAACTCATCGACGAGGGTCACTTTACCTTGAATTTCCAACTGTTCTTCAGTGAAAAAAACCAGATAGTTTTCAGGTGTATTGTACCCGGCTGCGTATACCAGCTTGGTTGAAATAATCTCTGCCGCCGTGGCTAATTCGGGAAATTCGGGTGGGTCGAACTTCAGGAGATACCTGTCTCCCCGGCTATCCTTGATCTGGAATCCGGGCGTTACCCCCTGTGTCTTTACGCCTGCAACTTCCCAAGGACGGGTCAAATCCGGACCATCAACCGTATCCGGGCCACGCAGCGCTTCTTCCAGCGTAATCGTCTTCGCCCGGTTGGTGAACCAACTTGAGTTGCCCACCTCGTCAAAGGCATCAATATTATTGGCGGGTTTCGGGTTACCCGTCAACCAACGGAAGGTCCGTGGGAAATCAAAAAACGCCTCCACCGGTTCGAGGACCGTCTTGTCAACGAAATCATAATCGGGATTGGGCTCTTTGGCTGGCGGTTCCGGCACGGGCCGACGATCTGGAAATTCGTACACTCTTCCGGCCACGAGGAGTTCTTTGGATGGACCGCAGCTCAGAAAAATTAAACCGCAGAGCACACAGAGGAGGTACCAAGGCCGCGAAGTATGCTTTACATAAAATTGTTTTAAAAATAGAAGTGTTGTCATAATGTAGTTCGCTGAAAAGGATTACAAGGCGGTATAAGACAAGACCTGTAGACCTTTTTGATCCCCTTGCGCTCCGAGCTTAATTAATACTATAAATCACGCCCGATAGTTACCACAAGGCGTATCGTTTCACTGCTGCGGGCGATCTGTGCGCGGCCCATGACCCTGTCCTTGCGACGCAACCTGATACCGATACCGTAATTGGTGGATAGATTGTCGTATGTGATATCGTTGCGGAAGGCATCGAAGACCATGCCCGTATCCATGAACAGCACGATATCGCCAGCTAAACCTTCATTAATCCCATTATTGATACCAATATTCCAGAACGGATACCGGTACTCTGCGTTAATAAAAAAAGCTTTGGCGTCATGAAAACGCAGGTTACCAAAACCACGAAGCGTACTGGAACCACCAAGCCGGGGCAACAGGAAAAACGGCACCGCCTTGCCCGAACGGCGGTCGGCGATCAGGCCGGTAGCACGTACGGCCAGGACACGGTCCTCCCAGAATATGGGTACCGCCTGATAAAGCGCCAATTTGTATGTGTTAAATCCGTAGGTGCTACCCTCCGCATCGAAATAGGCTCGGAAGGCCATATCTATGCCCGTATCCCAACCTGGTTTACGATAGAGAAGCAGGGGGGCATGGACATCAACCCCTGCGGTTACAAGTCGGGCCCCGTTGAGTCCGATTAAACCTGGATAGGAGGCAAGTGTGGAAGGGCGCAGACTATTCGTACCATGCCCCAACTCGTAGTCTGTCCAATCCACCATACCACGCACCGCAAATCCATTTCCCTGATATCCAAGACCTACCCCTATATTCACATTGGATTGCTTGTAATTGGTCTGCCCTGTTTCTAATGCGCCTGAGCCAATGCCGAAAAAATTATCCCGTGGCCGGTATCGATACTGCCCCCAGGCATCGATGTCCATCTGTGAGGTGATCCCCTGGGTCAGTTGCACCCGATGGGTCTGATAGGTACGCGATGTAAACGCTGAGGATAGCTTGACGGTCAGAGGCGTCTCTCGTCCCAGTTGGCCCTTCAAGCCGACCGCCACGCCTAACCCCGCCCCGTCCCCCTGACTGCCATCCCCAACGAACAAATGAGCCCGGTCCAACCAGGTACCGACAGCTTTTACCCCTGCGACGCCCTCAGGTGTAACCACGTAGGACACGGGCCGACCAATGGTATAAATAAGCCCCTTGAAGATGAGTTCCACCGCTCTCGCAGGGGCCCGCATAATTTTTCTACCGGTAGATGTGGCTTTGGGTTGACGTAGTAGGGGATGGTCAGGCGTATCAGCAGACCCTTTTATCACAGCAGAATCTACGCTGGCGGCTGTCTGTGCGGTGGTCGAACGGGCAAAAGGCAAAAGGCATAGAACACAGAGGGCAATAAAAATGGGAGATTGACTCATTGACTCATTGGATTTTTATTGAGTAGGATATTTTAGAACGTGTATGTTGAGAATATATACTACTTTGTACCATTAATACATCAAAAAATAATTCCATAAGACGATGTTTCCCAAAATGGCAGGAACTCATGTAGACGAACCGAAAGGACCCCTTCCCCATGCCTACTCCTCGTGAACAATTCCGACAAGATGGCTTTTATCTAACCCCACCCGTCATTCCGGCAGAACTGATTGAACGGGTCATCCCTCATATGGATGCCGTCATGATGGGTGAATACGAGACCGGTACACCGCCCTACGGCCGTCTCTGGAATCCGGGAGATGATCCCGATAAGATTCGCAAGATAGACGATGCTCATTTGTCGGACCATACCATCTACGAACTGTTTACCCATCCCGAGATCGGCCGGTGGGCAGCGAAACTTATGAATGCCCATAAGATACAGCTATGGGCAGCCCAAATGCTCTATAAACCGCCGGGCGGAGAACCTTCAGGACATGTGGGCTGGCACCAGGATACGCAGTATTGGAAGTATTGGCAGGAAGGAAGCGAGTTATTCACAGCCTGGATTGCCATTGGGGAGGTCACCGAAAATATGGGCGCGATGCGCTTCGTTCGAGGCTCGCATCGCTGGGGTAATCTCGAAGGGGGCAGTTTTTTCGATCCCGATCATGAGGCACAACAGAAAGCCATCCAGATACCTCCTGAAGCGACCTGGGAAGAGACCGCCGCCGTCCTGCCATCCGGTGCGATTAGTTTTCATCACAATTATACCCTGCACGGCAGTGGTTCCAATATCTCTGATCGTCCCCGTCGCAGCTTCGCTCTGCACCTCAGAACAGAACGGTCACAGCCAGTAGAGGATACGGACGCTTATTATGTCACCCACCTGGACGACCAGGCGTTACGCCCCGTGATTTATAATACGGAATGATTCTTTGAAAATTTAGAACATAGAAAGTTAGATTCAAAACGCTTAACCACCGTTTCTAACACCAAGTTTCACCTTGCATACTGCGTCTTATATCATGTATCTTGAGCACCGAACTTTCTAGCTTGTAACTTTTCAACTTGCATATCCAGGAGCCCCGTAATGCCTGAGTCTTCTATTAAAACTACTGTCGTCGGCAGCTATCCTGTTCCTTCCTGGCTGGCGGCATATCCATCTACGCCCAATCTGCATGATGCCATTATGGTTATTCTTAAAACACAGGAGCTGGCGGGTCTGGATGTCATCGCCGACGGTGAGTTATCCCGCTTCGATATCAGCCATCCAGAAACGAATGGGATGATTGAATACTTTATCAGTCCGATGGCAGGCATTACGACGCAGGTAAGTCGGGAGGAGCTGGCTGCTTTTCGGGCCCAGGAAGGGATGGGATTCCGGACACAACCCGCCGGGTTCGTCCGTGATAAAATTGGAGAAGGGACCCTTAATCTGCCGGCTGCATGGCAGATGATAAAATCGCTCTCGGATCATACCCTCAAATTTACAGTAACAGCTCCGTACATGCTGGCCAAGACCCTGGTGGATGAACATTACGGGGATCTGCAAACGATGACCATGGATATCGCCGAGGTACTGCGTAAACAGGTCGCAGAAATCGATGCACCGATCATTCAGGTGGACGAAGCGAATCTGACCGGCCATCCTGAAGACGCTAGCTGGGCGCATGAGCCCATCAATCATGTCCTCAGCGCGGCTAAAGGGGAGAAGGGGCTCCACCTGTGTTTCGGCAATTACGGCGGCCAGAGCATCCAGCGCGGTCTCTGGGAAAATCTGCTCCCGTTTCTGAACAACCTCGATGTGAATCATCTCATCCTCGAATTTGCCCGGCGCGGCTACGACGAACTGCCGCTGTTCAAAGATCTTAGAGAGGATATCGCCCTCGGTGTAGGCGTCATTGACATCAAGGATAATGGCGTGGAAACGCCGGATGAAGTGGCACGGCGTATTACACACGCCATCGATATCCTGGGTGAAGACCGTGTCAAATGGGTCCATCCTGACTGCGGCTTCTGGATGCTGCCTCGGAGTATCGCCGATCGAAAAATGGCCGCCCTGGTTGCCGGACGTGATCTGGCTGAAGGAAAATAAATTGGTGAATGGTGAATGGCGATTGACTGATTCACTAATCACCATTCACCATCACCATTCACCATGCCCCTCTCTCTCCCTTGCCGCTACTATCGTGTCTACACCGACCTGGATGTCCCGTCGGTTGAGGCCAATTTCCAGTTTGTCGAACGTGATCTACCGCTGCCCGTTGATCAGACCGCCCTCGTGCTCGTTGATGTCTGGAGTACGCATTATATCGACAGCTGGCTGGCGCGCGCGAAAGCGGTGACGGAAGCCAGGATTGTACCCATCCTCGAATCAGCCAGAGAAATCGATATGACCATCATTCACGCCCCCAGCCCACCGGTGGCAGATCGGTATGCCGACGCACCGGAGCTTACACGACCGGAACACACCGGTCCAGACTGGCCGCCGGCTGACTTTCGTGGTATCTATCGCCGTGGTCCCTATGCCGAATTCGGGCGAAATCAGGAACCGATTCTCCCTCCGACATACAAACGGTATGAAACTGAACTATGTATTGCCGAGTCGGTAAAACCGCTGGAGGGCGAGCATGTGATCCATACCGGTCCCCAAATGCATGACCTCCTGGCGGAAAAGCAGATTCTGCATTTGATCTATGTCGGCTTCGCAACCAACTGGTGCGTCATCGGCCGGGATTACGGTATCCTGGCTATGAACGAGCGGGGTTACAATATTATTCTGGTCCGCGATGCCACCACCGGCATCGAATTTCACGATACGATAGACACGCTTAATGCCACCGCAATGACCATCCGTGAAATAGAGACCAAACAAGGCTGGTCTACAACGACGGATGGGTTTATAAACGCCGTGAAAAATACAGCGTGAAGCGTATCCGCCCCATGAGCAAAAGGACCCATGGCCCCATGAGCAACCTTTCTCACCTTCCCCGTATTCCTCTAACTCATTTGCCTACGCCGATAGAGCCTATGCCCGGCTTGTCGAAACATCTGGACGGCCCGACTATTCTGGTCAAGCGGGATGACCTGACTTCGCTGGCCATGGGCGGCAACAAAACACGAAAACTGGAATTTCTTCTCGCAGATGCCATCGAGCAGAAGGCAGACACGGTGATCACATCCGGTGGACCACAGTCCAACCACTGTCGTCTGACGGCCGCTGCCGCAACGCGTCTCGGCCTGAAATGTGAGCTGGTCTTCGGTGGAGAGCCATCCGATGAACGACCGAACGGCAATCTATTTCTGGATCAGTTATTCGGTGCAGCCGTTCATTGGTCCAAACCTGACTTACGAAATGAAACCGTGGAAACCGTCGCTGCGTCATTACGCGCAGAAGGTAGAACCCCCTATGTAATACCTATCGGGGGTTCCAACGGCATCGGGGCTATTGGTTATGTTGCGGCCATGTATGAGCTTAAAGAACAACTGGCATCAAGTGGGCAACAGGTCGATCATATTCTCTTCGCCACCAGTTCCGGCGGTACCCATGCGGGTCTGCAACTCGGTGCCCGGCTTACGGGCTTCCAGGGACAAATTCTGGGGCTCAGCATTGATCAAACAAAAACCGGAAAATTTCCGCCCAAACTGGCCGATGTGGCTAACGAATCCGCCCAACGCCTTCAGGTTGACGAACGATTCAAACCGAATGATTTTACGATGAACACCGATTACCTGGGCGGCGGTTACGGCGTCGTCGGCGAATCGGAACGCGAAGCCATATCCCTGGCGGCCCGATACGACGGCCTGCTCGTTGGCCCCGTATACACCGGACGCGCCCTCGGTGGCCTTATTGACCTCATCCATAAAAAGAAATTTCGTAAAGACGAGACCGTCCTGTTCTGGCACACCGGTGGCGCGCCAGCTTTATTTGCCTATGTAAATGAAGTAACCGCTTAGACGATATTTTTTGTGGAGGAGGCCGAGAGGATGTCACCGATCATTAAAGGCGTAGCCGAAATTGTAATCAATGTACGTGACCTCTCTGGAATGCAGCAATTTTACGAACACGTGCTCGGATTCCGGTTCCATAGCCAGTACCCGGACACCGAACCGACCATTGTTTTCCTGACGATCTCTGCTATAGATTCCCCGCTCGGTTACGGTGGGCATCCACAGCTCTTTGCGCTGATTGACGTTAAGCGAGACCCGCATACAAAAACTACCTATGCGGATATTGATAACCGCCGGTCAGCTCTCAATCATCTGGCCTTTGAAATAGACCCTTCAGCCTTGTTGCCGGAGAAGCAACGTCTGGAAGAACTCGGATTATCTGTGGAAATCCATGATTTTCCCCACATGCAGGCGAAAGGCCTGTTCTTCCACGATCCTGAAAACAATATGCCATAATGCCGTGCCAAATATAAAAGGCGCCACGTAAAAAACTACGTGGCGCCTTTTATATTTGAAAAGAATAGCAAACGCTTATCCCACAGATAGTTGACACCCGGTAGCTTGCGGGGCGTCTTCAATTACCTGCGTCATTCGCGCTTCAACTTACCCGTCCAACTCCAGGACGAAGTAGAACCCTGGATTCCAGGCCTGGCAGATCAGGAACAGACTGCCGTTGTACGTATACCAGACGGCATTATGAATATGATCTGCGAGTTCAATGCCCAAATCTTCTTTCGGACGAATGGTGGACAACACTTCATACGTTGTTCCATCCAGAATATAGATCGGTGCGGCACGGCCTTCCTGCGGATCATCCAGACTACCCACAAGCGCCAGAGAACGACCCTTCCATTCAATGAAATCGATCCCACATGGTTTCGACCCGGCCGGGATGCCGTAGGCTGCTTTGAAGTGACCATCGAAGGTGAAATGTTCAAAGCGGGCATGTGGCCTATCCGCAATTGACAGATGCTGGCCGTCCGGCGCGGGATTCAAACCGTGAGCGGTGCCGAACAGGCCGGGGGCATCAGGATCACTGGACTTACCGGCGAAGATGTCGGTCCATTGCTGGGTCGTCAAATCGGCTTTTGATATGTAGTTCGAGCCATACCCGTCAGCCACATACAAATGATTATGAACAATCGCGACATCGGTCGGATTGTAAGGGGCTGACTCATCCTGGTACTCATCGAACTCCGGTCGTGACAGGATAAAATCCACATTACCGTCCAGACTCAGCACGACGACCATCTGATCACTATTTGCGGGCATAACCAGCCGGCGTTTGTTCTCGAATGTACAGAGTTTGGTACCATGAAAATTGATCGGCTTCAGGTCCGAAGGCAGCTCGATGATCTCCTGGGCATTCAAATCCGGGCTGATACGCATCAACCCACAGCCCGGCATACCGTAATAAATAGAGCCACCGGCCTCCTGATCTACGGCAAATCCGCCGTGCAGATCCACCTCACAAGAAGCTGCTTTCTTCGGCACCGTGTGCAAATCTTCACAATAGGCGAACACAAACGGCGCTTGTCCGCTCGTCTTCTTAGGCATCAACCTCTCCTTTAGTAAAAGATAAAACGCGGAAACACGGATCACCGATAGGCGTATCCGTGTCATCCACGTTCCATAATTAGGCTGCGATTACACCATGGGGATCAAGGACGAATTTCTTTGCGGCGCCCTTATCGAAATCCTGATAGCCCTGCGGCGCGTCGTCCAGACTGATAACGGCCACATTCACCGCCTTGGCAATCTGAATCTTATCGTACAGAATCGCTTGCATCAACTGACGGTGGTATGTCATGACCGGGCATTGGCCCGTCGTAAAACTATGGGACTTGGCCCAGCCGAGGCCGATACGAATACCGAGCATGCCGATCTTGGCGTTGTCATCCACCCCACCCGGATCACCGGTCACATAGAGCCCCGGAATACCGAGAGAACCACCGGCCCGCGTGATGTCCATAATGGAGTTCAACACGGTTGCCGGTTTTTCAACGCTCGCATCAGAACCATGTCCCCGTGCTTCGAAGCCAACACAATCCACGGCCGCGTCCACTTCCGGCTCACCGACGATCGCGTCAATCTGATCGGCCAGAGAGGCATCCTTCGTCAGATCAACCGTTTCGCAGCCGAAGCTTCTGGCCTGAGCCAACCGCTCGGGAATCAGGTCCCCAACAATAACACAGGCAGCACCCAGCAACTGGGCCGATGCAGCCGAAGCCAGACCGACCGGACCGGCACCTGCAATGTACACCACCGACCCTGGCCCTACACCGGCCGTATAGGCCCCGTGAAAACCCGTAGGGAAAATATCGGACAGGAGCGTCAGATCTTTCATCTTCTCCATCGCCTGCTCTCTATCCGGAAATTTTAACAGGTTGAAGTCGGCATACGGCACCATCACGTACTCCGCCTGGCCGCCAACCCATCCGCCCATATCGACATAGCCATAGGCAGCGCCGGGGCGTGCAGGATTTACGTTAAGACAGATGCCCGTTTTCCCTTCTTTACACATCCGGCAGCGTCCACAGGCAATGTTGAAAGGTACAGAGACGATATCCCCGACACCGAGGAATTCGACATCACGCCCTTTTTCGATAATTTCTCCGGTGATTTCATGGCCCAGAACCAAGCCGGACGGCGCTGTGGTCCGCCCACGAACCATATGCTGATCGCTCCCGCAGATATTGGTAGCGACGATCTTCAAAATGACGCCATGCTGGCACGGGCGGTCACCCAACGCCAATTCAGGATAGTCGATGGATTGTACCTCCACCTTACCTGGGCCGAGATAGGCAACACCACGATTGCTGGCCATAGTCCTCCCCCTTCTTGAGTTTGTTTTGAAATGAAGACGCCCCTGCAAGTTACCGGGTACCTTCGTCAGTGTGGAACCTCGTCTTGTGACAAGATTTTTGGAAGCCCGATCGATTGACCTCCGCAGCAAGCCTGCGGGGTATACGCATCACTAGGCTGATCAAACAAGATGAATGGTGTATTTTTTCAGAGGATACAGGTTGAGGAGGAGGAATTCAAGGAAAAAAACTGTCTCTATCTTCAGATCAACCCTGACTCAAGTCATAGATCCAAAGAAAGATTATCAGACCGTGTACTTTATATTTTATGCTTTGTTAAAAGCACGGATTCATATTTTATTGCATAGTACACGACAAAAAATAGGAAAGGCCGGTACATGTCATCCCGAGCGTAGCCGAGGGATCTATTATGAGGCGACTATACCTATATCTCTCCGCTCGTTGCACTCGGTGGAGATGACAAATCAGATTTTTGTCGTGTACTATGATTTTATTGTTAAGGGTACTTTAATATAGATCTTGTACTTTTCAAGGTTATACATCACCCTTCGGCTATTCTATCCTGAAGTCTTCGACTTCGCACAGACGGTCTTATCCAAAATAAAATCGGAGCATGACCAGGGCCTGTATATCTATGCACGTAGTACCCAACACCTTGTTTATCCAGCAGGAGTTTACATGCGCGCTTTAGTCACCCGCTTACGAGATGATCACATCCGCGAGAAAACGCTTGTCACCGACTGGCCCGAGCCCGAAGGGCCAGAAGCTCATGAGATCAAAGCCCGAACACTCTACTCGGGCGTTACCAACGGCACCGAGCGCAACGATCTGACTGGGGGCAATTACGCCACCCC
>Ga0209402_10003352_pt1 | contig 15365 bp, 15 predicted proteins | sample ArcticOcean_MG_C_3_FD_187437 | JGI IMG/M metagenome (GOLD analysis project Ga0209402, IMG submission 187437) | Marine microbial communities from western Arctic Ocean - ArcticOcean_MG_CB8_126 (SPAdes) (version 2) | ecosystem: Environmental > Aquatic > Marine > Oceanic | place: Arctic Ocean... | reverse complement strand
CACGCATGTCAAGTACCAAATGCATGAAATGAAAAAAACCTTGTAAGTCCTGCCTGGTCAGACACTTGGCGATATTTGTGGGGTGAACGATTGGCATACTACGGTGGCAGAGTTGACAAGTGTCCGGCATGTGTGCGATAAATAGAGCGTAATAGTTTCATTACTTTATGGAGAATACTATGGCAGAAAAATTCAACAAAGGCGATGTGTCCGAAGGCATTCTTGCGGCAGCTATTACCGCTCGTTTTGTGTCAAAAACAAAATCGGTGAATCAGGGTGATGTCCTAGCCATCATTGGGAAACTAAAATCGCCTTCTGGTGGTGCCAAAGGTCTGACGACACTCACCAAGTTTCCGTCACCAAACCTGAAAAAGGGCGTGATCGATACTGTGGTGTGTAAAGTTAATCTCGCAGCAGTGAACATGAAAGCGTTTCTGAATAAGAACATATACAAGGATAAAGATGTCGCCAAACTGGTCGCCGCCTCCGTTCAGTATGCCAATGGTAAATATGTGCGGGAGTGGGCCGACATGATGTACACCAATGGACAGAAAAATATTATCGAGGTGAATTCAGAGGGGTTGCTTGATCAGAGTGGCACAAAGGTTGACCTTCGTGTGATCATCGACGGAACGCGAAGCGGTATTGGTATCAGTCTCAAAGCAGGAGACGTGAAACAGTTTGGTCAAGTTGGCGGAGGAACCATTGCTTCAATGCATGAATTCTTTGGATCGTTGGGCGTCAAGTTCACTAGCGCAGATGTGAAAACTTTCGACGCGCATATAGCCAAGAAAGCTCCGGCTAAGGCTTTGGTGTCTGCCTACAAGTCGGCGACTGGACAATTACAGAATATTATCCGAAAAGACCCCAATCAGTTCAAGAAAAATTTAGCTGCGTTCATGCGGTTCCATGCCACGCGGAACGAACCCAATGTAGCATTGGTGCAACTGAATAGGGGGCAGGCAACGGTGTATATGTTTGAGCAACTCCGAGGAAAGTTAAAAGGCGTTCCCGTGCGGGTCGAATATCGCGACGGCACCACGAATGTTATTCCAGGCGCGAAGATTCCACAAATTTCAATCTATGGCGGCGAGGACGATACCAGTAGTAACCTTTTGCTCTTGTTGCGCGTGAAGCTAGAAGGTAATCGCATTAACAGCAAAGGGAAACGAATGGGTTTGACCATTCGTAATTATGTGGAAAAGGGCGCTCTAACCACGCAGTTAGTATCCGACCATTAACATAAGATGAATCCCTAAATATTATCATGGATAACATGCTAGAAGGCTACAATGTTCCTCCAACGATAAAGCGGTATCTTCGTGATGGTGCGTCTGGCGTGAAGGAAGCTTGGAAGACGAACCCCAACTGTCAGCAGTGTGGCAAGAAGCTCTCACCCGCAGAGCGCAAGCAGGGAGCGCGTGTGTGTGCGAAGTGCGTCAAGAAGAACAAGAGCGCAGTGTGGGGAAAAGATAGCGACGATGACTATAGCGAGAGCGTCAGCGAAGCCTACCTCACGGAGTTCGGCAATCGCCCGTATCCCTGGCGGATGACGGTCGACAACTCGGATCAAAAGCAGGCGCAGTTCACGATTCCAGAAACCGGAATGGTCTACAAGGTATCGTTGTGGGCCACGAAATATCCAGCACCACGTAACATACGCCCGGACGGAAGTCGATTCCCCGTTCCACCCGCATCCCCGAGTCAATGGGAGTTTGGATTTGGATTGCACAAAGCGGCGGACCACGCGTGGAACAGCCCGACACTGGGTCGTGATGACATCGTCGGCAACACGGGCGTCGCGATTCCTGTGTTTGCGACGGTGATTGCTATTTTCAAAACGATGGTGAAAGCCGCGCGGCCGCAGTCGATTGTGTATTTCGCAAAAGATCCATCGAGAAAACGCCTTTATTCGCGGTTGACAAAATTGATCCAGCGGCACGTGCCTGGGTATAAAGGTACGGAACCACGCTCCGGGCATTACGAAATCGTCAAAGAAGACATCGCTCTTCCGCACAAGGATACGCACATGACCATTCCCACGTTTAAGTCGTTCGTTGCCGAGCAGGATACCGAAACTGTCGCGGTGCAGCCTGCCGCGGCTGGTAAGATTGTTTCTGAAGTCACGCCACCCGGCATGGAAGATTGGGTGACGAAGAATAAGGCGCGGTTCCATAAACAATATGGTGACCGCGGGAATGAAGTCCTCTACGCGACCGCGTGGGACATATACGAAAAGGGTAAGCGCGACTAGGCGGTCGCATTCACCGTGTTCAACGCACCCATTACTCGGTCTGGATTGCTCGGCCGCACGGGAATGGGAATTACGACGCCCGGTCCTGCTGGTTGAGTCGGACCACCAGCGGTCACTGACACTAGAACAGGTGATCCCGCTGCGCCCTGCGCCATTTGTGCGGTGCCTGTTTGGATAGGGCCCGCCGCGCGATTTGATGCAAGAGTCGCGCTAAAGTTTGCCATCCTCCCTTTACCGGTGCCCCAACTGCCACTCGCGGTCTGCCCTGTGGACGCGGCGAGTTCATCATCTCCAATGAACTGCGCGTATTCTTTGGCGCGCCGTGTTTCTAATCCGTATTGCCCTATCTCTTTTCCGCGCACGCCTCCAATACTTGCACTTGCAGCAAAATCCTCGTAAGTTAATTCCTCACCGGCGTTTAGCTTGCGAATTAAATCATTGGCATTACCTTTATTATAAGCAACAGATGCCAATGCATCAAATTGTTCTTGGGTAACTCCAACCTTTAGCCTGACGTTGTTTTCGCCGCCTTCGTTAATGCCCTTTTCAAACCTATCGAGCATCTTGAGTTTTTGTGCATATGATTCTTGTTCCGTCACGGAGCCACCGGGATGCGTTGCGGAGACTTTCTTGCCATCCCATTCGGTCAACCCATGCCCAATGGTCCAGACGCCGCCCCCATCTTCATACGCTTCCGGTTTGAATCCTTCGTACTCTGCGATACGCGCAACCCCCTGTGGGCTGACTTTCATGTCTTGATGTGCTGCTGTTGGACTCCCACTCCCCAACGACTGAGGTGCCGCCGGCGCTGTTGGTGTTGGTGTCCTTCCGCGGCCGCGACTTCCGCGACCGCGGCCGCCGTGCGCCTCGTTTTCCAGTACATCCCGACCCGTTGAAGCGCGCGCGCTAGCGCGGAAATCCGCAAGTAATTGAGAAGTATCTTCCCCTTGGTCACCCATTCTTTGTGCGTGGGCCCGTATTCTGTCCATGAAACCAACGCGTCTATCATCTACGTTCGTAAATGCGTCGGCCAACTCATTCAGTGCCTCTTTCTCTTCGGCATCCTTGTCGTCGCCGCCGAAGTAGTTCATCGGGTTCCACATCGAGCCACCGGCGCCGGAGGCCCCCTTCTCCTCATCATCATCGCCGAGGAGGAAGCCCATCCCCGGCACTTTTTTCAGGGCCTTCAGAAACATTGTGGGAATTTGCTTAAAGATATCGATTAGGAATGTCATGACATCCGAGGGGCTCGCATCTTTGAACCAATCAAAAAAGTCACCCACCTTCCCAAGGCCGTCGCTGAGAACTCCAAGGAATGGCTGCAACGTTTCTTCCCACAACACGCCTAGCCAATCAGAGAATTCACCTAGCTTCACACCCATCCACTCAAAGATGGGCTGGAGTTTTTCCTCAAGCCACGCGCCAAAAATTTTAAGACCGTCCCAAAGTTTTGTGCCTATCGCCATCCACGCTTTGAACGCTACCACCAACACATCCCATATAAACTTGCCGACGTCGATAACTGCATCTAGTAGAAAGTTGAAATACCTCTTCAGTGGTTTAAGAATTGGTCCGAAGTCAATATTTTTGAACATGGTCCAAGCACCTAAGAGTGCCACACCAATGGGGAGAATAAACTTCACCACTGCTGTGAACAGAGCTTTTTTAAGGAAGCCTATCATATTCAGTACGCCACCGGCGAGCGTTTCTAATTGGCTCTTCTTTAGTTTTGGGTCCTCATCAACGTCCACCCTCGTCGGCGCTGTCGATGCTTGTTCGGCTGCCCGTGCTGCGTCTTCACGCGCTCTTACACTTTGATCTTTGGCCTGATCGATGCCCAGTGATGTGGCCGCGACGAGCTTAACAATTTCCTCATGAATGCCCCTGAGTTCGGCTACGACTGTTGGACTTTCGACGGTGGCGGCGAACGTCGATTTGACGGCGGTCACGCGAGTCGGCTTCGCAGCAAAACGCCCAGACTTTTTATCGCGAGGTTGCTTGCCCGCGGCTACAGAACGTTGAGACGGGGCTATATCGCCCCCTTTAATTCGGCTCGGAGACTTTGAAGACTTTTTGCGCTCTTTGACATCAGCGGCAGTCATATCCACGGGAGCGACCTTGGTGTAATTCCGCATCCGTAGTGCCGCGCGGGCGTCGTCTAGTTCTGATGCCATTATCGATGTGCCTTTGATTTTGCTTGTTGTTCGCGCATTCTGCTATTCTCTTCGTCGATCCATTGCTTGAGGAGTACCACATAAACATCACGTTCATACGGCATCATGTTGTCCAGTTCAGTTAATGAAAAATTATGATGCTTCATCAGGACGAAATTTAGCTGATAGTGATTGGGCAAAGTCTCGTGACTTTGCCCTATTCGAAAAAATCCCCAATACCCTCAAGCACCAATGGTTCTGCATATCCGCACTTTGTGCATTTGAATTCTGTTTCATACCGCAGTTTCGGCATGGTCTGAAAAAACTGAGCGCAATTTTCAAGACATTTGACCGGCATCGATTCTACAAACTCTATCCATTCTTCCTGGCTGTGATCTCGGGCTTCATAGACCACTCCCTCTTTGTTCACCACGGTTTTAATTGACGCCGCAATAACTGGTCCCGCTAAAACAACTTGATCCTTTTTTTGAAGAACATTTCCAAGTGACGCCATCGTGGGATAGGTAAATTCAATAGTCAGATCGTCATTTATTTGAATAGTACTTGTGTGGTTTTCTGGCGTCGTGACGGTGACCGTATCGATATCGATCACAACCGTGTTCACTTGGTGACACCGGGGAGGTTCTGCGTCCGCGGCCGCGTCATCAGACGGTGTTGGATTCGGTATTTTATTCTCACAACGGAATGACATATTCACGATGTTATTGACAGACTTGGCACGCAATTGGAGAAACAAGTACTCGATATCGAATGATGGTAATGAATCAACGTCAATGGCGTCGAATGTACAGTTACGCAAAATTTGACGAACGGCGTTATTGATATCTTTTGGATCGTCCGATTCCTTCGCTGTGAGGAAGATCTTTTCTTCCTTCACCAGATACGGCCGATACTTCACGGGCTCCTTGATGCTCTTCAGTTGCACATAATATTCGGGTGTTACAATTTTAGGTAGACTCATAGCATACTCCTTCAAGTAGATGGGACCATATTTATTGCGTGGATGGTGCCGGGTTTATAATCGACCAATACGAATATGCAAACGTCACCGAGATTTGTTGAAACTCGCTGACCAGACCCCATCCCACTTCCGTAGTGTTAATGTTCAGTGGGTAGACATTGAAGAACTTATATCGGATCGTGGGCTGAGACGCATATTGCGCTTCGTCTGCCTCTCCCCTTTTGCGGAAAGATATTTTCCCGCCAATTTCACCGATAATGGGCAACTCCAGATCCAGATTAACATCGAGCCCGGTTTCGTTGCGCTTGGCGTTATGTACGTTCAGTAGTTCTAGTTCCATTCCCTCCCGCAAACGATAGCTGTCGGGGAATTGCAACATCATATTACCATCTTGAAGGGTGCCGTATTGCGTTTGTTGCATTCGGGGTTGAATCAATTCTTGCCACGCGTGGAGTAGGTGGAGAACGTCATTCTTGGCCCTTCCAGGCGGCCCGATCAGCGGCGCAAGAAATGTGCAGTCTATGTTCGCGTATGTGCTGTAGGTGGGGAATTCTTCCGTATACCCGTAGATAGACATGGGCGTCGTGTCAAGGGATCGACTTGGTGTGCGGGTGGTCTGGCAGAGCAGTCCACGCCCCAAGTATTCGGCCGCCTTGCCAAACCGCTGGACGAGTTCTCCACCTGACACGTCTTCCATCGGAAGTTTGCATCGGAACTGACTTGGCTGCTGGAACCCACTTTGGAATTCCGACATGAACTGATTGATGTTAAAGTTGGACATCTTTGCTCTTTACTCGAATCCTTTGTCAGTGGCCTTCCATTTGCCGTGCTGAGTTCCTCCATACCTGACCGCGGCTCATCTTCGCAAACTTGTCTACTGGAAGAAACAGCGCAATATCCCATTCCGACTCACCGACTTGCAGCAGAGGCGTTCGCACTTGTGCGTACAAGTAACGTTTGAGGCACGGACGGAACGCCTTATATTTAGACACAGCGTTTAGGATCTCATAGGTCGCATCGATTCGGGCTTTTAAGGGATCGCGGTTCTTGATAAGTTTATCGGCATACAGCTTATCAAAGAAGATTGCCCGCGTGCGATACGGCAGGTAGTGAAAGTTCACCCCGAGAAACCCTTTCGAGTCTTGGTCTAGCACTAACGTGAAGGGCATTCGATCATAGGTATCCAAAGTTTTACGGCCTATAGGGTCGTACATGTAGAAGTAAAGGAATCCCGGCGCGGCGTCTCTGGAAGACACCATTTGTTTCGCGAACGGTTTGGACAACGACCCAAACGACTTTCCGGCTGTGCGAGATTGCCATTGCTGAAGTTGCGACTTATAGTCACGAAACCAGAACATGGCGCGTCGTTCCTGCGGGAGTAGGCCGCCGCTGTCTTCGACTCGTTTTCGTAAGGTTTCAAAGATATTGACTGACGCCACTACGAGGCTCCTTTGAACAGGTGGTCTTCCGTCAAGATTTGAAACGTCCACTGACGTTCGACACAGAACTCTCTAGCGGCTTCCCACTTCGCGTGATTGATCGCGACAGCCACAGCTTCTTTAAGATACCTGCGCGTCTTGCGCTTGACGGCTCGTAATTCCGTCTGGGCTTTCGGCTTGATCTCGATGAGGTAGACACGCTGGCCGGACGCAGTTTGCACTTCCATCCAGACATCGGGAAAGTAGCGGTGTACCCGTTGGTCAATGGGTGATAAATAGGGTATATGGAATTCTTCTGATGCCCAACGAAGAACACCTGGCGTGTCATCACAATACATGAAGAACCGACGTTCCCAACTGGAACGATAAATAATGTTTGTAGCATTCCCCAGATATTTATGGGGACGCTTGGGGTGAAAGATCCCTCGGTACGCCATACATCTATTTAGAGAGGCACATGCCAAGTAACACACCAGACTTACTTACAAATCGCGCGGTCGCACCAGAAATAATGGCGTCTGCGATGGGTATTCAGGATCCACTGGGACAAGCACAGGTATACGCCGTACGCTACCCTGCTGATCTCGGCAAAGATCCGTACGAAAAATGGATGTTGTTTGAGGTGAAGTCAGCTAGACATATTCTCCGTACGGGATTGATGGCGGAGGATGGTGACAAGAAGGACAGTACAATAAAAGCAGTTGCGTTGTATCTCCCGCCTGACGCATTGAGTTCGACACTGGGTGTAACATGGGGGGAGGGTGATGTTGGACAAACGCTCGGTGCCGCGCTCGCAGGCGCCATTCAGAAGGGCAGAGAGCTTGACAGTGGTCCGGCATCGACGCTTGGTCTGAATACCCTGTTGCCTGCGCTTGAGGCAGGCTTTCGCGCAGGAGCAGTGGGGAGTGCCCGAACCGGGATAACCAATCTCGCCGGCGCGCTTGGTGGGTTTCTGGGTAAGGGGGCCGGCGTCTCTGGGGAGACTGCTGAAAAGGCTATGGCAGCCATTACAGGCTCGGTTGCAAATCCTCGTACGGATATGTTTTTCGAGAGTGTGGCCTACCGCAGACACACCTTTACGTTCGTAATGGTTCCACGAAACCTAACTGAAGCGCAAGCTATCGATGCAATTCTCAATACCTTCCAGTTCTATATGTTGCCATCCTTTGGTGGTGAAGAAGATATTGATTCAGCATTTATTGGTTTTCCATATGAGTTTGAAATTTCGATGTTCACACAACACAATGGCAGTTCACATCACATCAACACCGTTGATCGTTCTGTGCTAACAAGCATCAATATTAACCATTCATCAAATGAGAACGTGGCCTTCGTGGATCGTCAGGGCGGCCGCGAGTATTACCCAGCATCGACTTCAATAACGCTCGAATTCACGGAAGTCCGTCTGCAAGGTCGCAATCAGCAAAGTGTTATTTGGAGAGGGACAAACAGGAAATGGGATCAGGAGCAGTATCCTGACAAACGGTCTGGTCCGGGGATGGAGCAAGAGGGTGGTATTCTCGCAACGGCGATAGAGAACGTTTTCCAAGGCGGCGTCGATCTGCTCGGTCAGGTCGTGAATGAGGAAGTTAATCAATCCATAGGGAAGGATTAATCTGAATGAAATATTTTCAATATCAAAACGTCATTGCGTATACGATTGATGGAACCGCCATCAATCTGACGAATATCGCCGAACGAGCGAAGATCACTGCACGTCTCAATCAACACACCCGTGTCATGTATGACTATGTGATCGCGGATGAACAGCGACCGGATACCGTTGCTTTAATTGCCTACGGTGATGTGAAGTATACATGGCTCATACTTCTGATGAACAACATCTTTTCGTTGTACGACTGGCCGTTAACGACCCGTGAGTTCACAGACTTCCTCATCAGTAAGTATGGGAGTATCAGTGCTTCGAAGTCCGGTACCCCCACATACTACACCGCCGCCGGGCTTCGTGTAGACGAGATAACACATGGGCTATTGGCCACCGCACAACAGGGAGAGGTTCTGTCCCCCTACGAACAAGAGGAACGCGACAACGAAGACAAGCGGCGCATTCGTCTTGTCCCTAGTAAGTTTCTATCTGGCATTGAACAAACTCTCAAGACACTTTATCGATAATCATGGCCGAGACACCCACATCTCCACGCCAAGTCAAGCTCCGTAGGTGTAGCATTCTTTCTCCAACGCTACACATGCGGGCGCCACGTGATCAACGGGAGAGTATCCAGAAACAAGGCATCGATATTTCACGAAGTGTGATGAAAATTGATATTTATGAGAGCCTCTTTCAGAATACGATTGCCGGTTCCATTGAGGTCCGAGAGACGCAGGGGCTTGCAGAATACTTTCCACTGACAGGTACAGAGTTCTTCTATCTGGAGTTTGCTACGGACTACTTGGGAGAGGAGCGCGTCTTCAGTCGGCTCTTCCGCATTCGTCGAGTTGGGGATGTGAGCTTTCCGAAGAATGAAGAACGGGTCTATACAATTGATCTGGTGACGCCTGAATTCTTTGAGAGTCTTTCGTCGCGAGTGCTAAAAAAGTATACCAACATCTCATGCGTTGATGCCGTGAAGGACGTGATGAAAACTTATCTTCGGGTGCCGGACAAGAAGATGGCAGACACCAACTTCGAAGAATCATCTGGCGTCCTGAGTGCCGTCATGCCAAACTACACGCCGTTGCAAGCGATCAATTTCTTTACGACGTTATCGCTGACAAAAGCTACACCCCACGAAAGCAACTTCGTGTTTTTTGAAACGCTCGACGGGTTCTACTTCACCAGCATTCGAAAGTTGATTTTGGATGCACGGTCAATAGACGACTCGAAGTTGCCAACGTTCTCAGTCAATGCTAACAAGCTGACGGGCGCCCCGACAATCAGTGAACGGGACGCATATAATACAATCATAAAATTGCATCAGGAGCAGACCTTTGATGTGTTGGTTGATACGGCTACCGGCGTGCTTCGGAGCAAGATGCTGCATTTAGATTTCTTTGCCCGGAAATGGAACGAAGAAGATTCTCGATACACGGAAACATTTAAGAAGACAACGCATCTGGATACGTACCCAGTTTATCCTGACAACTTTGATCAGAGTGTTGGGCGGAACGTCAAGATGTTCATTGTCCCAACAAATCTTTCCTCGGCCAACTCTAAATATAGTGCAAGTGTCGGCGAGACTCCCGTGCCACAACGTTTGTATGAATCTATTGTACTCCGCAATCGGCAACTGAAAGAACTCCGACACCTTCGCACGCTGTTGGAGGTGCCGGGGCAACCAGATTTACGGGCGGGGAAAGTGGTCATTATCAATTATCCTTCGTCTCGCGCACTACAAGACGCGACGGGCAATCCGAGTATGTCCGTTGTGCAGACGCCCACACCGTATCACAGCGGGCGACATTTGCTGACGAGTGTGCGGCATAGTCTTAGATTAGTGTCGTTGGGTATTATGGAGTATCAGATGCACATTGAAGCTGTCCGCGATTCGTTTGGGGCCCCGTTGATTGGATACACGGAAGATTCACAAGATGTAGATGAATCGGGGATCTGCGTCTAATGGAAAGTGGCCCACTTTCTCATCAACTCGGGTTCGACGGATTCATTTGGTTTATCGGTGTTGTCGAGGGGTTAGACGATCCGTTGAAAGTCGGTCGTTCGAAAGTTCGGATCTTTGGATGGCATGATAAGGATACCGACAGTCTCTCTACCGACGATCTTCCGTGGGCATATGCACTGGTGCCCGTGACGCACGCCGCACAACTCCCTACGTATCGCATCGGTGATTGGGTCGTAGGATTCTTTCTCGATTCTCGTTTAGGCCAGCAACCAATTATCACGGGTGTGTTGCCGGCAATTCAACAAGCATAAGTTATGGGATGTAACGGATTCAAGGATAATCGCACAGCAGCCGAACTGCAACTCGCGCCAGCAAAACCGCTGCTCCGCAACACGGCGGTGGTGGGGAATCTCCACTTTGGTGCGGCACCTGGCGCGATATCATCTGGCGTGTCTCTATCGAGCGCGACGCACGCGTCAGTCAGAGACGCGTTGGCCGCGAAGTCTTCACTCTCCACACTTTCGTCGTCGATGACAGACAGTCTCCAGCAATTCGACGCGCAGTCGTCATCCCTGTTGTCTGGGCGCAGCTTTAATGCGGATACGTCTGTGTTTGGATTGGCAAGCACCGCGACGGTACAAGCGGGTGGTTTCTTTTCCGCCAGTGACTTGACACAGATGTCGGGGATGAAAGCGGGTGCATTGGTAGCGGGATCTATCGCAGCAGTGACACTACTAGCCCGACGAAAGAAGAAGCTCGTAAACCTAACAGCACGCGTGGGTGTCGCGTTGAGCGCATTTTCTATTGCAGGCGCGCTCGTCAAAGAGAACTACAACCGCACACCATATCCGTTGGAAGAAGATTTGGATTTACCGAACTGCTCGCGTCTCGCGCAGGGCGATGAAGCCGCGCAAGCCGATCCGATTCTAATCGACAAACGGAAGTTCACGCGGACCGGAATTGGAGTAGCGGTCGGTAAACCAAGTACGTGGACGCGACATGTGACGAGTCGAACTGATCTATTAAAAGGCTTCACTGCCTTGCCAGGTTTCAGTTCTGCACTCAACATGGTGTTCAAGGACAGGAAGAATCAACAGACATGGAGCGAACCTGCCACTCCATATGCCGCGGAGTATCCCAGTAACAAAGCCACACAAACCGAATCCGGTCACGCAGTTGAGTTCGATGATACCCCGGGCGCAGAGCGCATACACGTTTTTCATCGTTCTGGTTCGTGTGTGGAAATGCACCCCGATGGTAAAGTTGTCACGAAGCTAATGGGCGGTGGCTATATTGTGGCCGAAGCCGACCTGCATGTGAGTGTTAAGGGTGTGTGCCATATTAGTGTGGATGGCGATGCGAACATTTACACGAAGGGCAAACTGGATTTGCAGGGTGATGAAGGTATTAACATTCATACGAAGAAAGACTTCAATGTCTTTGCAAAGAATATCAACCTACGGGCGAAGGCAAAGTCCACCCTCGACGGGACCATAATTGATTTGCGCTACGTAACCTTGCCCGGGATCCCGGTAGTGACAACGTCCGGTATTGCGCCGACGTTGAATATGGCCGCGATGAAAAAGGACTTCCCCGAGATTCATGGACAGGTTTGTAAGGCAGTACTTGAACATAAGGTGGAGATGGCTAGATTGAAGGCGGGAGTCATCGCGAAAAACGCTACGATTGAAACGAAGGCCGCGCTCCAAGGCGCTGCGATTGGTCCAACCCAGGCAGCCGCCGCGGTCGCCGAGGGCGCCGCGATGATTGCACAAAACGTAGACACTATGGCTATGATCCTGAAACTTCAGTCTGGTATCTTTCCGACAGGCACCGCGCCGAAGTTTGAGTTCCCCGCGTTGACGGCGGAGCAAGAACCCGTAGAGAACCCACTCGGCAATCCGTTGGCGTATATCGCAACAACGTCGGCCGCGGCGACCTATCGCACACTCTTCTTTGACACACCTCAAGAGATGGGTGACGTGGAATTGTATCAGGCGCATCAGCAAACGCAATTGCTACTCGGTGATATCGAGAGCGTTGAACCGAAGCTCGGTGGAGCAAAGACAACACCCGTAACAGGTATAGTCGCACCGGCGTCATTGCCTATTGTGAACTATCTGGACCGCGATACGTATCGTGGTAACTTCAGCAGTGACCCCGAACAAACACTCGGTGGTACATCGTTTACATACGGGGAACTGGTGGATTCATTGTCGCGGGCCGATGTGGCCAATCCACACATTACTGAACCGGTCACCATCTAAGTAAATCAATATGGCAGCATCAGTTAGTCCGTCAAGCTCAGTCAGCCCGTCGAGTTCTGCGTCGCCGTCAGTGAGTCCGTCAACCTCTGTGAGCCCGTCGAGTTCGTTCAGCCCGTCAAGTTCATTCAGCCCGTCGGCATCAGTGTCGCCGTCACCCGGGCAGAATCCGTTTGACGCTGACTATGTCAAAGCGTCGGTGTTAGCAGCGTATCAGAAGCGGGCAAACTATCGCGAACAAGCGAATGCCGCAGGGTGGCTTGATCAACAGACAGGTGGAGACGGACCGGGGGGGGAAATTTACGCCACCACACCGCGTGTAGACATTCTTGATTTTTATATGGTCAAGATTATCGGACGCAACGAGGGATGGGGCAGTCTCAATCCGAAACTCACAATCGTCGGTTCGGAGTATGGTTGGTCCGAAGAAGATGACTTCTATTGGGAACGCCGAATTCTATTTCCGTGGTTGTTCGTCGCCGTGCCAACACCGGGCGCGCCGCTGTCGGCAGAAGAAATACTCGCTGCTAAAACTACGGCTACGGTTGTTGCGGCTGCCGCTGCTGCGGCTGAACCGCCGGTGCTGTCCCTGTCTCAAGAGGCCGCACAAGGAATTGTCAATCAAGGTGGGTTGCTGCAAGATGATCTGATGTATAACTTGTCCTTGCTATGTGCAAACGTACTGGCGCCATTCAAGGAGAAGTATCCGAATATGGTGGTGGTGAGTGGATTGCGGCAACTCAATACGGGTATGAGCCAGCATGAAACGGGTGAAGCCGCAGACATTCAAATCAATGGGCAAACGGATGCGTTGTTGTATGAAGCGGCAGACTATATTGCGAAGAGTCTCCAGTTCGACCAGTTGGTGCTAAACTATAATGTGACGCCAACCTTGTCATGGATTCATGTTTCATTTAATGCTCAGGGACTCCGTAGGCTGGTGCTGACACGCGACCATGACGATACCTACCATGAGGGGTTGTATCTCATCAAACCGTTGACTGGTGAAGCGCGTGCGACGGCTGAGCGACAACTGGAGACAGACATCGCGGCCGTAGATGCGGAACTGAGTATTCTGAGTAAGCGTGATGCGCTTCTTACACCCAAGGTGAGACATGCGGAACTACCGGCAGATGAGGATGATACCGGACTTAATGATACTGAACCGCCGCCACCTTAGTAGTCTCAATAACCATACCGGAGTCCGCACTAAATAGTCGTATGCCAGAACTTTCCACAACATTTAGTACTACGCGAGAGTACAAAGACTTGTCATTGACGTTCGCAAAGAACCCGATCACAAACGATGTCGTGGCGGTAACTGGTGCGGACGCGGTCAAGCGGTCATTGCGTCTCCTGCTGTCGTTGAATGTCGGAGAGACGCCGTTCTTTCCTGAGTACGGCACACGGCTGCGCCAATTGTTGTTTGAACCCATCGATCCGATTACGACCGTAATGCTTCGTCAAGAGATTGTAGCGACGATTGTGGCGTTCGAACCGCGTGTCACCATTCGGCAATTGTCGGTGATCCCGAGTGCCGATGAACACACCTATGCGGTTAACTTGTTCTTTTCTCTCGTCAATCAGACTCAACCACTTACGTTGACTCTATATCTTTCACGGTTGCGATAACATATGGCGACATTACCTTCACAAATTCAGATTTCAGAACTTGACTATGATCAGATTGTTACGAATCTGATCACATTCATGAAAGCGGACCCAACCTTTTCCGACTACGACTTCTCGGGTAGTGGGTTACGGTTGCTAACCCGCGTGCTTGCTTATGTCACGTTCTATAACAGCTACTACTTGTCCGCGGCGGTGAACGAGTCATTTCTCGATACCGCACAGTTGCGGTCGTCCGTAGTCTCACACGCGAAGATGCTGGGCTATAACTCCCACGGTGTGCGGAGTGCCAGCTACGACGCGAATGTAACCGTGACGGTGGCCAACACCGCGCCGGCCACAATCACGCTGCCGAAGAATACACAGTTCGTATTACAGTCGAATACTAGCACAACCTTTTACAACGTGGCGGATAGTGAGCTTACACAAAATACTTCTGACAGTACTTACCAAGGAACGGACATCACGCTCGTTGAGGGGAGTTCAACACAGTATCGATTTACGGTTGATCTGAATGATCCTACGCAACGGTTTATTATTCCAAACGCCAATGCAGACTTCGGTCGTATTAGTGTGACCGTGCAGACGAGTGCGACAGTCAACACGACAACGACATTCACGGAAGCCACAAACCTGTTGTTAGCCAACAGCACTTCAAATATCTTCCTTGTCTCGGAAGCCTATGGTGGTTTTCCTGAATTGAAATTTGGTAACGATGTTATTGGTGCCTCGCTGGAGAATAGTAATATCGTCATTGCGGATTACTATATCAGTCGCGGTGCCGCGGGGAACAACATTCGTGGTCCGTTTAGCATCGACGACACGTCCATCGCCGGGTTGGTGACTGGTGTCACCGCGACAATCGATGCGAACACGGTACCTAGTACTGGCGGCGATGATCAGGAAACCATTGAGGACGTGCGCTATCTGGCACCGCTCACCTACGCAACACAGAACCGTACGGTGACGGCGGATGATTACAAGACACTCATTCTTCAGAACTACTCTGCGTCCATTGCCGCCATCACGGTGTTTGGTGGAGAAGAAGGTAACCCAACCGATCCCG
>Ga0209402_10003350_pt1 | contig 15370 bp, 14 predicted proteins | sample ArcticOcean_MG_C_3_FD_187437 | JGI IMG/M metagenome (GOLD analysis project Ga0209402, IMG submission 187437) | Marine microbial communities from western Arctic Ocean - ArcticOcean_MG_CB8_126 (SPAdes) (version 2) | ecosystem: Environmental > Aquatic > Marine > Oceanic | place: Arctic Ocean... | reverse complement strand
GTGATCCTTTTCTCGACAAGTTGCACGATCTTACCGGTGATCCATCAGGTTGGCAGCGTGACATTATCAACGTAATCTCTATTCGTGATAAACATTTAGAGCGTAGGGTAATACGCGTCCGGACAATGACTGCGTGTCAGTTAAACTGAGTGGTAACCTAAACACTGGGCATTGAAACATCCGACAACCTCGTCGACAACTCGGACCCTACCATTAAGGCCTCTTGTCTATGAAAATTTCCAGAATCCAAGCGTTCCAAGTCGATCTGCCGATGAAGGAAGGCTCGTACAGCTGGTCGACCCAGTCCCATTCATCGTTTGATACCACGGTCGTTATCATTGAAACTGACGAGGGAATCAGCGGCGTTGGCGAAAGTTGCCCCCTGGGACCCACCTATCTCGCTGCCTACGCTGCCGGTGTCCGTGCGGGGATTGCGACACTGGCACCCGACTTAATTGGAGAAGATCCAACGCAACTGGATCGTATCAATCTCAAGATGGATACCCTGATGAAAGGTCATCCTTATGTTAAGTCAGCAATTGATATGGCCTGTTGGGACATTCTTGGAAAAACCGTGAACAAGCCTGTTTACCATCTTCTCGGTGGAAAACTTCAGGAACGAGTAAAGTTGTTCAAAGTCGTCACGCGTACTGATCCTGACCTTATGGCTGAGAGGATTAGCGAGTACCGCGCCGAGGGCTTTGGTCAGTTTCAGGTGAAAGTGGGGGAAAACCCGCACACCGATATCATTCGATTTCAAAAAGTGGCGGCTGCTATGCAACCCGGCGAAGTCATGGACGCAGACGCCAATACCGGCTGGCGACAACATGATGCGCTCATGGTGGTTGACGCCGTGCGAAACTTGGTCAGTGAGCACGGCATCTCAATCTACATCGAACAGCCCTGCCCGACCTATGAAGAATGTTTGGCCGTGCGTCAACACACTAATCTGCCATTTATCCTGGACGAGTGTATCGATGGCCTGCCCACTCTGCTGCGGGGCTATCAGGACCGTGCGATGGATCTCATCAACCTCAAAATTAATCGGATGGGTGGCTTGACTCGAGCACGCCAAGTCCGAGACCTGTGCGTGTCATTGGGTATTGTGATGACCATTGAAGACAGCTGGGGCGGAGAAATCGCAACCGCTGCAATCGCTCACCTCGCCCAATCTACGCCCGAAGCATTTCATTTCCAGTCCTCCGCATTTCACGAATATGCCACCGTCGACATCGCCGAAGGGGCGCCCGCCGTTGCAGAGGGCTATATGGTGGCACCCGCCTCTCCTGGACTCGGAGTCACCCCTATCATGGATGTATTGGGAGCACCGGTCATTGATACGCGGTGACACCAACGAATCGGCCCAGCCCACGGCGCACCACTCTCACCGCGGCCACGCGGAAGGTGCTGTCCGGAGAAAGGACTTGATGTGCATGAAAAGAATTCAGCGCATCAACCCACGGGGAATCATGATGGCAACGCGGAATTCACGCTAATGGACTTCGGCATTGCAATGGCGACGGCCGCCGATTCCTGGAAAATTGTCGAACGCGCCGAGGCACTCGGCTTTTCTCATGCCTGGTTTTATGACACCCAGATGCTCAGCGCTGATTGCTTTGTTGCCATGGGGGCCGCTGCAGTAAAGACGTCACGGATTCGCCTTGGCACCGGGGTGCTGGTCCCAAGCAATCGAATCGCCCCGGTTACCGCCAACGCGCTGGCATCGCTCAACCAATTGGCACCGGGCCGCATCGACTTTGGTATTGGCACAGGCTTCACAGCACGGCGTGCCATGGGGCTGAATGCCATGCGTCTAGCGGACATGGCGCGCTACATCGAGGTGGTACTAGCGCTTCTTGCAAAAGAAACAGTGGAAGTCGACTTTGATGGACAAACTCGAAAAATTCGCTTCCTCAATGCCGATGACGGACTAATTAATACCCGTGATCCCATCGCCCTGCATATTTCTGCGTATGGACCACGCAGTCGTGCCCTGACTGCGGCCTTCGGCGCCGGCTGGCTCAATTTTGTAGGTGACGTTAGCTCAGCGGTCACTGCGCTGCAGGCGATGCACACGGCCTGGGAGGAGGCCGGGCGAACCCAAGCGACGCTCTCAGCGACAGCCTTTGCCCTAGGCTGTGTGCTCGACGTTAACGAACCGTTTGATTCACCTCGCGCCATGGCCCAGGCCGGCCCACGCGCTGCAGTCACACTCCACCGGGCAGCTGATGAAGCACTCTTAGGATGGCAGAACACCAGCACAACGTTGCCCTCCTTTGCCGATTCGGTCGCCGGTTATGTGGCGCTCGCGGAGCGTTTCGAACCCGCTGACGCGCGTTATCTCACTAACCACCAAGGGCACCTGATGTTTGTCAAACCCGAGGAACGGCCATTTGTAACCGCTGAACTGATCCGCGACACCAGCTTTACCGCGACCGAACCTGAATTAATTGCCCGCATTGGCGACCTGCGCGATGCAGGCTATACCCAATTCACGGTACAACTAACCCCTGGGCAGGAAACGGCGATAGAGGATTGGGGCCGCATCCATCGCGCCCTTGCTTAACAACATGAACCCACTCACGCCACAGCTCTTAGACTCTCCAATGGAGGAATACCAGCAACAAGGGTATTTACGAGTGTCTCAACTCCTGACCGACCACCCTATAGAGCATTGATTAACCGCGCGTTTGCGCCTAACCGAAACACACTACTGATGAGCACATCAAAAACCCTCTTTCAGAAAATATTTGATCGCCACGTCGTTCTCGAACGAGACTCGGGCGATGCCTTGCTCTACATTGACCGCCATCTGATTCACGATCTACATCATCGTGCGTTCGCCACACTCAAAGCCAATGGCCAGACCATTCGCCGACCAGAATTGTTATTTGGCACACCAGATCATAGCGTGCCGACGACCGCCCGAACGCTGGTAGACATTCCACAAGGGGAAATGCGCGAGACCGTCTCCGGACTTGAAGCCGCAGCTAAAGAGATGGGTTTCAATCACTTCGATTTAACTGACGATCGTCACGGCATTGTTCACGTCGTCGGACCGGAACAGGGAATCACCCTGCCTGGCCTGGTATTGGTGTGCGGCGACTCGCATACATCGACTCATGGGGCGCTTGGTTGCATCGCCTTCGGGATCGGGGCGACCGAGATACAACATGTACTTGCCACACAGACGCTGTGGCAACGTCGACCACGAAATATGCGCATCAACATCGATGGAGCGCTCGGTCCCGGCGTTACCGCCAAAGATCTGGCATTGTTGACCATTGCTGAAATCAGCGCAGCGGGTGGCGCCGGATTCGCCATCGAGTACACCGGTTCCACTATTCGCGCACTCTCTGTCGAAGGCCGCATGACGCTATGCAACATGACCATCGAAGCCGGTGCCAAATCGGGAATTATTGCACCCGATGAAAAGACTATTGCTTACGTCAAAGATCGACCCTTCTCCCCTAAAGGACGCCGCTGGAGCGAGGCGCTCGCCTATTGGAAGACACTGTTCTCAGATACCGATGCCTCGTTCGATCACGAAGTGTTGATTGATGCAACGGCGCTGGAACCGCGCGTCACGTGGGGAAACAGTCCACAATATTCTGTGAGTATTGGCGACACCCTTCCGGATCCCGCCAACGAACCCAACCTCATTAAACGATCAGAGATGGAGGCCGCGCTCACTTACATGGGGCTTCAGGCGGGTATGGCCATTTCTGAGATTAAAGTGGATAAGGTTTTCATCGGCTCGTGCACCAATAGCCGAATCGAGGATCTGCGCGCTGCGGCGGCGATCGCCAAAGGCAGACAGGCCGTGGTGCCCACCTTGGTGGTCCCAGGATCGGGACTGGTTAAAAAACAGGCCGAAGCAGAAGGCCTGGATCAGATCTTTAAAACCTCTGGAATGGAGTGGCGCGAACCCGGTTGCTCCATGTGCGTGGCCATCAATGGGGATACCTTGTCACCGGAGGAACGATCGGCATCCACCAGCAATCGAAACTTTCGCGGTCGCCAGGGCAAAGGCAGTCGAACGCACCTGGTCAGCCCCGCCATGGCGGCCGGGGCCGCCATCATGGGTCACTTTACTGATATCCGCTCGTTGAACTAACGGAAAGCCACCATGCAGCCCTTTTCCTCACTAACCGCTATCGGCGTGCCGATCGACATCCCCAACTGTGACACCGATCAAATCATTCCGGCTCGATTTCTACGGCGCGCGAAGGACGACCCCAAGTATGCGACGTTTCTACTTCACGACCTGCGTTTTAATTCAGACGGTAGCGAAACCGACTTCATTTACAATCGCGCGCCCTATTGTGACGGTCAAATTGTGGTCGCAGACATCAACTGGGGCTGCGGATCCTCCCGCGAAACCGCGGTCGACGCCCTGGTTGCAAACCAGATCAGGGCCGTCGTAGCCCCCTCGTTCGGTGATATCCATTACAACAATTGCATTCGAAATGGCGTGCTGCCAGTGCGCTTACCCACAACATCATGTAATCAACTTCGCGAACAATTGCACGCCGCACCAGGCGCACAAATGACGATCGATCTGGAAACTCAATCGGTTACAGGACCTGACCAGACCCTCTACCCCTTTACTATCGATGTGTTCGACCGAATGCGTCTGCTCGAAGGCTTAGATGACATCACTCTTACTCAGCAGCATGAGAAAACAATCGCATCGTTTGAGGCAAACTATCGCGATCAAAATGCCTGGGTATTTGACGCTTAACCCTACATTCTGTCGGCGCTTATCTTTGGCTAAATCTCCATCGGGGAAAAACCTAATCCAAATCAACAAGACGTGTGCGATCACGCAACAAGTAGAAGAGCACACTGGCAAGCAGCACCGCGGCAGTCAGATTAACAAAAACGGTAATGAGCGTTGTACCAACAATAAAACTCATGGCCCAATGGGTCACCGGATTTGACTGCGCAACACCACCAACCCCGGTGTCACCTGCCCATCTGCGAAGATAAGACATGATAGGGCTCCAATCAAAGACGTCATAACCCACCTTAAGTAGAACCCCACTGAAGACAGCCTGAGGTATGAGTCCGATCCAGTCCTGGAACAACAACATTTCGATCAATACAAACACTCCAACCATGATGCCCGCGAACCGCATGGTTGCACCCTCATTTAAGATCAAAACCGAACGAATGGTTGCCTGCGCACCTGGAATGCCGCCAAACAACGCAACGCTCGCATTGGCAACCCCCTGCGCGGCCAGCTCCTTATTCGGTCGGGTTGTCTCACTCGTCTGATGCATGAACTGGTATTTTCGATCCACTACCAAAGACGTCAGTAACGTGTCGAGGTAAGCCAGCACCATGAGTTGCATGGCAAACGGCAGCGCCAACATCAACAGCGGCAGTGACCATTCAGTCGGCAAATGGTGTGCGACCATCGTCGTCAAGTCCTGCAATGAATTGATCGATGCACCCAGGGAAACCCGCTGTATTTCAATTTGACAAAAAGAACAAATCGCAGTGGCGATAACGATCGCCAGCAGTGTGGCTGGGAAGAACGAATTTAATCGACGATCTACTCGTCCGAGTAAACCCGGCAAAACCACAATCAATATCAAGGTCATGGCGGCAACAGCCAGGTTGGTCGTCATACCACCAGCGTAATTATTTTTTCCCCACCAGCCGAAAAGTGACTGAATCTCTCCAACCCAGATCAGCACGGCGATACCGTTCATAAACCCGCTGATCACGACCTTGGGTACCCAACGAACAAAACGTCCTAAACGTAAGACGGCCGCCGCTATCAGTAACAGGCCCGTGAGCAACAATACCAGATTGATAAATCGATCCGGGTCTGCCGTGGGATGCTCCGCGAGCAACCCGCCGGTAACCGCGCTCACCAGCAGAATCGTGACCGCGGTCATGGGCGCTGTTGGCCCTGAACACTGGACTCGCGTACCCCCCAGGGTTGCAGTAATTAGAGCAATGACGCCCGCAGACAGAATGCCTGCCAAAGCGCCTCGACCGCTCAAGACGCCAAACGCAGCACCGAGACTGATGGCGACAAAGCTGACCGTCAACCCAGCCAACAGTTGGCGCGCGAGTTGCCGCGTCGATAGCACTCCGCTGGAATGATTCGGTAATTTCAACTTCAGACTCAATGATTACTATTGGTTTCACTCGCTATACTATGTCGAATAATGACACAGCGTACCCACACCCTGGCCAACCATTCGCCCGCAACTCAGCCAGATCGAGCACAACCTACTGGAGGCAACTGATCATGGAAACCAAAGCTGCAGTGCTCTACGAGCCGAACACACCCATGGTGATTGAAACGCTCGATCTAGAGGAACCCAAGGAAGGTGAAGTGCTGGTTAAAATCGCCGCCGCCGGCGTGTGTCATTCGGATTTTCACATCATGAAAGGCGAATGGACTCACCCATTGCCTGTTGTTCTCGGTCACGAAGGGGCCGGCGTGGTTGAACGGGTAGGGCCTGGCGTGACACGCATGCAACCGGGTCAATCAGTCATCCTGAACTTTCGGGCAAATTGCGGCATCTGCCACTACTGCATTATCGGCCGACCCGTACTGTGCAACGGAATCGATGCCCCACGAAACACAATGTTTGACGGCACCAGTCGTCTGAGCAAAAACGGTCAGACCATTCATCACATGGCCCGCACCTCCTGCTTTTCGGAGTACACCGTGGTGCCAGAATCGGGTGCGGTACCCGTCCGTTCTGATATGCCACTCGACAAAGCCTGCCTGGTTGGTTGTGCAGTCATGACCGGCGTTGGCGCTGTCACGAACACGGCGCGAATAGAAGTCGGATCAACCGTTGCCGTCATCGGCTGTGGGGGCGTAGGGCTCAATAGCGTACAAGGCGCCGCATTGGCCGGCGCTGGTCAGATTGTTGCAATCGACCTGCTTGATAACAAACTCGACTATGCTCGCCAATTCGGTGCCACTGACCTTGTCAACGCGGGCAATGGCGATGCAGTGGCCCGCGTGAAAGAGTTAACGGGCGGCGGTGTCGATTACGCGTTTGAAGCGATCGGCAATTCGCACACCATTCTTCAGGCGTACGAAATGCTGGCCCCCGGCGGAATGGCGATTATTGTTGGAATGGCGCCAGAGCATGATGAGGTTTCAATCAATGCCCTTTCCCTGCCGCGCACCGAATGCGGCATCATCGGTTCATGGTACGGCGGCGCACGCCCGTGGGTCGATCTACCCAAGATAGCTGACCTTTATCTCAGTGGACGTCTGCAAATTGATCTGATGATCAGCCGGACCTACCCGCTCGAGGACATCAACGTGGCATACGAGGCACTGGCGGCAGGCGAAGTTGCGCGGAGCATTATTCTCTTTGAGTAGTGACTTTCCCTTAACAACATAACCAACCGATTCACGGGAGATTTACCTTGGCAGTTGTCTCTGCAACGCTCGGTCATCACTATGTCGTCAGTGCCGGCCACGAACTCGCCGCGCTGGCCGCGTTCGAAGTGCTGGAAGGTGGAGGCAATGCCATTGATGCGGGCGTTGCCGCAATGCTGACCCTCGGCGTTGTCTACAGTGACCAAGTCAGCGTCGCAGGCGTTGCCCCGATGATGATCCGTCTAGGCGCAACTGGTGAGATTGTCACTATTGCCGGCGTCGGTGGTTGGCCTCGCGCTCTCAATGTGGATGACTACATCGCGCGATACGGGGGCGAGATTCCGTTGGGCGTTCAGCGCACCGTCATTCCCGCCGCACCCGACGCTTTTGTAACGGCATTATCGCGTTACGGCACCTTTACTTTTCGCGACGTCGCAGCCCGTGCCATCCGCTGTGCCTCACAGGGGTTTCCTCGCCACCAAGTCATGTTGGATTACATTGCACAACATACGGACGATTACCGTCACTGGCCTGAAAATGTCGACATCTGGATGCCTGACGGGAAAGTACCTGACCTCGGCAGTCAATTTGTCCAGTCCGACCTCGGCGCTACGTTGCAGTTTCTTTGTGATCAGGAACTTGCCGCCGGCGCCGATCGACTGGCCGGGCTCGCTGCGGTTCGCCATGCGTTTTACCAAGGTGATCTGGCACAACAAATCGTCACCCACCAGAGGCAACACGACGGACTGCTGAGTGCCGAAGATCTGGCGGACTTTCATTGCCAGGTACTGCCCTCACTGTCGCGGACCTTCCAACTTGGCGGTGACCCGGTTGAGGTGCATACCTGTGGTGCCTGGAGCCAGGGCCCTACCCTGCTGCAGGCACTCGCCATACTAGAAGGCAGTAACGTGACCACACTGGAGCCGGGGTCCGCTGCGTACTATCACACCATGGCCGAAGCCATCAAACTCGCTCTCGCCGATCGCGAGGCCTATCTTGGTGACCCGGACTTTGTTGATGTGCCGGTCGACACACTGATGAGCCGTGCCTACGGCGCCGAGCGCGCACAGCTGATCGATGCCAACCTCGCCGCACCCGGCATGCCCTCGCCTGGATCGATTCCCGGCTACCAGCCCTATCACTCGCCCGTTATCCACGACCGAGGCTTACCCAAATTGCCTGCTGACACTTCGATTGTCTGTGTCATCGATCAACAAGGCAACGCCATTTGCGCCACCCCTTCCGACACCAGTTGGGACACTCCGGTTGTCCCTGGAACCGGGCTCGCCATTTCCTCGCGCGGTGATCAATCCCGCGCTGTTCGCGGACATCCGTCTGTCATGGCCCCCGGGAAACGTCCGCGTTTGACCCCAAACCCGTGTTTCATTCAGGTGCCCGGCCAATGGATCATGCCTTTTGGCACACCCGGGGGAGACGCGCAGGTTCAAGCCAACCTGCAGGTGCTATACCATCACCTACAGTTCAAGCGGCCCTTGCAAGAGGCCATTGAAGCACCCCGTTTCATGACCCACTCTCACCCCGATAGCTTTGCGCCGCACCATGCTCAGCCTGGCCTCTTAACGATAGAAGGGCGCGTTGACGAGGCGATTACCTCGGACCTCGCTCGTCGTGGCCATACGGTTGAACGACTGAATGACTGGACACACGCCGTGGCCGGCGTTTGCGCTGTCCGACAAGACCTAAAATCAGGGGAAATCGAAGGGGCTGCCGATCCAAGACGGACCAGTCGCGCCATGGGCTGGTGATGTCCTTTGCTTTAACGCCCCCGAAACTCGGGGTTTTGTTTCTGCACAAATGCCTTGGCTGCCGCCTTATGATCCTCGGTCTCAAAGGTTCGTATCATGTGTATCGCCTCTGAATCCAACACATCGCTCAACACACCCCGTACAGCAACATTAAGGTTGCGCTTCATATAACCCAACGCGATCGTAGGCAGAGCGCTGAGCTCGCTCGCATAGTCTTTCGCCGCCCCTGGCAATGCATCCGCCGTGACAACCCGATTGACCAAGCCGATCTCATGCGCTTCGCTCCCACTGAGCACTTTCCCGGTAAAGTAAAGTTCCCGGGCCATCGCAACCCCTACAAGATAGGTCATAAAGTAACTCCCACCAAAATCGCCTGACAGTCCGATGCGCGAGAACGCGGTCGTCAACTTAGCGTTATCGACTGCGATGCGCAGATCGCACGCCAAAGCAAGCGACAGGCCAGCACCCGCGGCCGCACCAGGGATAACAGCCAGCGTTGGTTTGGGCATTTCGTGAAGCACTCGGCTGACTTCCATCCGGCTACGAAGATCGTGCACCTTCTCGTCAAACGTCTTTTCTGAGGGATCTGAGTCTGAGGCTTCTGCGAATCGTTTGACATCGCCACCCGCACAAAACGCATTGCCTGCACCGGTTAATACCACCACCCGCACCGTTGTATCGGCCGCCAGGCGCGGTAAGGCTTCTGTCAGGCCGGTCATCATCTGCGGCGTCAGCGCGTTGCGCGCTGCCGGTCGATTCAGAGTCAGTGTCGCTATCCCACCATCAATTGATTCCAGCAAATCATCGTTCATTGCGCTATTCTCAAATGCTTTATAAAACACCGGCCGCCTTGACGGACAGTAGCTTCCCACCGTCGGATTGGCTAGAGTCTAAACCAATCCGAATAGGTGTCTGATCCCCGATGATTCCGTTATCCGTTCTTGACCTTGCCCCCGTGCCTGCCGGTCAGCATCCAGGCCAAGCATTGCGTAACACCGTAGCCCTGGCCCAACGTGCAGAAGCGCTAGGTTACCGCCGCTATTGGTTGGCTGAGCATCACAACATGGTTGGCATCGCCAGTGCCGCCACCGCCGTGGTCATCGGACTGGTCGCTGGAAACACCCATTCAATGCGCATTGGCTCCGGGGGAATCATGCTGCCGAATCACGCACCGCTGGTGATCGCCGAACAATTCGGCACCTTGGAGGCGCTTTACCCGGGCCGCATCGATCTTGGATTAGGCCGGGCCCCCGGTACCGATCAGTTAACGGCTTACGCCCTGCGTCGCACCCTCGAAGGCAATGTGGATGACTTTCCGCGAGATGTTCAGGAACTCCAGGCCTACTTTGCCGAGACAACCGATGATCAACACGTTAAGGCGGTACCCGGCGCGGGACTCAACGTGCCGATCTGGATATTGGGCTCCAGCCTGTATGGGGCACAGCTGGCAGCAGCGCTGGGCCTGCCCTATGCCTTTGCCTCGCACTTTGCACCCGCAGCGCTGATGCAAGCGATCGAGCTGTATCGTGAGCGCTTTCAACCCTCTGAACAGTTAGACCAACCGTACGTTATGCTCGGGTGCAACGTGTGTGCAGCCGACACGAACGCGGAAGGTCATCGCCTACGTAGTTCACATCAGCTTTCTACCCTCAACCTGCGACGCGGAAAACCCGGGCTCCTTCCACCACCGGTGGATGATCTTGAGCGGCAACTATCAGGCGCCGAACGGGCGGTACTGGAAGAGGTCGGCTCCTGTGCGTTTGTTGGTGATGCCCAAACCGTGCGAGATGGCCTTGAGAGTTTTGTCGCACAAACGGGTGCAAACGAACTCATGATCGCCTCACAAATTTATGATCCGGCCGCCCGCATTCGATCCTACGAAATCACCGCCAACATCGGCATTGAACAACCCTTATAGAGCCCGCACCACTCAGCGATAGAACCCACTTCGGCTCAAGTCTGACCGTCCTTGGATCACTGGCTTTGTCGATTCACTCTGCCGCCGCGATGTTCTGGATAATCTCGACGACATCCCGTGTTCGCGTTACTCGATCCTTCCAGGTGAGATCAAATTCTTCGATAAGCGCTTTGATCGCCTTGGAATCGGCAATCGCATTAGCCGCCTGCAACGTTGGAAACTCATAAAATGCGAAGTGCACGCCGACTTCAACATCGCTCCACCCACGCGTCGCACCCAGCGCGTTAAACGCCACCACGGCATCAGGCAAGTGTTCTTCCTGGTACCAACGATCAAATGCTTCTCGGTCTGCTTCGGCCACAGAAGCTTTTACAATTAGATAGGCTGTCATGTGAAATCTCTCCTTTTAAACCAATCAGTCGATACTGTTGTGTCTCCTCCCCCCTTACCACGGCGCCATAGGCCATCTGTGGTTCAGCGCCTAACTCTCGTAGTCAACACACACCCCCCGCAAAACTCAGCCCCGATTGATATAATCGATATCGCTGTGCTTCGTCCATTAATGATCAGGAGAGTTTAAAGTGAAATTGAGCCTGTTATTCAAGATTAGTGGGGTTATATTGGTTGTAAATGGCCTCTCTATGCTCGCCACCCCCGGCATGGCCATCGAAATGTATGGCATGGAACAAACCGCAGACCTCGTGGTGGCCATGGGCGCCCTCGGTCTTTCTTTTCTCGGCACCGGAATACTTACCTTCATGCTACCGTCCTGGATCGACGATAAACTCGCCGCGGCGGGTATCCTGATGGGATTGATCCAGCTATCTTGGGTGGCACGGGTTGGTTACGACCTGTACGCGGGCAGTATTTCTGGACCGCCGGCCATCATCAATGTGTGCGTCGCTGCAATCCTGGCAGCGCTCTTTCTTATCATGAGTTTAAGAGCATCGACCCAACAAAGCAGCGCTGATTAATCTATTCTTAAAACCACATCACCAGAGATGCCCTTGACTCGGCATCTCTGGTGGTAGCGGCTCATAAGTAAACGCAAAAAAGTGCACGTCGTTACTCCAGAAGATAAGCGCGCTGTTTTTCGAATCACTTCCCAGCGCGTCTTGAGTCCGCCGATATGAGTGTGCGAGGGAAAGTCGCTCTGATTACCGGTGCCGGCACAGGTATCGGCAAAGCCACCGCAGAACGCATGAGCGCCGACGGGGCCCATGTCATCGCCGGCATCATCGGAGACGAGGAGCGCACTGCTGCCAACGACTTCACGCAACGCATACTCGATGTTCGATTGCAATCTGACTGGGACGCCGCACTGGCTGACTGTCGCGAACGATTCGGCGGTATCGATATCCTGGTTAACAACGCAGGGCTTTTAATAGAAGGAACGGCCGAAGAGACCGATGATGCCACCTGGGATAAAGTTTTCGACGTTAATCTAAAAGGCCTGTTTCGGGGCTGTCGTGCGGTCATTCCCGAGATGCGCCAAAGAGGCGGCGGCACCATCGTTAATCTGGCTTCCATTGATGCACTGAGCGGCGCTATCGGGCATCTGGCTTATTCCGCTTCAAAAGGGGGCGTCACCGCGTTAACCCGTTCACTGGCTACTGACCATGCGATCGATGGCATTCGTGTGAACGCGGTGTGCCCCGGCACCATCACGACCCCCATGGTCGAGAAAATGTTCAAAGATACCGGCGACATAGACACTGCCCGTAACGCGTCGATTGCCAAACACCCATTGGGGCGACTGGCTTCAGCAGATGAAGTCGCCAGTGTGATCGTTTTTCTCTGCTCTAACGACGCCAGCTTTATTACCGGACAATCAGTCTCGGTCGATGGCGGGCGTAGCATCCGCTGACCTTATAAAAAAGGATTCTATCTCGATGAATACCCGTGAACCTGATCAGAAGACCATTGAAGTGCTTGGACGCCAGATGAGTTACGTCGAAATAGGTACCGGCACACCGATTGTGTTTCAGCACGGCAACCCAACGTCCTCCTACCTGTGGCGAAATATCATGCCACCGCTGTCCGCTTTAGGTCGCTGCATCGCAATTGATCTCATCGGCATGGGAAATTCAGAAAAACTGGATCCCTCGGGGCCAGAGCGTTACACCTTCGAGGAACACCGTCAGTACTTCGATGCTGCCCTTGCCGCACTTAATGTAGAAGCGAACGTTGTCCTGGTCGTACACGATTGGGGTTCAGCGCTGGGTTTTGATTGGGCCAATCGTCACCGTGAGGCGGTCAAAGGACTATGCTATATGGAAAGTCTTGTCCGCCCGGTATCCTGGACTGAGTGGCCCGAGCTTTCCGCAAAAGTCTTTCAAGGCTTCAGATCCCCGGCCGGTGAGGCCATGGTGCTCGATAAAAATATCTTTGTTGAAAAAGTGTTGCCTGGATCTGTCCTTAGGACATTGACCGATGAAGAAATGGCGGTCTATCGCCGCCCCTATCTAGAGCCTGGAGAAAGCCGTCGACCTACGCTCACCTGGCCACGGCAAATTCCAATAGACGGCGAGCCCGCCAATGTCGTGGAGATTGTGCAATCTTATGCTGACTGGCTGTCGGAAAGCCCCGTGCCCAAGCTATTTATCAATGCTGAGCCCGGCGCCATTCTCACAGGCGAACCCCGAGAATTCTGCCGACGTTGGCCCAACCAAGTTGAAGTCACCGTCGCGGGCAGCCATTTTATTCAAGAGGATTCTCCCGAAGAAATCGCTCACGCCTTAAGTAACTGGATTCAGACAATTTAGGTATCCCAAAGCGATGGGCCTGGCACCTGCTCTTATGTGCTTTCACTCTCTCCAGAGGCCCAGCCCGTCAGAACACGACGCCGAAGCAAATTCAATAAGTTGATCACGCTGTACTCACGAATCCGATTGCGATCACCGGGCATCCGCGCCCAGCGCGCATCACTGATGCCGGGCATGGCAATGCCGAGGTAAACCGTTCCGACCGGCTGCCCTTCCTGTTCCGCAGGTCCCGCCACGCCAGTGACCGCTAACCCCACGTCGGCTTTGAGATATTTTCGCGCACCTTCTGCCATCGCTTTCGCTGCCGCTTCCGTCACTACCGGTCCTTCGGGGACACCCAGCAAGTCGAATTTAACCTCACTCGAATAGGCGACCACACTGCCCCGGAACACCTCACTCGCCCCGGGTATCGCGGCAAGGCGCGCACCCACCAAGCCACCGGTTAAGGATTCCGCCACGCCGAGGGTCCATCCACGCTCCCGCAACAAATCCAGCACTACCGATTCCATCGTTTGCTCATCGATTCCAAACACATAACTACCAAGAATGTCGCGAACATTCCGCTCTTCTTGGGCAATGATGGCATCCGCCGCTAGCGCATCAGCTGCCTTAGCAGTGATACGAACCTTGAGTCCTTCAACGCCACTCGCCTGAAAAGCCAGTGTCGCAAGGCCAGAGCGATCCAACGCTTCAATACGCCCCGCCAGCATTTCCGCCAAGCCCGACTCGCTCTGCCCCCAGGTGCGCAGCACTCGACTGCGAATCACCGCGGTCACCCCTGCCCGGCGCTGAAGATCGGGAATCACTGTGCCCAAAACCATCTCTCGCATCTCATAAGGAACACCAGGCACTGCATAAATAACTTTATCCTCGACCGGACATACCAGGCCTGGCGCGGTCCCGGGCATTTGGGCAATAGTCGTTGCACCCTCTGGCACATCCGCCTGACGCAGATTATTCTGCGTAAACTCGCGGCCACGAGATTCGAACAGGCGGCGAATATGCTCCCCTATATCATCGTGCCGAATCAGTGATACGCCCATAACTTCGGCGATCGCTTCTCGAGTAATGTCGTCCTGAGTCGGTCCCAAGCCACCACAGACAATCACTGCGTCGCTTCGCTCAAGCGCCAGTTGGATCGTGCTGACCATACGGCCCAGGTTATCCCCCACCTTGGTTTGGTACAGTGAATCAATACCCGCGAGTGCAAGTTGCCCACCCATCCACGAGGAGTTGGTATCGACAATTTGGCCTAACAACAGTTCAGTACCAATAGCGACTATTTCGCAACGCATAGCATCTCCATAGAGGTTGAGATGTTGTGAAAACTAAACGGGCATGTGGAATCATTCGCCCAGCCCCTGCTCGTGTCTATCTCCCATGACAACGCCAAATCAGATATCAGCGATCAATAAACTGCAAACGATCCGGCAACGATGATAGAGCATCCCAAACACCACCACCAGAAATCAAAACACCTCGACACGAAAGTTCGTGGCGGCACCGACTCCAGCCTATCCCAGCTAATTCAGCCGGGATCGCAACGATAAAAGCC
>Ga0209402_10003345_pt1 | contig 15378 bp, 5 predicted proteins | sample ArcticOcean_MG_C_3_FD_187437 | JGI IMG/M metagenome (GOLD analysis project Ga0209402, IMG submission 187437) | Marine microbial communities from western Arctic Ocean - ArcticOcean_MG_CB8_126 (SPAdes) (version 2) | ecosystem: Environmental > Aquatic > Marine > Oceanic | place: Arctic Ocean... | reverse complement strand
GTACCTATGTCTACATCACCTGAACTATCGTATGCTACTGCTCTTTCAAAGTCTTGTGCCATTGTTTACTCCTTTTATAATGCAATTGCCATTGCTACGGCAAAGCCTTCTGAAACTCCTGCCGAGTGCGTCTGGGCATCTACGTATGCCTTAATAGATTCAGAGCTTGATACAAGTGTTGCGCTAACTCCCGACATGCTATCGCTATCTAATATTTCTGAATCCATAACTGCACCAGCAGCGGTTACATTGGTGGTGTCTGTTACATCCGCACTAGCTTCTATAGCATTAAGTTTTGTATGATCAGCACTTGTAAAATTAATTTCGGATAGCTCACCGTCTGTTACGGAATAGGTAGTATTAGTATCTGCCCACGGCACATTGACAACCCCCTGTCCGTCAGAGTTTAATTGTAAACCGTATGTTCTGGAAGCTGTGGTACTTACAGCAGTAGCTGCAACAGATTGGTCAGTATTGCTGAATAATTCTATTCCACCTTTGGTAGTTGCATTTGCTTCTGGTAGAGTATAATTATTAGCACTTGTAGCAATAGTATCTAATTTAGTTTGATCGGCAGTTAGGAAAGTACCAGTAGTTGCCTTGACTGCTGCAAGTCCAGACAATTCACTGTCCATTAATGCGCCTGCTGCGGTTACATTAGTAGCATCTGTAACATCAGCACCATCCTCGACATTTAGCATCGTACGGGTATTAGCAGGAGTGATTTCCTCAATAACTCCAGCTCCAGCTGAGTCACGTCCTAACAGACGATCAGTGGTTGTTACATTTTGTATCTTGGCATAAGTCACTGCATCAGCAGCAATAGTAATTGCACCAGTAGAAGCTAAAGTAGCATCACCGGAGACAGCCTTGTTGTCCCAGGAATTAGAACCATCATATACTAAGACATTGCCACTTGCTTCTGAGCTAACATCTGTATCGCTTAGCGTTGCAAGAGTGAAGCTGCCAGCTGAGTATTGAGCGAATGTTACAGCATTGGTACCAATAGTAAAGCTATCAGTAGTTAATACCCAGCCAGTATTATCGTTGGTAGTGCCTTTCTCGATCCATGCAAATGCCCCTGCTGTCATATTCAAGGCAGTGTCACAATCTGTAGCTCGGGTCAGAACAAACGCAGCGCCACCAGCACCAACTACAGTAACTGTATAAATGCCATGTTGTAACCCGGCTGATTGGTCTTTAACAAGAATACGATTACCAACAACAAGAGTAATGCCATCTTGAGCAGCAAGTGCACCATTGGCATCGCCAGTAAGAGTTGCACCTAACCCAGCAGTTCCATTGGCATATGTACAGGCAGGGAGTGCTGCAGCAGTAGCTACTAGGCAAGAATTCTTAATATCTAATCCAAGATCTGCAGCCTCAAGAGAGTTGAGGCGTTCTCGAACTGAGTCACTGGCCGGAGAAGTAGTTATACCTAATTCAGTCTCTACAGCTACAACTTCGTCCTGTAGATCATTAATATGAGATGCACGGACAACATCCGTACTATCAGTTTTGGTAGTAAAGCTCTTAATACTGCCTGGATATGAAGCTGCCATATGGTTTTCCTTTTAGGAACTGCAAGAAAGGTCTGTAAGGTTCATTATACTATATTACTTCGCATCTGACTCTCGTATTGCGAGAGGGACTATCCAAAAATCAGTAGCGCCATCTAGTCCTGGGGTCTGAGGCTCTGATTCGTAGTCTCCAACAATATAAACCGAGAAAGATGCGTCAAAAAAGTCGGTATATGTGACTTTATCGCCTGGAGAAGTCTTATAATCAAAAAAGGCCTCCAGATCAGCTAAAGTCCCAAAAAACGAAGTTATTGAGTATGTAGTTGTAGAATCTGGTGCGGTAGCGAAAGACGCAGTAGCAACCCTAGTGTCTTTATTATAGCCTGTAATAACAGCAGTCTGACCTGCCCCAGTACCCGTTAGTAACGAGATTGTCTGAGTATTATAAATATCAGGTGTAGTAGAGTCAGCTGCATTAGCAAGTGTAATTGAGGTTGTTGCACCAGCCTGTGCAGTGCCTGTGTTTGAAGCAGCCTCTGTTCTGTAGGCTCTTATAGCCATTTGCCATGCTCGATAGTGTGATCCGTGCTGAATATCTAACTTGCCGCTAGCAGTTTCTTGAATTGTTTGCTTGCGAAGATTAGTTTCGGAATAACTTGGATGAACTACACGATAGCGCTTTTTTAATGAGCCATCATTTGAGGTCAATAAAATATAAGCATTGGCCATTATCGGAAGCTCTCCCTGTATAGATTAGTTCTTTCTCTAGTGCGTAAGTAGCCGTCCATTTGATTGCCATCTACTACTAATTGCACCTTCATGCCATTAAGTGCAGCAGAAACATCTCCACCCCCGCCTCTGCCTCCACTTGCTTCACTTGGCCATACGTCCAACCATTCTGAACCATGCTCTGCTACTGACATCTTTCTTCCGCCTCTAACTAGATAATCACCACGATTGACGAGACCGTGAAAGCCACTAGCGTTCTCTGCAGGATTTTGCCAGCTCTTCCAGTCATCTTCTGACACACCTTCGGGTCTTTTAGTTAGATACACGCCCCCCTTTAACAATTCTTCTAAAGATTTAACAGCGTTCTCTGCAGCTGTCACCATTAGACCAACAGCTGTGGTTACACTATTGGTAGCTTCCGCGATATTATCAATTATCGGTGCAATACCACCTAGATGCTCGGTGTTTAGCAATAGCTCCATTTGCTTGAGTATGCCTAAATCTCCCTCGAAGAAGACTACCCAGTCAGACTGATACTGACCCAAAAGACCTTCATCTTCCACACCAACCTTCTTAAAGAACTCTGTCCATCCAGACAAAAGACCCTCTTTTTCACCCAAGATATAGGTATTTCTTACTGTCTCTGACATTTCGAGGAAAGCTTCCCCTATTGTTGCCACAGCACCGACTGCTGTACCTGCTAAACCACCACCGCCCCCACTATCTCCACTAGAGAGTCTACCTCCTGCGCCAGCATGCGGACTCATGTTTCCCCCGCTTGCACCGTCTCCTCCACTACCAGAGGGCGTGCTTGAACCACCAAAAGATGCGGTAATTATGGCCATGGTCTCTTCGGCCGTTATACCCAGGTTAATCCAGTGCTCTAACATAGTTGGGAAAATCTCCTCCTTGATTATGTTATTCATTTCTATCAGTGCTTTACCTGCTTCATTAAGTTGATCCTCTGCTACTTTGCTCCAATCACCAGCAGCCTGTACACCCTCTTCTGACCAAACACTGAATATTGACATCATTTCGTCGCTCATATCTGTAAGGTCTTTTATGTAGGTGGGGAGCCCTGCACCACCGGCACCCTGCTCGCCCAATCCCTCCATTGCCTCAAGATCATACTTATAGTAGCCCTTATAGTAGCCTTGCTTTTGTGCCCACTCACTGGGATCCACATCAAGTGACATGGCCAAGCGCATTGCGTCCATCTTAACTCGTTCATGCTCAATGGCTCTTAGCGAATCGGCAATCCCACGTAGTTCATCTCTAAACATGGCCCCTGCTTCAATCTGATCTCTTTGTAGCGCCATCATGGCTGTTGCGTGCTCTTTCTCGTTTGCCATGCGGGTCTCGGCCTGATCATGAGCTGTTTGAGCGAACTCTTCTTGCTTGAGAAGATGCGCTAACTGAGCATCAATATTCTTTTGTTGCAACGCGTGTCGTTCCTTTTGTAGATTGAACTGATCTTGTTGCAATGCATGATTCTCTTCGAAATGACGTTTTTGCATATCCATCATTGCAACCTGATGGTCTCGTGCCTCCTGCATACGATCCTGGCGAATGCCGAAATTCTCATCCTCAAATTGCCACTGTGTTCTAATTTTTTCTTCGCGACGATCATACATCTCTGCATCGATATTTATGATCTCTTCGGTTCTTTCCTTGATAATCTCGAAGCGCTCGTCCTCAATTTCCCATTCAGTCTCTCTCCGATCTTCCATCTCATCTTCTCTACCGGTTGCAATGTTGCGACTTTCCACGAGACGCCCACGCTGACGTAGTAATCTGCGCCTACCTCTACCGGTAGCGAATCTTATATTCTCATCCATATCTTCCATCTGCCAGCCAAATTGTCGGGCGGTCTGACCTTGCTGGAAGGATACATCTGCCAGTTGGTAGCCACGTTGGCGAGGTATATCTTGTTCTCGGAACTGGATGCGTTGTTGTGTCTCTATCTGGCCCATCTCAAATTTTCTACGCTCAAATGGCATATCGGCCTGTGCGAAGCCTCTCATCTGCATTTGTTGACCACGCTGGCGCTGCATATCAGCCTGCTGATTTTCAAATTGAGTTTGTGCCCATGAGCTTTGCATAGCAAAGCGTTCCTGGAACTGGGCCATACCTAAGTCTAGACCGCGCTGTCGTAAGTCCATTCCTCTTCCAGAAAGAGCTTGACCTGCCTGAGTACGCATAAGTTGCTGTCTCTGGTAGTCAAATCCATATAGTTGTCGCTCTCGCTGTAAATCAAATTGATCTTGGCGTTCTTGCCACTGTACTGGGAAGCGAGCCTCTCGCATGCCTTGGCCCTTAAGACTGAGCCCGTACATCCTATCTTCTCTTGCGCGATTGTAATAAAGGGCTCCTCCTAGAGAGGTGGAGGTAGGAGCATTTGTTCCCTGTAGATCCCATGTTTGCTGCTGGAACATTGGCATAGCATCTGCTCCACGTCCCTGCCATGCGAGAAGTGCTTGAGTTCCACCCATTTGCTGAGCCATTTGTGCCCCATAGGGCATCCCGGCTAGCTTGGATGATACATTGGGCGAGAGGCCAAGGTCTCTAATGGCATCCATATTTCCTCGTGCCTGTCCAAAATTTCCTGTAAATCCATACTGAGAGGAGGCTCCCCCCATATAGGTTTGCCATGAGGCTTGTTCCTCAGCTTGCTCTAGACCGATGGCTCGTTGGTAGGGGCGCATTGCCCGTGCTGACGCTAGTTGGGCTGCTCCTTGATATGGAGCCATGTGGGGAGCAGCATACATCTGGAATTGTGCTTGCTGTATCTGTTGTAGTACCGTCTGTGGTGCCAGAGCCCTCTGTTGTTGCATCTGATTCATCATAGTCTGGGCTCGAAGTTCAGTTGCGTCTCCGAGAAGTGGCTGGTCTTTCGCCCACCTCATTTGTTCACTAATATCTGTGAATTTCGCCCGCCTAGTAAGTCGGCGATTTTCTGTTGCCCATGCAGCATCGTATTCTCCGTATATCAAGTCGCCTGCCTCATCAGTTTTTAAGAACTCTTCTATTTTTGGTTCTTTCCCTTTATAGTTTGGATCCCATGTCAGTCGTTGTTGGAACTCTGCCATAGCCTTCATGTACAAGTCTTTTGCGGGTGGGGTCTCCAACAGTTTCTTTAAATTTGGATCCAGTACCGCCTCTGTTTCATCCTTCATATATGTTTCTGTTGTTGTCGTCTTCCAGGCAGGAATATTTGCATACTTTGCGCCTGGAGGCATTCTTTCTGAGATCTGAGATTTTACTGCTTCCCTAACAGCAGGTGAAAGAGAGGCCAGGTAATCTTCCTGTGTTGCTGTACTTGTAACGTCCCGTGTAGCTTCAATTTGGGTTGTTTTCATCTCTACCATCTTTTTTCCTTCTGCCATCTCTAGCGGGCCTGATACAGACGAAAGCATTTGGGCCGCATATTCCATTGTTTTTAGGCCTGTTTGATCTACCTTACTAACAGCTTTCATCATTTCGCCTATCGCCTCAAAGTTAACGGGACTAACATTTGTCAGAGCAGCCATACCCATTGTTGCCTCATATGGCTTTCCGCCCATTTGGGCTTGAGTAGAAAGTCTTCTATGTACATCCATATCGTAGCCCACAGCATCTATCGCGGGCCCGAATTGTCCAAAGATCTTAGCTTGTGCATCAACACTAATGCCTTCAAGTGGGCCCTTTGTCATCATTTTGGTATAGGTTTGAATATCGCTAGGAGTAAGACCTGACATTTGACCTGCTCCACCAGCCATCATGGTGTTCCACTTTGTTAGACTTTCCATTGTCGGGTCATATATACCGAGCTGCCCTGCTTTACCAATAGTGCCTAGCCCTTCAGTACCACCCACCATACCTCCCCACATACCTGTGACAAGGCCACGTAAACCCATTCCCATTTTAGTTCTACCTAGGGCCGGCCCCCAGGACAAAGGGTTATACCACTTGCCATTCGGGTCCGAACCTATTTCTTGTTGTCTTTCGAGTTTTGCTTTTTCCCGTAAGTTTAAATCTAAAACTCCTCCTCCCTTGCTCACTGCTAGGTCTAATAATTGAGATTGTACGACATCTTCCTTCCCCTGCCCAGCCATGAACATGCCCCCTGCGGTGGCTGCCAACGCAGCTGCCGTTATTAGGCCTATGCCTCCTGCGCCCAGTCCCCCTGTAAATGATTTTCCGAACAAGCTCGGTGTTAGATTTTTTAAAACCCCTCCTGCAGGCAATAAGTTCTTAGCAAGATGAGTTGCTCCCATACCGGCAAAAATTGATGGCATAGCCACATTAGCCCCGAATCCAACTGCAGCAGCTCCGGGCGCAGTACCTGCCAAGTCCAGTAGGCCTCCATAAGTTGCTTCGGTTGTACGCCCTAAATTAGCCCAAGCAGCCTCGCCTCTGGCCTGTCTTTGCATAAATTTACCAGCTTGTCCCTGGTATCCACCTACCATTCCTCCGCCCATAAAGAAACCACCTTGGGCTTGGGCCTCTTGCTGAGTCAGAGCTTGCATACCTCTTTTCATGCCACCGGTAGCTATGCCCAGCATACGTTGCATATACATCATCTCAAATCCACCAAAGGCTTGTGTGAGTCTATTTAAGAAAGGAGCCTGTTGTCTACCGCCACCTGGACCGCCAACACCGCCACCCGGACCACCCGGACCATCATCACCCATCATCCCGCCTAGACCCGCACCTACTCCCGTGATTTCTGCTATTGCAGCTGCATCTTCATCTGATACATCCTGTCCCAGTACTCCTGCCAACTGCTCTACCATTTTCGCTTGTTGCTGTGCTCCACCTGCCAATTGTGCAACTTCTCCCCACTCTTTTTGTTGCGCTCTTCTCTGGAGCCTTCCCGCCCTGCCCGTTGCCGGAGCTTGCGCCATTGACTGCCCTAGCGCATCAAATCTAGCGGTAAGATTAGTTGTACTTGTAGCAAGTTTCTCTTGTGCGGATTCTTGTTGTTTAGTCAGAACTCCTCGTGTGCCCTCAGTTACACCAGGAATACCCGCACCTTCGCCCATAGCATGTCCCTTCGGGAGCTTTTCGTAGGCTAATTCTCTAGCATATGTTGTAAGTGCCGTTAAAGCCTCTTTGCCAATGTCTCGATCTCCTCTAGCTGCTGGATCAAGGGCGTCTTTAAGTCTTTGTCCAAGTTTTCTGCCTCCCTTAAGTGAGCTGTTCTTATCTCTGGCATAGGACTGTATATCCGAAAGTAAGGCAGATGCCACAGGTGCCAATCTATTGTCGCCCTCCATTGCCTCAACGTCTGCCATTACATTTTCGCCTTCCGATGCTCTGAGGGCAGCCTTACTAAAAGCCTTGTACTGCTCGGGATTCATACTAGCGAACTGGCTTTTTTGGAATATCTCTCTACCTTCCGATAATGACACCATGGTCTCGCGATTGAGATCAATCACTCCACCGAAACCCGCTTTGACTACTCCCACTATTTCTTTTATAGCTGCCCCCCAACCCTCTGGAGGCTTATCGCTACCACTACCACGGCCAGCCACATCGGCAAGCCAAGCATCCTTATCAGCATTAAATCTGTATAAAGCTTGACGTCCGCCATAAGTTCCCGCTGCGAATCCTTGAATTATTTCATTACTTTTGAGTGAATTAACAGCAGATCTGGCATAATGAGAAGACACCATAGACATTCCGAATTGTTTATGTAGCTGTTTTGCTACAGCAGGAGGGCCCTTGCGCATCCCCTCCAGCATCTCGCCTTCTGATGGAGATATCATAGCCATGAACTCGGATTGATTGCCATACCAGCTACTGGTTGCAGTTATCCCTTCCCATTCTCTTTCCGCTACCTGACCTTGTTGGTCTAATTGCCTTCCTAGAACAATCCCGGGTGCAGCATAACTCTGGACTGTCTTTATCCAATCTGCATCATGCGCTGGATCCATACCCATTTTGCTTAAGGCGACATTCTGAATTACGTCATGTGCTCGAGGACCCTTATATAGAGACTTATAAAACGGGAGGGGCTCTAGAGACTGGTCTTGTCTCTTTGTGACACTTCCTATACCAGCCTCAGCCTGTTCAGCTAAGAGCCGTACATTATGGAATTCCTTTAGTTCAGTATCCGGGGCTCCTGGAGCTGTTCCTAATCGAGCATCTCTTGCCAATGCGAAGCCAAGGATAGATCGAAAGGCCACACCTGCCTTATTGCTACCCATCCAGACACCAATTTCATAGTCTCCCCCTTTTCTATTTTTGGCAAGAGATTCAAGAATCCTGGTTCGCTTTTCCTCGTTTGATTCCTCTAGGCCTCCAATTTCTACAATTGCTCGTCTTTCCTTCTCGTCTTGAGATATCAATGCTGCCTTAGAGGTCCAATCTGGGACTTCAGTAGTATGAATAATGTCGTCAACGATATCGCTCATGAGACCATGCCACGCGCTTCCCTTACGAGAATAAGAGAATCCTGGAGCTTCTTGTTGGTCCCTCCCAGGTATCCCTAGCTTGGCTTCACTTAGTTGTCTCCCGCCTAGAGTAACTCTTCCGCTTCCAGACCTGGCGAATACCCCTAGAGTTTGCAGTTTCTCCATAAGCTTTACGGCACCAGGAGAGGCTCCGGGAGCATTTGGTGCTGGCTGATAACTCATAGCACCCAGAGTAGTGACAGCTTTGAGTTCTGCTTCGTCCCCTCCTTTACCTACGGCAAATGCGAACATTCTCTCGAAAAGAGTATTGTATGTAGTGCCCATGCTTGACTTGGCTCTCATCGCCTCTTCATTGGCAGCATGGGCAGACGGTACAGCGGTAGGCTGTAGCGTGAAACCCCTTCCAGCTGCTGTGGTTTCTGCTGACGAAGCCTCTCCTGTGTCCATACGCTTCTCGGTTCGCGCCAGACTCCAAGCTGTTATCACCCTCTCGTTTTCAGCCTCCACTAGCGCTTTTTCTGCACCTGTTAAGCCCTCTACAGACTTTGCTTCTGGGCGAGTATCGGCTGCTTGCCATTTTTGTCGCTCGCCAACAAATAAATTGCCCTGGCTTCCATGGGTAAGGCGTTCTCTCAGAACTTGCAAAACTTGCTCTGCGGGGCCTTTATTGACCTCCGCCATATCCTTGACCCATTCTGCCATGGTATTGATTCTGCTCTGAGCCCAGAATATTTTGGCTCCCAATTCGCTATCTGCTATATCTCGCTGATTCTCGGGTATATATGCACCCTTATCGCGAAGTTCCGCGCCAAACATAATACCTGGCCCATAATTTTCGAGATCTGCTGGTACCTCTCGCTCTGCCTCCTCGCGAGTCATACCCCTATTAGCCATTGTCTCTTCGATAAATACTTTTTTGTACATTGCTACGAGTTCTTGTTGACGATCATCTGGAACTTTTAGAACTCTAGCACGGTCAGTGTCAAGATCACCCTGCTGACCACCAACTAATGCAGCAGACAATACTATACTGCCACCAACCATAACACCATACTTTTTACGTGCTTCCTCTGCAGTGATCGCTATAGCATATCCCTTGGCTGCTACCTTTGTCTCATCAAGCATTGGATGCCGCACAACACTGACCAGGCCCCTCTGCTTATTTCCCAGCACTATCCGGGCTGTCTCTGTAGAAAGAGCAACGACACCATCGGGTAAAGCAGTAGACATTGCAATTTGATCGTATACCTGTTCTGTCGATACTCCGCCCTTAGCTTGTCTTCTAACCTCTTGGCTCATAAAGAGGTCATATTCTTCCTGATGATATTCCGCATAAAGGGGGTTTCTTGTTGAGATATCTGCGTATTGTCCCCCGTCGAGTCCTGCTCCGTATAGCTCGGCAGCTAGTACCGCGCTATACTTTTCAAGTATGGGTGTGAATTCTCCTTGTTTTCCATCCATCCTACCAAAATGCTTAATCATTCTGGTGGCGGGTAGAATATCTCCATTTAACATCTTGAGAGAAGATTCGTCATCCCCCATCCCACTGGACTTCAAGACCTTTTCAAAGACATCAATTAGCTGCATAGGATCGGAGTATTTAAATTCCGCGCCTAATAGAGACCGTTTTTCCTCTAGCTTCTTTGTTACCTCAAGCTTGAATCGAGTATCTAGATCTTTTAGATTTGTTATTCGTTCCGTTCCACCCGTGATATCTTTGGGCCAATAACCTTGCTCATTAACCGACCGATTGCGGAGGTGGACATCCATAAGATTTCGCTGTGGAAATAGATGTGGAGATGCTGCTAATTCTTGACCGAAACCAGGAAGGACAGCCTCGTGAGCCCTAACCTCCCGTTGTTGCATGTACCCCAGTTTCTTTCTGGCACCTGGATGGACAGGATGAAAGCCCATCTGAGTAGTAAGCATAGAAACTGCCGGTATCCCATACTGGACTTCGAGGTTTCCACCAGGTGATGTTCGTCCGGTTAGTTTTCCTCCAAAAACGGAATCTTCTCCTACAAATACAGATACAGCTCCTCTCTGAACCATTCTGGTTCTTTGAACGAGATCTTGTGGCATCTGTCCCGGTGCCTTAAACCCAGTTTTTTGTCCTCCAATAACATCATTAACTGTTTCTTCGTAGAATTCCCCTTCTTTAGTGAACTGTATGCTTTTATATCTTTTATGAGCTTGGGCTAGCTCATCCAAGACATGATCATTCATAATCCCGCCATATAGTGCCCCTCGCGAAACACCCATAGACATAAGTAGTTCTTGGCCTTTGGGTCCCGCGCTAAATTGCGCCATAGCCCAAGCTTCAGCTTGGCCTCGCATATGATCTGTGGCAGGAAATTCAGTGATAGTGCCAATCGGTAAGTTAATACCGGTTTCTCGCAGTATTCGTTCTTGCATTACTGCATGTTGTTGCTTGCCTATATAGCCACTAGCGCCACCTATGGCATAGGCCATGCTGCCTTTCATAGCATCCCTATCTGCTACCTGTCCCTGGCGAGCACTAAATTGTTGCTTGTATTCTACATTTAGAACATCTAGGCCCTCATGTTTCTTTGACCACGAAATACTAGATGGTCCCTGATTTAAGAAGTCATCGGATAACTGGACCCCGGTTTGAACCGGTATTCCAAGTTCATATCCACCAGCCATCTTGTCAACTTTTGCGACAACTAGTTCACCGGTTTTTTCATTCGTATACCGCTCTGAAGGATCAAGAATGGTGATATGCTCTTTTGTAACTCCGGGTGGCATATGTAGACGCTTATTTTGATAATCTTTCTCTAGGAATTTATCATGAGCAGTTAGTCCCATTCCTTCTGGAAGATCTGTCACCTGCATCTGATGCACTAAAGTGCCTCTTAGAGGCTCATGAATCCTTTTCTGACCAGTGGTAGGATCTGTTGTGATTCTTCGCCAGGGGCTTATAACCTCAGTGCTACCTGCTGGCGCGATTGTCATTTGTCTACCTATATTTCTCCATCTTTTTGAAACATTACTTTCGCCTGCTGGTTCTATATCGTCAGCATAGGCCCCCGCTCTTCTCGCCGGTCGTCCCCCAGGAGTTACTTTTGTTCCTGCTACTAGTATTGAGGGATCTCCACTATATTCTACTATTCCTGTGCCAGCCGCAGCTTCACCAAATTGCCGAAGATGGCCAGCACCTGACTCTCTAGCTTGTAGTGCCTCTTCTATTCGTCTACCTTTCAGCGTAGGCGCAATTGTCTCTCCTGGTACTACACCCGCACCAGCCCTAAGCCACTCAACTCCAAAAGGTTGACTACGTACTTCGTTGGTACGTGGATCCAGGGTTGCTTCTGGAACAACCGGGATGTCATATCCCACTCTAGGTAACCCTATGCCAGGACCGATTGCTACATCACGAATTTTACCAGTATGGGGGTCTACAACCTTAGGAATATTTGCCTTGACAATCTCTGCCTGTCTAGCTTGAGGCATACTGGTACGCCAGGTTTCGTGTATATCTTCTCCACCAGCAAGTATTGTTTTGTGTATTGGACGTCGGACTGCTTCTCCTAGTACGACCGCACTTACAAGATCTCCTGTTTGACTATCTATTCTTCTTCTGTTCTCTTGTACAACTCCGGAAATAGTCTTGGCGGTCTCCTGGTGCCATTCCAAATCGGTTTGCCCAACTCTGAGTGGAACCCTCTTATTATTAAATGAAATTGTGTTAAGGGGTCCTTCGGAGAACTCTCCTATAGAGATTTCTCTATCTACTCCAGCATCCCTGACTTTAAGAAGAACGCCAAATGTATTCTCTTTACCCGGGATAGGCAATAATCTTGCCTCTGAAGATCCTTCATTTCCTATCTTGCCTTGGTACAACTGGGCTAGTTTTTGAGCTCGTATAGCGAAATCCATTGACGCGCTCCGACCTCGCTTGCTACTAAATTTTTCTTGTGGTTCTGGGCCAAGCATTTGCCCTGCGGCAAATTGAGGATGCGGTGGAATATCTACGGAACTCCTTCTGAATTTATCAGGAATTGGGGGTGTTACTTGCAGATTACCTATTTTATGACCAAGAAGATGCTGTTGTCTCTCCGTAACGCCAAATAGTTTTTCATCGTGCCAAGCTTTTATTTCGCCCGAAGACATTCCGATTGTTTCGTCGCCGAGTTCTCTTCGACGTGCAAGTTCTGATTGGGACAAAGGAGTAAGATCAGATGCAGCAAATTTTCCAGGATCTGTACCATGAAAACTTTCTCCAGCTGTTAGAAGCTTTGGACCTCTTCTGGGTATTGAAGAAAGATGCGCTAATGAACGAAGAGCCTTTGCTTCTGGTTCACCAATGGCAGCCGTAAAACTCTCCCATTGTCCAGAACGCTCTAATTTATTAAGAGCTTGCTGAGCCTCATCTGGAGTATAGCCAAAAGTGCTTTCGTCTTGCCTATTTTGAAAGCCTTCTCCCTGCGAGCTAGGTCTAAAAAAGCCTGGATTGCGTTGTGCTGAACCTAGAGGATCATCATACCATTTTGGAGCCATTAAGAGATACCTTTAATTGGGCTGCAGATATTAAACTGTATAGATATGTCGAGTTATAGTACTGGTGGGAGTTGCCTGAGTTTTTGTTGTTGAGCCTTTTGTACTTCCTCTATTCTACGTTGCTCTTCAGAGGCGCATACGCGAAATTCTTGCATAAGCAGCCAAGGTTGTTCCTGAATACCGCCCTCACAAGGCAGAGCCTCCCAGAAACGGCATTCTAAATATAGCCCAAGGGCCTCCGGTACCTCTGGGCGTTCCTCGGGATTTATACCTAATTTAATTTCCTCGAGGCGAGAATAGTATTCAATTATTGCGTCTTTGAGACCCCGGAAAGCCTCATTGACTATTCCCCCGAGCCACTACCCCACTGAGGATTCAACTCGATAACCTTACTGTGAATTTCCTCGGCAATTTCATCTGGTAGCTTTCCCCAGGCTCTTCCAAACTCAGCCTGAGTCATAGCGAGATATTGTTGCCCCTGTTTATTATTCTTAAATAAGAATAAGGTCTTTTCGGTCTTTTCGGTAGAGCCTTCGTCAAGAATATCACAACCTACTAGTGTGCACCAAACCTCTAGACGATGTAACTCTGCCATAGAGATACGCTGTTTAACCTGAACTTCGCCAAAAGCATCATCATTCCATATTCTAGTTGCCTCTGCAGAAAGATCCATACGTTGTTCCTGTGCAGCGCGTGTAGCCTGTCTAATTCTCACCGTTGTATCGCCATCTGGATCAATTTGTAACAATTTAAATGTCTTTTCGATTGGTGCAGTAAGTTGGTATGCCATTTTCCTTCTCCAGTTTCCTATTAGGAATTATTAGCGGGGAGAATCTTAATTTATAGATTCTCCCCTTGTTATTGTTTTTAGCTGTAATTTACTTGCCCGTTACGTGTGACGAAATCTAGATAGTTATCGCCACCAGCATCTTCTTCAACAACGGTTCCCATTAGATTGAGCATCAATAAATCTCCACCTGCGAGACGTACTGGTCCATCAATCTGCCAGGCAACATTGCTAGCATTGATAACTAGTTCGTATGGCGTACTCCCCACTATATTATACGGAGACTGAACTAACGCCTTGAAGTCTGAGTAGTAGCACGCATCATTCCATGCTGTTCCACCTGTACCTCCAGTATAGAGTGTTCGATATAGATCAGGATCTGACCACTTTACCGTAGCACGGATAGTTGCCGCACGACTTACGACTGCAAAATCATCAGGATGCTGTGATCCAATTACCATTTCTTGTTGTGGGGTAGTAAGGTTATTTGTCATTGTCACCGTCAAGGCGGTTACCGGTAATTCGGATGCAGAAAATTCCGGTAATGTGATGGAACAAGCAGTCTGGCTGGTAACTGGAATAGAAGTATAGTCCTCAAATCCATCTGAGTAAGTCCAACTAGGATTAGTTTCCCAGCTAGGCGTAATGCCAAGCCAATCAACACGGGCTTGCATAATCCCGTTTTGAGGGAAAGTCATAGTTACACTTGCTACCTTGCAGTCTACTCCAACTTCACCCATAGTACTAGAGCCAGGAACATACTTCCTTACACTCATCCATGGGAGACTTGCGTTATCGGTAGCGAACTCGAATTTATGATCATAAGTATCAGTTACAGGTCCAGCACTAGTCGCAACAGAACCCATAAGACCTTCCATGATCCAACCAAAGTCGCCCTCCATACGAGGATGAAGAGTTGCTCCACCTGCTACATAAGCTCCCTGTTTATAACTTCCGGTAGGGACAACCGTTCCGCCAACCTCCAACGGGATTGCGGCCATTGTCTGTACAGGGCCAAAATCAATATCCGTTGCACGATGACGGTACCACGTTGTAGCTGCGCTACCCTTCGCGGATTGTTTTCCGTAAGAGAGTACGCCGGTACTTGCGAGAACAGTCATAGTCTATATCCTCCAACTATATTTAAAATGGGCGGGAGGTCAAAACCTGCCAGTAAACATGGCCTAGCCATATAAAACTGCTGGGTGGTCCTCCGCCCTCCGTGAACCGACTCTTCACCATGAAGAGTTGAATTGATTGTTCGTCATAGTCATCTGTCAGTCCTGTTACAGTTGTGCATGCTGCTATCCAGTACTCTAATCTTCCAAGCACCTTGTGGCCATATTCGCGTGCAAGGCTACGATTATATCCTTGTGTTATAAAGTAGCATCCGATCTCGCAAGATAATCTCCGCCACCAAAGA
>Ga0209402_10003338_pt1 | contig 15416 bp, 19 predicted proteins | sample ArcticOcean_MG_C_3_FD_187437 | JGI IMG/M metagenome (GOLD analysis project Ga0209402, IMG submission 187437) | Marine microbial communities from western Arctic Ocean - ArcticOcean_MG_CB8_126 (SPAdes) (version 2) | ecosystem: Environmental > Aquatic > Marine > Oceanic | place: Arctic Ocean... | reverse complement strand
TTTAAATACTAAATCTAAATCTAAATCTAAATCTAATGAAAATGTAGGGCAAAATTCAAATATTACTTCTAAAATAATTCAACCTAGCAAACAAGAACTAGAGTCTCATAAAAAATATCTAACTACAAGTTTGCCAAAAAATTATTTTAATTAGCTACTTTTTCTTTCAGAGTACAATTTTTCAAAATTTACTTCTTTTTCTATTTGAATATTTTTTATACCCGCTTGGGAAAATAAATAGATAAAAGTTTCATATATAGTGGGGTACACTTCAGTTGGGACTTGTACTAAAATAATTTTTTCAAGTAATTTTTTATCTTGAATACTTCGATCTATTGTTACTAACGCTGTTAGGTTTATTTCTGTTAGAACCTTATGCTTAACATCATCATTGGGGACCAATCTTAAGATAGTATTAACCTCTATAACATTTTCTTTAAACGGTTGACTTTTTATGTCGAAATTTAATTTATAATTTATAATTTCTTTTTCAAGCATCATAAATGCTTGTGCGTTAGGTATTTCAAACGACACATCTTTTATAAATTTAGATACTATTGTGTAACTCATATTGTTAATTCCCTTTATTCTTTTTTATTACTTTCTTCTTCAATATCACCTTCGATAACTTCATTATTAAAATTTCTTTTTTTAAATTTAGACGAAATTGAACTTATAAACATTTTTCTTGTAAATGGTATTATTAATAAAAATCCTACTACGTCAGTTAAAAATCCAGGGAGAATAAGCAGAAGAGATGCAAACGCCAATGCTGCCCCAGAAATAATTTCGTATATGGGAATTTCATTTTTTATTAATTGTGACAGACCGGATCTAATTGTGCTCAGACCCTGCATTTTTGCAAAATATATTCCTGTAATCGCTGTAAAAAAAATTAGTAAAATTGTATTTAGAGCCCCAACGACACCCCCAACTTTGATCATTAAGTAAATTTCAATTGCAGGAATTCCGATTATAAAAAGAATAGCAGCGTTCATTTGTCTGTGTTTATTATTTGCATACTATATCATTTAAGTATTATAATCAAAATCATATATGAGTAATCAGTTTGGATTTATAGACCTAATACTATTAGCAATGTTTGCTGGCTTCATAATTCTAAGATTAAGAAATATTTTAGGAAGAAAAACGGGCCATCAAGGTAAATCAGTTAATAAATACTTTCCAAAAGGAATGGAAACATTAAAAGATATAGAAAATAATGAAGCGATTAAATCAGGCAACATAGATGAGGAAGCAAAAAAATCTTTTTTAAAAGGGGCTCAAGTAGCCTACGAAGAAATAATACAATCTTTTGCCAATGGAAATAAAAAATCTTTAAAGAAACTATTAGGAAAAAAAATGTTTGAACGCTTTTCCGAAGTAATTGATGAAAGAAAAAATAAACAACTAAACTACGAAACCACTTTTATTGGTATTAAGTCAGCTAAAATTTTAGAATTTAAAAAAATTGAAAATATTTATAATGTTTCAGTTAATTTCATTAGTGAAATGATTACATGTGTGAAAGATAAAGATAATCAAATCATTGAAGGCAATCCAGACACGATTAAAACTGTTAATGATGTTTGGAAATTCTCTAAGAATATGTGGAGCCAAGATCCAACTTGGTATTTGGTTGATACATCAAATAAATAGTGAAAAAAAAATATAAAGCCTCCTTTAAAGAAAAAAAAGAGTGGATAGAATTTACAAAAAAAATGGGAGCTGTGACTGACAAAGATCAGCATTACAGCAAAAATAATATTAATAAAAATATAACTAAGAAGATAGATTTGCATGGTTTTTCTTTAGAAGAAGCAAATAAGATTGTAAAAAAATTTATTATAAACTCTTACGAGCTAGGCTATTTAAAACTACTTATTATATTGGGAAAAGGTTTAAGATCTAAAGTTTATGATGACCCTTATCGCTCTAAAGATATGAATATTTTAAAAAATTCTGTACCAGAATATATTATAAATAATTTAGAATTATCTGATAAAATTCTTAAAATATCAGAGGCAGATATTAAAGATGGCGGGAAGGGTGCAATATATATATTCTTAAAAAATAATAAAAAATTATAAAATGAATTTAGTTAGATCAGTATCCTTAGCAAGTTCGCCAAGGTTCTTCACAACATAGTTTCTATCAATTATAACTTTTTCACCACTTCGGTCTGTAGCTGTGAAACTGATATCGTCTAATACTCTTTCTATAATAGTATGTAATCTTCTTGCACCAATATTTTCTATGCTAGCATTTATCTCTGTAGCCAGTTCAGCTATTGCTTCTATTCCAGCTTTTGTAAATTCAAGTGTAACTTTTTCAGTTTGCAATAAAGCTCTGTATTGTTTTATTAAACTATTATCTGGCTCTTCTAAAATTCTTTTAAAGTCATTACTGGTCAAAGCATTCAATTCAACTCTAATAGGTAATCTACCTTGAAGTTCTGGTAACAGGTCTGAAGGTTTAGCTAGTTGAAATGCTCCAGATGCAATAAATAATATATGGTCAGTTTTGATGGGTCCATGTTTTGTGTTAACAGTAGTACCTTCAATTAAAGGAAGCAAATCTCTCTGCACTCCTTCTCTCGATACGTCTCCACCAACACGATCTCCTCTCGCAGAAACTTTATCTATTTCATCTAAAAAAACAATTCCATTATTTTCTGTCGAAGTTTTTGCTATCTTAATAATTGAATCTTGCTCAATCATTTTATCAGATTCTTCTGCAATCAAAATTTCATGAGATTCTTTAACTTTTATTTTTTTCTTTTTCGCTTTTTTGCCTGCCTTACCTAAAATTTCTGAAATATTTATCATTCCAACGTTAGCTCCTGGCATACCTGGTATTTCAAAGCTTGGCATACCTGATGTTTCATTTATTTCTATTTCAATTTCGTTATCATCAAGGTCACCATTTCTTAATCTTTTTCTAAAACTTTCTCTAGTAGCTATACTTGCTTTATTACCCACAAGCGTATCAAGCACTCTTTCTTCTGCTGCCAGCTGAGCCTTAGCATGAACTTCTTTTCTCATTCTTTCTTTTTCAATAGCAATTGCAATCTCAAGCAAATCTCTAATAATTTGCTCAACGTCTCTTCCTACATATCCAACTTCAGTGAATCTTGTGGCTTCTACTTTTACAAAAGGAGCCTCTGCCAGCTTAGAAAGTCTTCGTGATATTTCAGTTTTTCCAACTCCCGTAGGGCCTATCATAAGAATATTTTTTGGCAAAACCTCATCTCTCATATCACCTTTAAGAGCCTGTCTTCTCCATCTATTTCTTAAAGCAATAGCAACAGCTCGTTTAGCTGCATTTTGGCCTATAACATACCGATCTAATTCAGAAACTATTTCTCTTGGTGATAAAGACGAAACCATAGATTGATCTTCTGTTTCGGTTGGTGAGTTTTTTTTAGGCAGTGAAGTTACGTTAGATTTTTGTTTCATAAACTATATTTTTTCTAAAGTTATGTTGTTGTTTGTATAAACACATATTTCTGAAGCAACTTTTATTGCTTTTTTTGCTATTTCTTCTGCAGTCATTTCTGATTCTATCAAAACTCTTGCGGCAGCTAATGCATAATTTCCACCCGAACCTATTCCTATAATTCCACCTTCTGGCTCAAGGACATCGCCTGTCCCCGAAATTATAAAACTTTTTTCTTTATCTGCTATAGCCATTAAAGCTTCTAATCTTCTTAAGTATTTATCTGTTCTCCAATCTTTAGCCAGCTCAACAGCCGCTCTTGTTAAATTACCAGCATGTTTTTCTAATTTAGCTTCTAATCTTTCAAATAATGTTAAAGCGTCAGCAGTAGATCCAGCAAAACCAGCTATAACATTTCTTTTTTCAATTTTTCTGACTTTTTTAGCAGTACTTTTAAGAACAGTATTGCCTAAGCTAACTTGGCCATCTCCTGCCACGACAACATCAGCACCTTTTCGTATTAGAACAATCGTGGTTCCATGCCAGTTTGAATTTTCGCTCATTGTAACAAGTTATGTGGAGATTTATTTGACATCTTCAAGGTCCAAATTTCATTTTATTGATATAAGTTCTATTTACTTATATACATTTATGTAAATACAGGCGTCATATGGCAAGAAAAGCTAAAATAACCAGAAAAACTAAAGAGACAAGCATAACTGTAGAAGCTAATTTGGATGGTACAGGATCATACAAAATAGATACTAAGATAGGTTTTTTAAATCATATGCTAGAGCAACTATCAAAACATTCTTTAATTGACTTAAAGATTTTAGCAAAAGGAGATACACATATTGATTTACATCACACAACCGAAGATACAGGAATAGCAATAGGAGAATGCATAAAAAAAGCTCTTGGCTCATCCAAAGGGATAAAAAGATATGCTCACGCATTAATTCCAATGGACGAAACTTTAACTAGAACAACAATAGATATTTCCAATAGACCTTATTTAATATGGAAAGTGAAATTAAAAGTGGAAAAATTAGGTGAAATGGATACTGAACTTTTCAAAGAATGGTTCCAAGCTTTTTCTCAATCCGCTGGTATTACTTTACACATGGAAAATATTTATGGTGATAACAGTCATCATATAATTGAGTCATGCTTCAAAGGACTTGCAAGATCTTTGAGACAAGCATTAGAAGTTGATAAAAGAATTAAAAATAAAGTCCCATCAACAAAAGGCGTTTTATAAAAAAAATGTCTGTTGTAATTATTGACTATGGTTCTGGCAATCTAAAGTCAGCAGCTAAAGCAATAGAAGCAGCAGCAGATAATATAAAATTTAATACGAAAGTTTTAGTTACATCAGACCCAAAAAAAATTATTAATTCTGAAAAAATAGTTCTTCCAGGCCAAGGGTCGTTTAGAGATTGTTATTTAGGTATTCAAAATATTTCAGGATTAGAAGAAGCATTAAATGAATTCGCTCTAGTTAAGAAAAAACCCATTTTTGGAATCTGTGTAGGGATGCAACTATTTGCCAAAGTAGGATTCGAAAAGCAAGAAACAAAAGGCTTTGGTTGGATTGATGGAGAAGTTAGAAAAATAAATAATATTCACAACAAACTTAAACTGCCACATATGGGTTGGAATCAAATTGATTTTAAAGAAGACTGCCCCATTTTTTTAGGAGTTGAAAGCAAATCACATATGTATTTTGTTCATAGCTATGAATTTAAAGTAAAAAAAAATGAACATATAATAGCAACAACAAATTATGGCAACCCTATTGTTGCTGCAGTTTTAAAAGAAAATATTTTTGGAACTCAATTTCATCCAGAAAAAAGTCAAAAAAATGGTTTAAAAGTTTTAGAAAATTTTTTAGTGTGGGAGGCTTAAATGATAATTTTTCCTGCGATCGACATTAAAGATGGAAAATGTGTAAGGCTTGTAAAAGGTGATTTTAATGAAATTACTACTTATAAAAATTCTCCACTTATCCAAGCAAAAGTATATTTTGAAAATAGTTTTAAATTTATTCATATTGTTGATTTAAACGGTGCACTTGAAGGAAAACCAGCAAATTCAAAAATAGTTAAAGATATAATCAATAACGTAAATATAAAAGTTCAAGTAGGTGGGGGCATAAGAACAATAGAAAATATAAGAAGCTGGATTGATGCTGGCGTTGATAAAGTAGTTTTAGGTACAGCCGCTGTAAAAAATGTAGGATTATTAAAAACCGCTTGTGAAATGTTTAAAAATAAAATTGCACTAGCCATGGATGTTAAAGATGGATTTATTTCATTATCGGGTTGGAAAAATAAAAGTAATATTTCTGCTTTAGATTATGTAAATAAAATAAAAAATTTAGGTGTTTCAAGAATTATTTATACAGATATTAATAAAGATGGAACAAAGAAGGGTCCCAACATCAAAGATACAGTTGAAATATCAGACAAAATAAAAATTCCAACTGTTATTTCAGGTGGAATTGCTTCGTTAGAAGATATTAAAAAAATTAAATTGCTAAATAATAAAAATATAGAAGGAGTGATAGTAGGAAAATCAATTTATGATGGAGATATAAAAATCGAAGATCTGGCTAAATTAATTTAATGTTAAAAAATAGAATAATACCGTGTTTAGATGTCAAAAATGGAAGAGTAGTCAAAGGAATCAATTTTATTGATCTTGTGGACGCAGGTGATCCCGTAGAACAAGCAAGAATATATGATGAGCAGGGTGCTGACGAATTATGTTTTTTAGATATAACAGCATCAAGCGATAATAGAAATATTATGTTAGAAACAGTTAAAAAAACTGCAGAAAAATGCTTTGTGCCACTCACCGTTGGAGGGGGAGTTCGGTCTATTGAAGATATAAGAAACTTATTGTTAGCAGGAGCTGACAAAGTTTCAATAAATACAGCTGCAGTAAGTAATAAAAATTTAGTTAAAGAAAGCTCACAAAAATTTGGTTCTCAATGTATCGTAGTAGCCATTGATGCAAAAAAAGTTAAAGAAAATAAATGGGAAATATTTACACACGGTGGACGCAAACCTACTGGCAAAGATGTGGTAAAATTTGCAGAGGAAATGGAATCCTTGGGTGCTGGCGAAATATTACTTACATCCATGGATAGAGATGGTACAAAAAAGGGTTATGATTTAGATTTAACAAAAAAAATATCTAAACTTGTAAATATACCCGTTATAGCATCAGGGGGCGTTGGATCACTAGATCATCTTTTTCAAGGAATTAAAATAGGTCAAGCGAGTGCTGTTCTCGCAGCATCAATTTTCCATTTTGGTGAGCATACAATTTTAGAAGCTAAACAATATTTGGACTCCAAAGGCATACCTGTTAGAATTTAAACATGTCAGATACTTTGGAGAAATTAGTTGAAACGATAAAAACAAGAAAGGGAAGAGACGTTAAATTATCTTATACCGCCTTCTTATTATCCAAAGGTAACAATTACTGTCTAAATAAACTCAAAGAGGAGATTAGCGAGCTAGAAGAAGCTATAAAAAATCAAGACAATATTAAGCACGAAACTGCAGATGTAATTTATCATTTATTAGTAACCTTAGAATCTTCTGGCGTAAATTATAATGATGTCTTACTTGAATTAAAAAAAAGAGAAGGGCAATCAGGGCTTGAAGAAAAAAAAAGTAGGTAATAATGTCATATGATAAGAATAATATTTTTGCCAAAATTTTAAGAGGAGAAATACCTTGTAAGAAAATTTATGATGATGAATTTGTTTTTGCTTTTTACGATGCAAATCCCCAAAAGAAAATTCACGCTCTTGTTATACCAAAAGGAGAATATATAAATTTAGATGATTTTTACTTAAAAGCTTCTGACAAAGAAATAGCAGGCTTATTAAAAGGAATTGGAATAGTTGCAAAGAAAATTGGTGTTTCTGATTTAGTTAAAGGTGGCGGATATAGATCTTTAGTTAATGTAGGGAAAAATGGTGGCCAAGAAGTGCCACATCTTCATTTCCACATCCTTGGAGGAGAAAAATTAGGCAAGATGGTTTCATAATTATAAATCATCTTCTTTTGGAATTTTAAAAAAATTATCTACAATTTGATTATTAATCTTTAGATTTGTCATCTTAAAACTAACTTTGTTGGAGTAAGCATCTTTAGTTTCCCATCCTTTTAAATTCAATGTATCTTTATCAAATATTATTTTTAGTTTACTTAAATTTTTATCCAAAAATTCAAATACAACTGAATCCGAATCAATACTATAGGGCTGGTTAATTTTTATTAATTTCAAAATTTTATTCTTATCAAGAACAATTATAAGTGGTGTTTTTTTTAAAGGATAAAAATAAATTTTTTTATATTTCTTTTTTATTATTGCAACCGTTTTTCCATTAGAAATAAGTATTTTTTCTTTTGCATTCGTATAATTACATCTCATGAGCAGAGGGTACTTAATAAAGCAGCTTCCTCTTTCTTCTTTTTCTTCAATCCTTTGCTTAAAATCAAAAGATAAAGTTTTAGTCAATATTAATTTGTTAATTAATTCTTTTTTAAGGTCCGCAAGAACATTTGCTGTGGTAAGAAAAAATATTACAGAAACATTAATAAAAATATTTATTTTTTTTGTCAATTTAGCCCTATAGAATTTCTCTTTTTCCAACATGATTTGCTTGGCCAACAACACCCTCTTTTTCCATAGTTTCCATAATTCTTGCTGCTCGATTATAGCCAATTTGCAATTTTCTTTGTAAAAAACTTGTTGATGCTCTTCCTTCGAGTTTTATTATATCTACAGCTTTAGAATATAATTCATCTTTTTCGGCACCCGAACCTTCATTACTATCATCTGATAAATCTTTAATTACTGTAATTTCATCTATGTAATTTGGCGACCCTTGAGATCTAAGATAACTATTTACTTTTTCAATCTCAGATTCAGAAACATAGGGTCCATGAATCCTTATTATTCTATTTGCAGAAGACATAAAAAGCATATCTCCTTTACCTAATAGTTGTTCAGCTCCCTGCTCTCCTAAGATTGTTCTACTGTCAATTTTTGAACTCACTTGGAATGAAATTCGCGTCGGAAAATTTGCTTTTATAGTTCCCGTTATAACGTCTACACTCGGTCTCTGTGTAGCCATGATTATATGTATACCTGCTGCACGAGCCATTTGAGACAAACGCTGTATATAATTTTCTATTTCTTTACCAGCTACCAACATTAAATCTGACATTTCATCAACGACAACAATAATATAAGGCATATGTTTTTTATGCTTTGAATTATAACCATCTATATTTTTAACTCCTACGCTCGTCATTAACTTGTATCTACTCTCCATCTCTTTAACCGCCCATCCAAGAGCTGCTGTAGCTTTTTTTGCTTCAGTGATAACTGGGCAAAGTAAATGCGGTATACCCTCATAGGCTGAAAGCTCTAACATCTTTGGGTCAATCAAAATTAAATTACATTTTTCAGGAGTATATTTATACAATAAAGATAATATTATAGTATTTATACAAACTGATTTACCTGAGCCTGTTGTTCCAGCAATTAGTAAATGGGGCATAGAAGATAAATCGCCCACAATAGGTACTCCAGAAATACTTTTCCCCAAAGCTATTGGCAACTTAGTTTCTCTCTTATTAAATTTATCATCAGATATAATTTCATTTAAAAAAACATTTTCTCTCTTGAGATTAGGTATCTCTATTCCTACTGTGGTTTGGCCAGGTATTGTTGCAACTCTAGCTGAAACAGAGCTCGTGTTTCGTGCAATATCATCAGCTAGATTAACAATTTTTGAAACTTTCACTCCTGAAGCTGGTTCAAATTCATTGAGAGTTACTACTGGACCACAGCTAATTCTTTTAATTTTACCCTCAACACCAAAATCAAGCAAAACTTTCTCTAAAAACTCTGAATTTTTAGTTAGCTCAGAATCATTATTATTTTTATTATTTTTTAATTCAATATTATTTTCTAAAAAACTTGTGTGAGGTAACTTAAAATAATTATTGGTTGATTTTATTTCTTTGTTTGATGAAAAAGGTAAAATTGGTTGGTTTATTTTTGGTTTATTTTCATCTTGTTTTTCATTCTCGTCAACAAATTCTGTTTGTTTTTCTGCTTCTTTGAATCTAATTTTATTAGATTTTAATAAACTTAATAATTTATTAATTATTTTGAAGGGAAATAATAAAATTTGAAGTATTTCAGAATTTTTTATCCCAAGACTTAATACGAAAAATATAGCAGTAAAAATTAAAAATCCATAAACTGAATAATTATTTTCAATTAGAGGCGTAAGATAATAGATGTTTTCTTTAACTATTCTTCCGACAAAACCTCCGTTGCCATTGTCAATTAAATAGAAGGATTCATTATTTAAGATATTTAATACAGTTGTACCTAACAAAATGTAGATAAGAGTAAAAAATATTTTTGAAGTAAAATTATTTATATTCTTTTTTAAAAAAAGCTTTACACCCCAGTAAATAAAATTAAAAACAATTAGTAAAGAAATAAGGCCCAAAGATTGAAGTAAAAAATCTGATACAACGCTTCCATAAAAACCACCAACATTTTTTATTTCTGTACTTTCTGACGAGTATATAAAGTTAGGGTCGCTTGGAGAGTAGCTTAAAATTGAGGAAAAAATGAAAACTCCAAAACATATTAATAAAATCGCAAATAATTCAATTAATCTATTTCTCATAAAATGGTTTAGTTTTGATAATATTTGAGAGTTCATTTTTTTCAAATCAGTTAATTATCTTTGTATCATTTATTAATAATTGTTAAAATTAATTAATAAAAATTAAACTATGAAAAAACAAAAAATTTGTATTATCGGAGGAAGTTTAACAGGTTTAGCGACCGCTATCTGCTTATCTAAACTTAATTGTAGTATAGATCTAATATTAGGTCCAAGTAAACATATTTCAAAATCAAAAAGCACAATAGCTATATCCGAAAATAATTTGACATTTCTTAAGAAATTAAAACTAACCAAAAACTTTTCTAATAACTTTTGGCCATGCACAAAGATGAAATTGTATAGCGAGATTAAGAATAAAAAATTAAAAAAAATATTTGAATTAAATAAATCAAATAAAGAAAAAAAAGTTTTATATATGGTAGAGAATGCACGATTAATGAAATTGATGCTAAATAAAATAAAAATAGATAAGTCTGTATCAATTAAAAAAAATACTAAAGTTTCTGATATATTTAATTCTGGACAATTAAAAAGTGTTAAAATTGATAATAAAAACCACAAATATAATTTAGTAATTATTTGTGCAGGCAGCAAATCTAATTTAGTAAAAAATTTTTTTAAAAATAAAAATATTGAAAGTTCTTATGGCGAAACATCTGTTACAACAATTTTAAGACATGAATCTATAAAAAATGACACTGCAAGACAATTTTTTCTTAATGAAGAAATATTAGCTTTACTACCATTATCTCAATCTCAAACATCCATAGTATGGTCTGTTAAAAATAATAGTTACAGTAAGAAAGAAAATTTAATAAAAAATAAAATAAAAAATTATACTTCTAATTATTTGAAAAAAATAAAATTTATAAATGGTTTTGAATATAAAGATTTGAATTTTTTAATACGTAATAAATATTATGATTATAGAACTTTATTATTTGGAGATGCTCTTCATGTAGTTCATCCCTTAGCTGGACAAGGATTTAATATGACTTTAAGAGATTTATACACTCTAGAAAAAGTTCTAAGCAAAAGGATTAATCTTGGTTTAGATTTAGGAAGCGTTGATGCTTTATCTGAGTTTTCAAATAAATCGAAGCCGAGAAATTTTGTTCATTCAATTGGAATTGATTTAATAAAAAACACTTTTTCTTTGAAAAATGAATCCATAAAAGAAGTTAGAGACAGTTTCTTGCAAATTATAAATAAGAATAATTTTATAAAAAATTTATTTTTTGACGTAGCAGATAAAGGATTTAAATTTTAGTTTTATTGTATTGTTTTATTTTCCTGAATGTCGACAAGGTTAAAATCTATAATTTGCTCGAGTAATTTAATCTTTTCTTCAATTTTAATTGTTTCAAGCAATTTCTGTTTCTCTTCTCCAGAAAATGGAGCAACCATACTTACAGTATTTACTAATTGGTCAAAATCGAGCTTTAGTAGCTCATTAAACTCAAGAGAATAATTTAATTTATTAAAAAAAATTTTTACTTTTTTCAATAAAATGTTTTTATTAAAACTAACAATGTTATTTTTTTTAAATTCAAAATCATCTATAAAATCGGAATAATCTACACTAAATATTCTATAGAGTTTGTCTGTTTTTAATTCTTTTTTAATTTTAAATCTTGATATGCCTGAGAGGCTAATAATAAAGCGTTTATCGCTCGCTTCATTAAAAGTAACAATTTTACCTAAACAGCCAACCTGATATACCTCAGGAGTCGAGCTTAATTTCTTTTTGGGCTGTACCATTCCAAAAATTCTTTTTCCTTTCATGCAATCTTCGATTAGCTGAATATACCTATCTTCAAAAATATTTAACGGCAAAATTGTTTTTGGAAAAAAAATAGCATTAGATAAAGGAAAAATAGGAATATTAGAAGGGAGGTCATTTTTTTTCATATTATTTATTTATATAAATTACGAAAAAAGATGATTTGTGTCCACTTTTTATAGTTTGTAAACTAAAATTGATCAGATTCAGTCGAATCTTTCATGGCAGTCGTGGAACTTTTGCCAGAACTTATAGCATTTGAAACGGCATCAAAATATGAAGTACCCACTTCTCTTTGATGCTTGGTTGCAGTATAACCTTCTTTTTCACTATCAAATTCTTGTTGTTGTAATTTTGAATAGGCTGACATTCCATCTTTTTTATATTTTCTTGCCAAATCAAAAATTGCAAAGTTTTGAGCATGAAAACCTGCTAAGGTTATAAATTGAAACTTATAACCCATTTTCCCAATCTCATCTTGAAAAGATGCTATTTCATTATCTGATAAATTCTTTTTCCAATTAAACGAAGGAGAACAATTATATGCAAGTAATTTGTGGGGAAATTTTTTATGTATTGCATCCGCGAATGTTTTAGCTTCTAACAAATTTGGCTTTGCGGTCTCACACCAAATTAAATCACAATAAGGTGCATATGCTAAACCTCTAGATATTGCTTGGTCTAAACCATCTTTAACATAATGAAAACCCTCAGGCGATCTCTCCCCTGTTAAAAATGGTTTATCATTATCATCATGGTCGTTTGTAATAAGCTTTGCGGCATTAGCATCTGTCCTAGCTAATATTACTAAAGGGACATTCATTATATCTGAGGCAAGTCTTGCTGATTTTAAATTTTTTATCATAGTTTGAGTTGGCACTAGAACTTTGCCTCCCATATGACCACATTTTTTTTCTGAAGCCAATTGATCTTCAAAATGAACTCCTGCCGCACCCGCTTTAATAAATCTTTTTGTTAGTTCAAAAACATTCAACGGCCCACCAAAGCCAGCTTCTCCGTCAGCAATAATTGGAATTTGATAATCAACTTTTTTATAATCTTTAACTTTACCTTCTAAGACTTCCATATGTTGAATTTGATCAGCTCGTATTAAAGCATTATTCATAGCTTCAACTAATTTTGGTGCACTATCATATGGATATAAACTCTGATCTGGATACATTTCACCTGCACTATTTGCATCAGCGGCCACCTGCCACCCACTTAGGTAGATCGCTTTTAAACCTGCTTTAGCATGCTGCACAGCTTGATTGCCAGATAATGAACCAAGAGTATTTATATATGTCTCAGAGTTTAACGAGTTCCACAATTTTTTTGATAAATTCTTACTTAAGGAATATTCGATATTAAAAGAACCTCTTAATTTTTCTACATCTTTTTCAGTATACTCTCTCTTGATTTTGGGACTTTCAAATTTATCTTTCATCTTTTATTAATTTTTGTTTGCCCTAAATACATAAAGCTGAAGTTACTATTTAAACTTATTATACTTATTCAGATTCTTTTTGGATGTCGTTCATTCCGCCGCTTCCCCAATCCTGGTCATCTTCCTTCACATACAATCCTCTTGAAGCAAATTGATCTTTTGGCTCACTGATCAGTGAAAGTTCTTTTTCATTTATTGGGTTTGAAGTCTTTTTCATAAGATTTACTATATTTACAAAAGATAATATATGCAATATTTATATTGATTTTATTTGATAATTAAGTAAATTAGTGTAAATTAATAATTTACTAATAGTAAACTTTGTAAAATGAAACAAATAGACCATCAAATAGGCTACAAAATCAAGTCTAAAAGAAGAAAACTGAATATTTCTCAATCTAAACTTGCTGAGAAATTATCAATATCAGCCAGTTATTTAAATTTAATAGAAAGTGGAAAACGCAAAGTTAGTGTAGATATATTGTTAAAATTATCCTCAGAACTTGGGATAGAAATTTCTGATATTTCCAAAAAAATAGATACAAATTTATATCAAAACTTGATGGACTTACTAGCTGACAACTTGTTTGAAAATTTAGATATTACTAATTTTGAAATAAAAGAACTTGTTAACACAAACCCCTTAATAGCAAAAGCGCTAATGAAACTTGGTGACAATTATAAGAAAAAAAATCAAGACATTGTAGATAAAGTGGAAAATATTTCAGGAAAATTTATTGATAGCAGAAAAAATTCTTTTCCAGGAGAGGTGGTATCTGATTTTATTCAAGAAAATGAAAATTATTTTCCAAAATTAGAAGATTTTGCAAGTAATTTTTTTAAAAATGTTCAAACTAACAATCGCGTGGGGTACTCATCGATTAGTGAGTATCTAATTAATAAACATAAAATTGAAGTAAAGGATGTGGTTCCTGAGGAAAGTAAACCATTTACTAAACAGTTTGATCCAGCTAAAGGTATTTTTTTATTATCAGATTACTTAACTTTAGAAACTAAAAAACTTCATGCCGCAGCCCAAGTAGCACAACTAGAGGCTAATGATATTATAGAAGAATATCTTAGTTCATTTTCGTTTCCTAACGAAGAATCGAAGAAGCTATCAAAAGTTGCTCTACTAAATTATACAGGAGCTGCAATAATAATGCCTTACAAACTTTTTTTTGAGGAGTGCACCAAACAAAGATATGATGTTGAGCTTCTTCAAAATACGTTTGCTACTTCGTTTGAGCAGGTTGCACATAGAATTACATGTTTGCAAGATCCTAAGATGCGAGGTGTACCTTTTCATATGCTCAGAGCTGACATCGCTGGAAATATATCAAAGCGTTTTTCACTATCAGGTATTGAAATACCACGATATGGAGGTGCTTGCCCTAGGTGGAATATTTATACTGCTTTCACAATGCCAGGAAAGGTGCATGCTGCTGTTTCTAAAATGCCCAATGGAGAAAAATATGTATGTATTGCAAGAACTGTCGAAAAAGGAATAGGAAAACATGGAATGTTTAAAAGTTTGTTATCGATAGGATTGGGTTGTCAGGCCAAGTACGCAAAAGATTTTGTTTACGCAGATTCACTAAATTTAAATGATAAGAAGACCGAAACTCCTATTGGCGTCAATTGCAGAACTTGTGATCGTATGGATTGCCAACAAAGAGCATTTCCACCACTTCATAAAAAATTTGATATCGATTTAAATAAAAGAGGAATATCTGTTTATGTTGCAGATTAAAGTTGTTGATTTTTCGTACTCTTGCGTATAAGAAATCTCTGTTTTATAATAATTTTTTTAAAAGCGGGTCTAGCTCATTGGTAGAGCGAATCGTTGCCAACGATTAGGTAGAGGGTTCGATTCCCTTGACCCGCTCCAATAATTTCACTTATCATATGATTTCGGCACACTCACGACACAGTTGGAAGTAGTTTTTAATACAAACCCAGAACCACGATCCCTAAAAGTTTTTTCACTTTAAATGATTCAATCAACA
>Ga0209402_10003336_pt1 | contig 15419 bp, 13 predicted proteins | sample ArcticOcean_MG_C_3_FD_187437 | JGI IMG/M metagenome (GOLD analysis project Ga0209402, IMG submission 187437) | Marine microbial communities from western Arctic Ocean - ArcticOcean_MG_CB8_126 (SPAdes) (version 2) | ecosystem: Environmental > Aquatic > Marine > Oceanic | place: Arctic Ocean... | reverse complement strand
CCCTCTATGAATCTTTAAACGCTATAACTGAACAACTTTAAAATCGCGCAGCCTAGTCGGCAACTTGCTTATCGTTGCTGCTGTAGCAGCAACTCTCTTGACCTCAGACGCTTCGCTTCTTCGGTCGGTACTACAAATAAGTAGGACCCATTCGAGATTGGTTTACTGAAAGTTTTGTTACCCGGTGCCCTGAACTTTTAACACTATATAGTAATTCTAGCGCTTAAAAAACTCAGATTTCTCTAAAGGATTTCTAAAAGAGTGGGACGAACATTTAAATAATAAAGAAAATAGATAATGAAAAATTTTATTAAAAAGTTTCTAGTAACTTCTTAAAAATTATGTCGTTTCCTTTTTGGTTAAAATGCACATCGTCTTTAAAATAGTATAATTCAATAATTTTTTCCTTTTCTATTTCCTGTTTTAATTGATGAAAATAATCAAGATAATTTATAAAATTTTCACACTTGTTTTTACAATAATTTTCCCAAAACTTTCCATGCTCAGTCCTACCAGTGTCTTTATCAAACAGTATTTGTGCTGGCCAAGGATATACAGCTAAAGATAATTTGAAATTATTCACCTGACTTAATTCAAATATTTTATTCATAAAAAAAACAGCATCTTCTTTTCCTTTATCCACCCATATCTGATCCCTTTTAGAAAACTTATTTTTATAAGTCCATCTTCCATTTATTAAATAATTATCTTGTATCTTTCTTTTATCGTTTGAGATGTTAATTTTTTCATTTAAATTTGAATTTATCTTCATAATTTTTGTATAAAAAATAAATGTTAATGGTAAGTAACCTTTTAAAATTTTTTTAAATTTGTAAAATTTACTATAATCTTGATGAACAGTATTAATTACTTTAAGTATACTTTTAGTAACCACAGTTCCGTCTCGTTTAATAAAGTATCTGTTTTCATCTAAAATATCTCCTACATCAATAAATATAATTACTCTATCAAATGTGAAACCTTGATTTAAATAATGTACAAGCTTTTTGTAATAAATTTTCGGTGAATACGAGCTCACACCAAGATTTATTATTTGGTCTTCTTTTTTTTTGTTTTTAAATTTGCCAACAAATGATTCTTCGTAATTTAGTCCAACACCCTCCGTAAAACTATCTCCTATGAAGGTATAATCAACAGATTTAGATATTTTTTTTTATCACTGCAACTACTTTTAAATCCATAATTATTAGTACAAATATTGTATTCGAAAACATTATTATAAACGATTTTTTTATTTAAGTTTTTATTTAAATCATGGTGGTAAACTGGGTGTTTTAAAATATAATTATTTATGAAAATAAAATTAAAAATTTTTTTCCCAAAAATTAAATCTATTGAGATAATAAATATAAAAGTAATTAAAAAAATTAATGTTATATTTCTAAAATAATGCATATAAGAAATTTATCTAGTTTACTTGCAAAATACTTTTTCGTAATATATCAGGGACTGTTCTTTTACCATGATTTATTCTACCACCTTATTGTTGATTGCATCAAGCACACAGAACATATTGGCCGAAGGCCTCTCTTGGTTCAAGGTGCTGTCTTTCTTTTTCTGCCCTTACTTATTTTATCTGTTATTTCGTGCGTCATTAATAATCCTTTGTTATTTGTTTTGTTCAGGATTATTTTTTAAGATAAAAATTAGAGCAGTACATCTATCCCAAGTGGTCGGGAATTCTGTGCCAACCATGTGCCAACGGTTTCCCTCACGTGCGTGACACAACCGTTCACATTGCAAACCACAGATTGAAAAGTTCATCTTGAACATTCTCAAAAACCCGTGTAATCATTTGCTTATTACGATGGGCCTGTAGCTCAGTTGGTTAGAGCAGTACACTCATAATGTATTGGTCGTAGGTTCGAGTCCTACCGGGCCCACCAAAATTATTTTTTTATAAATTCTTCTAACTTTTGAAACAAGATATTCATATCATTGTTATTTGAATTTAAGATTGAAGCAAATTCTTCTCTTTGAGTTTTAGCTAAACTTAAGCCTTCAACGATTAAATCTCTAATTAAAGGTTTAGCAGGGTCTTTTGTGTAAACTCTCCACTTTATTTTTAATTCAGGCTGAGAAGAGTTTTTTACTATTTTTGAACTAACAATCGTATACGTTTCACTTTTTTGATCAGCGCTCAGAACTTCAAATTTTTGTGTTGAGTAGTCAGTTAATCTTGAAGTTAAGCTTTTTAAAAAATAATTTTCAAATAGGTCTTTATATTTTTCAAGCGTGCCTTGATCTAATGTTTTTCTTATATCGCCCAATGTGTACATACTAAGAGCTTCGATATCTACATTTTGAAGAGCAATGGTCTCAATTTTTTTATTTTTATCAGTTTTTGAAATATTTTTATTACTTAATGTATTGATAGCATCGTTAACAAGTTCAGTAATAAAAGTTTTAGGATCAGAATCGTAGGAAAAACTATTCGTATTAACGAGAATTAAAACTACGAATACTAATTTATTTATTAGCCTTTTCATGTTTTAAAATTTTTATTTGTTAAATTCACCCCAATCATCCACGTCTTCTGATGAAAAGGTATTACTAATTTTTTTTGTTCTATTTTGTAAGTATAAACTTTTTAAAGCCGCATACATATCTATTGAATTTTTCTCTAGGCTATCTAAATTTGTCATGTTGTCTCCTCTAAAGTCTACAGCATAAGCACCTTTAACTGAAAAATAATCTATTTTAGTACCAGAAACATTTAGAAATTCTTTTTCTCTTAGAGTTACACGCGCAAAAGGGTCAATCAAAGTGTCTGCAACCAAACCAAAAGAGTCCCTAATTGTTGTTGGTCCTAAAATTGGTAAAACAAAATAACATCCTGCACCAATTCCGTATGCCCCTAATGTTTGGCCTACATCTTCTTGTTGATTTTTTAAACCCATCTTAGCAGCTGGGTTACCAAAACCTAAAATACCTATAGTTGAGTTAACTAAAAAGCTCGCAGTTGATTCACCTGCTAATCTCCATTGACCTTGTAAAATATGGTTTGGAACAGTTAATAAAGTTCCAATATTAGATGTAAAATTTCCAGTAGAAGTTCGAATTGATTCTGGTAATTTATTATAACCAGAAGCAATCGGTCTTAAAATAACTTTATCGAAACCTTTGTTAAACTTAAACACACCTCTGCTAACTTTTTCAAAACATTCTTTTTCTGTTCCTGCACTCAAATTCGAGGACAGCAGAAAAAAGCTAGCTGAAATTAATATTATTATTTTTTTTAAGCTCATTACGGTCTATATATACAAAATCTTTAGTTTTACCATTGTTAAAAAACACCCTTATTACTTATTTTTTTATGCTATATAAGCATAAGCATATTATAATCTATGAAGATTAAAGTTCTTAAATCTCTAAATCACTCTAGTCAGGATCGTAGCAAAAATAAGATTAAATTTATAGTTATCCATTATACAGGAATACAATCTGAGCGAGCATGTGTTGAAAGATTAACTAATAAAAAAAGCAAAGTAAGTACACATTATTTGATCAATAAAAAAGGCGATATTACAAGAATGGTAGATGATAAATATACTGCTTGGCATGCAGGGAAATCAAAATGGAAAAATTTTATCAATCTTAATAATCGATCAATAGGCATTGAGCTCGTAAATAAAGGACATCAATTTGGATATAAAAATTTTTCAAAAAAACAAATTTCAAAATTAGTATTGCTTTGTAAAATTTTAATAAAAAAATATAAAATAAAAAAAACAAATATACTTGGTCATTCAGATATTGCTCCTTTAAGAAAAATAGATCCAGGTGAGAAATTTCCTTGGCAATTTATGTCTAAAAAAAAAGTAGGGTATTGGCACAATGTAAATAAAAAAAACAATAACACTTATGATTTAGGTAAAATTAATTTACGTAAAATTTTTTTCAATAATTTGTATAAAATTGGTTATCGATACTTTGATAGAAAAAAACCATCTAAGTATGATTCAAAAATTATAAAAGCTTTTCAAAGAAGGTTTAGACAGAGTAAAATCAACGGACTAATCGACAAAGAATGCCTGCAAATTAGCCATTATTTAGCTAATCCTTTAAAAAATTAACTTGATTCTAGCCATATAAATATAATAAAACTTCATTGCTAGATAGTTGGCTTGTCGCTATTAACTTTAGTTAATAGAGGAAAGTCCGGGCTCCATAAAGACACAGTGCCAGTTAATGGCTGGCGAGGGTGACCTTAGGGATAGTGCCACAGAAAATAAACCGCCTTATCAAGGCAAGGGTGAAAAGGTGCGGTAAGAGCGCACCGGTTTTTTGGTAACAAAAAACGCATGGTAAACCCCACTGGGAGCAAGGCTAAATAGAGATGACATTGTGCTGATTTATCAGTGCTAAAAACAGTCTTTAGTTCGTTGTCTGGGTTAGCTGCTTGAGTCTAAACGTGAGTTTAGATCTAGAGAAATGACTGCTTTAATGACAGAACCCGGCTTATAGACTATCTAGCAACTTAATCCCGCTCTAAAATAAATACTAAAATCCTCTATTTTTTGATAATTTTGACAAAAGAGTCAAAAAACTAATGTATTGACTAGTTTATTTAAAACCCATAGCATCCCATAAAAACCCAAATAGGAGTTTTATTGAGAAATTTTAAAGTAAAGATTGTTTTAAAATACTTGTTTTACACATTCTTTCTTTATGTATGCACGCTGAAAAATTATGTTTTTATCAAGTTACGAGAACAAACTAGACAAAAAAGGGAGAGTCTCTGTGCCTGCTAGCTTTAGATCTCATTTAAGCTCTTTAGGATATAGCGGATTTATTTCTTACCCTTCTTTTAATCATGAAGCACTAGAGGCGTGTTCTCAAGATAGAATAGAAAAACTTTCAAGCACAATAGATTCATTAAATCCTTTTGAAGAAAAAAGAGATTATTTTGCAACTTCAGTTCTTTCTGAAAGTGTAAGCTTACAATTTGACAGCGAAGGAAGAGTTTTAATTTCAGAAAAATTATTAAGTCATGCAAAAATTAAAAACAATATTTTATTTGTGGGTTTAGGGAAAACTTTTCAAATATGGGAACCTAAATCTTTTGAAAAATTTAAAATAGTCGCGAGAAAGAAAGCATATCAAAATAGATCTAATTTAAAATGGGACAACAATCTAACAAGGGAGAAAATATGACGATAAAAATAGGTGGTGGAGAACTTAAAGAATTAAATCCAAGAATTTTAGTTTTAGGCGTAGGAGGTGCTGGCGGCAATGCAATTAATGCTATGATAGAAGCAGGATTACAAGGAGTAGAATTTGTTGCGGTAAACACAGATGCTCAAGATTTAAAATCAAGCAAAGCTGATGCAAAAATTCAAATTGGAACAAATCTTACTAAAGGTTTAGGTGCTGGAGCAAAACATGACATCGGACAAGCTGCTGCAGATGAATCTTTAAATGAAATAATAAATTTTCTTCAAGGCGCTAATATGGTTTTTATTACTGCTGGTATGGGCGGAGGAACAGGGACAGGTGCTTCGAGCGTAATTGCTAGAGCAGCAAGGGAGCTTAACATCTTAACTGTTGGTGTATTTACTCTTCCTTTTTCTTATGAAGGTCCAAAAAGAATGCGAAGAGCAATAGAAGGAATGAATGAACTAAAAAAACATTTAGATACTTCTATAGTAGTTCCAAATCAAAATCTTTTTAAAATTGCAAGTGAAACTACAACTTTTGAAGATTCATTTAATATATCTAACGATGTTTTAAAACATGGAGTTCAAAGTATTACTGATCTTATGGTCAAACAAGGGATTATAAATTTAGATTTTGCCGATGTTGAAAGCGTTATGAGTTCAATGGGTAAAGCCATGATGGGAACTGGTGAAGCTGAAGGTGAGAATAGAGCTTTAGCAGCAACTGATATAGCTTTAAATAATCCTTTAATAGATGACTACTCACTTAAAGGAGCAAGAGGTTTATTAGTTAATATAACTGGCGGAAAAGACATCACTCTTTTTGAGGTTGAACTAGCTGTAAATAAAATTAGAGCAGAAGTTGACCCAGAAGCAGAACTTATTTTTGGAGCAATAAAAGACGAGAGCCTTAACGGAAAAATGAGGGTATCAATAGTAGCAACGGCTTTAGATGGTGAGTTAACTGGTACTAATGGAGTTGTTAATATAGTTAACCGTATACAAAATAGAAATAGCGGTTATTCAGATGGGCTATTTTCAAAGGGAACTATAATTCCTAATAATGCTTATAATAATTCAATTAGTGGTGCCACAGTTTTAAAACTAGATGAACAATTTGAGGTAGGGACAGAGCAACAATCTTCATTAAGCATACAGCAGGAAACTGTAGTTCAAAATGAAGAACAGGCTTTAAACACCCCTGAAGTAAACGAAGATGTTTTTTTTGAAGTTGATACTATAGAGCAGGTATCTTCAAATGATGATTCTGTTTTACCTTTAGAAGAAGAATACACACCAAAACTTTTTTCTGATGAAAACTCTTCTAACGAAAACAATATTTCATCTACCCAGGAAGAACAAAAACTTTTTGATCAAGAAAACAATCAAGAAGACGACTTTGAAATTCCTGCATTTTTAAGAAGACAAAAGTTTTAATGAAAAGAATAGGTCAAAATGAATATTACTATCTCATCACTGGAAAAAAATCATTTTCCAGTGATGTTAGATAAAGTTATCCAAATATGTAATCCCAGCAACAAAGAGCAGATATTTATAGATTGTACATTTGGGGGTGGAGGATATTCAAAAGAATTATTAAAATTTCCTAATATAAAAATAATAGCTCTCGATAGAGATAAATCTGCTATTAAGAGAGCAGAATTTCTAAAAAAAAAATTTCTAAATCAGTTTACGTTTTATAATGAAAAATTTAGTAATTTAGATAAAATTATAAAAGCAGACAGGAAACCTGATGTAATTATTTTTGATTTAGGTTTATCTACTTTTCAACTTCAAGACTATAGCAGAGGATTTTCTTTTAAATCTAAAGATAAAATTGATATGCAGATGGGTCTTTCAAACACATCAGCCGAAGATGTAATTAATACATTAGATGAAAAAAGTCTTAAATTAATAATAAAAATTCTTGGAGAAGAAAAAGAAGCCGGGAGAATTGCAAAAAACATAATTAAAGCAAAAGAAAATAAAAAAATTGATACCGTTTCAGAATTAGTAAAAATTATAGAATTAAGTAAAAAGAAAAATTTTAATAAAAAAATAAATGTTTGTACTAAAACTTTTCAGGCTTTAAGAATATTTGTAAACAAAGAAACTACAGAATTAATAGACGGGTTAATTAAAGCAAGTCAGCTTATTAAATTTGGAGGCAAAATAATCGTTATAAGTTTTCATTCGATAGAAGATAAAATTGTTAAGTATTATTTTACTAATTATTCAGCTAGCAAATCAAACCCTTCAAGATACATGCCAAGCGAAAGTAACAAAAAAAATTCTTTTTTTGAAAAATATAAAAATAATTTTTTAATACCAAGCTCAGAAGAATTAATTAAAAATCCAGCTTCAAGATCTGCAAAATTAAGACACGCAGTTAGAACAGGGCAGCCATTTGTTTATCCTAAAGACTTTAAAGAAAAATTTAGAAAATACACAGATATAGAAAATGTTGCCATATAATAAAAAAAAACTAACAATACTTTTAATCTATATTTCTTTTTTTATCGCCATACCCATCATAAAAAATGAAACCAGATTAATAGAAAAAAAAATTAGAAATCATGAAAATGAGATATTTTTTTTAGAAAAAAATTTATTAGAAGCTAATTTAGAGTTTCAATATTTAACGTCGCCTGAGGTTCTATCAAGCAAAATTGAAGAAAATATAGACATCAAATACAATAACTTAGATTTATCGCAGATTTATTTAAATTTTGAAGATTTTATTTCTGAACAAAAAAAAGTTACTAAAGTTTTAATTAATGAAAAACAAAAAAAATAACAAAAATTTTACATACCACAACCAAAAATCTTTTTTCTTTGAAGATTTTCTTGAAACTAACCAAAAACAAAAAAAATTATATAAATCTAAAATTTTAGAAGATAGACTTTATGTGTTATTTTCTGTTTTTTTTTCTTTAATACTCGTTTTTTCAATTTCTATATTTTCTATTTCGCTTCAGAAATCTAACCTTCAAGGATACAAGAAAGCAGATCAACACTTTTTACCTCTGAGAAGAGATGTTGTTGATAGAAACGCAGAGTTAATAGCTCGAAACATTAATTCATATCACGCTGCAATAAAACCTAATCTTATTAAAAATAAAGAAAATTTTATTATAAATATTAAATTAAATTTCCCTGAAATTTCTTTACCAAAATTAAAAGAAAATTTAGAAAATAAAAAATATTTTTACTTAAAAAAAAGACTAACTGAAGATGAAAAAAATAAATTATGGTCTTTTGGTGAAAAAGGAATAATTATTGAACCTTTCCAGAGTAGGATTTACCCTCATAGACAACTTTATAGTCATATACTTGGTCAAACTGATGATGATAATTATGGGGTTTCTGGAATTGAAAAATTCTTTGATAAAGAGTTAAGAGACAAACAAAAAATAAAAGATCCTTTAGTTTTGACTTTAGACTCAAGCATTCAATTTTTAATAAAGACAGAATTAAAGAAAGCCATGAATGATTTTAAAGCAAATGCTGCAGGTGGATTATTAATGGATGTTAATAATGGTGAAGTTTTATCTCTCGTTTCTTTACCCGATTATAATGTAAATATTCGTGAAGATATTTCAGATCTTAAATATATGAATCAAATTACAAAAGGTGTTTTTGAACTTGGTTCAGTGTTTAAAACTTTTACACTTACACTTGCAATTGAAGAAAATATTTTATCACCAGAGACAATCATTAATAACATACCTAATAAAGTTCAGTGTTCTAAATATTCGATTAAAGACATACATGAATTTCCTGAAAGTTTATCCGCCGAAGATATTTTAATAAGATCTTCAAATATAGGCACTTTAATGATTGCAAGAAAAATTGGTGAAGAAAAGTTAAAAAATTTTCTAGAAAATCTTGGACTCTTAAAACCTATAGATTTTGAATTAGAAGAGATAGGCAAACCTTTAAGTTTTAAATGGGAAAAATGTAAATTAGAAACTGTATCGTACGGACATGGAATTACTACTACCCCATTACAAGCAGCTGCTGCTTATGCATCTATAACAAATGGTGGTTATATTATTAAACCAACCTTACAATTAGGAAAAAATTCTGATTTTGAAAATAAAAAATCTATTATTTCTATTAACACAAGCAATAAAATAAATAAGATTTTACGAAAGGTAGTAACCGACAAAGAAGGAACTGCTAGTTTTGCTAATGTATTTGGTTATGATGTTGGAGGAAAAACAGGTACAGCAAAAAATTACAGTGATAAGAATAAAAATATAAATACATTTATTTCTATATTTCCATCTAATGAACCAAAATATGTTCTTCTTATTATTTTAGATGACCCTAAAGCTGCACCACAAATTATTTATAACTACAGAGGTCAAATAGTTAAGAACATTTCTAGAAATGAAGCAGGCTGGAACTCTGTTTATGTTGCAGGCAAAATAATAGAAAAAATTGGACCTATTTTAGCCATAAACAACAACGAGGTTTACAAAACTCATGTTGTTAAAAAAAATAATTAAAAGTTTATCTCTAGAAATTCAAAACATTAATATAGAAGGTCTGTCTTTAGATAGCAGACAAATTAAAAAAAATTATTTATTTTTTGCAGTTAAAGGAATAGAATCTAATGGCGAAGATTATATTTCAAACGCAATCAGCAAAGGTGCAAAGGTAGTAGTTTGTGATTTAAATAGTAAAATAAAAAATAAAAAAATTCCAATTATTAAAGTTAAAAATATCAAAGAAGTTATAACGCGTGCTTGCAAAACATTTTATCCTGAAAAATCTAACAATATTATTGCTGTAACTGGTACCAATGGTAAAAGTTCTGTTGCTGAATTTTACCATCAAATTCTCTCAGTTCAAAAAATTCCAGTTGCATCTATTGGAACTTTAGGAATTAAAATAAATAATAATATCAAAAAAACTAATTTGACAACTTTAGATATTATTTCACTGCACAGAGAATTATCAGAAATTAAAAAACAAGGTATTAATCATGTAATACTAGAAGCCTCTAGTCACGGCTTGTTGCAAGGAAGATTAAATGGATTAAATTTTAAAACAGCTATTTTTACAAATTTTTCTCAAGATCATCTTGATTATCATAAAAATATGAAAAGTTATTTGAATGCTAAATTAATCTTATTTTCTAAATTATTAAAGCAAAAGCAAAATATTGTTACCAATAATGAAATCACACAATTTTCTAGATTGAAAAAAATTTCACAAAATAGAAATTTAAATTTATTAACGATTGGAAGAAAAAATTCTATTATTGAATTAAAGTCAATTGATTATAATAATAATTTTCAGCATATAAATTTTGAGTATAATAAAAAAAAATACGTAATTAAAATTCCTTTAATTGGTTCATTTCAGATTAAGAATTTATTTATGTCTATTCTTGCAGCTAAACTCTCTGGTTTAGACATGGTAAAAATTTTACGTAATCTGGAAAATATTAAAGAAGTAAATGGCAGACTACAACTAATACGAACATTACCTAATCAAACAAAAATATTTGTTGATTATGCGCATACACCAGACGCTCTTAAGGCTACTCTCAAAGCATTAAACGAACATTATGGAATTAAACCCGATGTAGTTTTTGGATGTGGAGGCGAAAGAGATAAGAAAAAAAGACCTATGATGGCAAAGGTTTGTGAAAAAAATGCCGAAAAAATATATATAACCGATGACAATCCAAGAAATGAAGAACCACAATTAATTAGGCAGATGATAATATCTGGATTTAAAAATAAAAAAAATATTTATGAAATACCCACAAGGTCTAAGGCAATTCAGAAAGCCATCATAAACTCAGAACCTAGAAATATTATACTTATTGCCGGAAAAGGGCACGAAACTACTCAAACCTATGGTAACACAATAATCAATGTTTCAGATAAAGCGATAATAAAAAAAATTAATAAAAAATATCTTAAATTTGATAAAAAAAATTTTAATAAAACTTCAAATGCAAAAATTATTCAGAAATTAGTAAAAAAAAATAATTTAAAGTTCGAAGGCGTTTCAATTAATTCAAAACAAATTAAGCGTGGAAATCTTTTCATTGCAATAAAAGGCAAGAACCATGATGGTCATAATTTTATAAAAGAAGCTCTGAAAAACAAAGCTAATTTTTGTGTAATTCAAAAAAGTATTAACGGAGTAAATAAAAAAAAATTAATTAAATACAATAATACAATTGATTTTTTAAACGAATTAGCTTTAGCGAAAAGGACATATTCAAAAGCAAAAATTATTGCAGTAACTGGTAGCTCAGGCAAAACCACGCTTAAAACTTTACTTGGTAAAATATTATCTGTTTATGGAAAAACTTATTTTTCACAGAAATCATACAATAATCATTTTGGTGTACCCCTTAGTTTATGTAATTTAGAAAATTGTCATCAATATGGAGTTTTTGAAATTGGTATGAATAAACCAGGCGAAATTCGAAAACTATCTAATTTAGTAGAACCAGATATAGGAATAATTACTAATATAAGTGAGGCTCATATAAAAAATTTTAATAATTTAAATAATATTGCAAGAGCAAAAGCCGAAATCATTGAAAACATAAAAAAAAATGGCTATTTAATTTTAAATAGAGACGACAAATATTTTAACTATCTTTCAAAAGTTGCAAAACAAAAAAAAATTAAAGTTTTATCTTTTGGTAAATCAAAAAAATCTGATGCTAAATTAATTAAAAATAAACTACAAAAAAACTACAATATACTTCAAATTAAAGTATTAAATAAAAAAATTTTTTTAAAAGTTAAAAATATTAATTCTTTAAACATTCTTAATATATTATCTAGCTTATTAGTACTTCATATTTTAAGTTTAGATTTATTAAAAATAAAAAATTTTCCAAACCTTTTTCAATCAATTCAAGGAAGAGGGAAAGTGTACGTTATTTCAAGATACAAAAAAAAATTTAGACTTATAGATGAAAGTTATAATGCAAATTTTTCTTCAGTTAAAAATGCAATTAATAATTTTTCAAATATAAAAAAAAATAATGTAAAAAAATATTTGCTACTCGGCGATATGTTAGAATTAGGTAAAAACTCCGATATTTACCATAAAAACTTATCAAATTTCATTAACAATAGCGATATTGATAAGCTATTTGTGTACGGCAAAAAGGCTTTTAAAACTTTTCAAAAAACTTATAAAGCTAAACAAGGAAACATTTTACAAAACATAAATGATTTCGATGAAATTTTTTCAGAAATTATAAAAAAAAATGATTATTTAATGATTAAAGGTTCAAATGCCACTGGTTTAAATAATTTATCAAAAACGATTATTGCGGGTAATAAGCATGCTGTATAGTTTTTTATTATCACTCGTAGATAGTTATTCTTACCTAAATGTATTTAAATATATAACTTTCAGAACCGGTCTTTCTGTAGTCACATCTTTTATCATTGTTTTTTTAATTGGAGAACCTTTAATAAAAATATTTGAAAAAAAACAAATATCAGGACCCATCAGACAAGATGGTCCAATAGATCACATCATAAAAAAATCAGGCATACCTACTATGGGGGGTCTAATTATTATATTGGGTATATTTCTAGGAACTTTTTTATGGGCAGACTTAAAAAATATATACGTATTAACTGTAATCTTTATTTCTTTAAGTTTAGGTTTTTTAGGATTTGTTGATGATTTATTAAAAATTAAACTAAAAAATTCTAGAGGACTAAATTCAGGATTAAAACTTTTAGGCCAACTTGTTATTGGATTTATAGCAATTTTTATTTTATCTGAGTACTCTGATCATCAATATTTAAATAATTTATATTTCCCTTTTTTTAAAAATTTAGTTTTACCTATGGGTATATTTTTTATCCCATTTGCACTTTTTGTCATTGTAGGTTCATCTAACGCTGTTAACTTAACAGATGGTTTGGACGGTTTAGCAACGGTACCAGTAATGCTAGTTGCTTTATCTTTTACTTTAATAAGTTATGTAGTAGGTAATATGATATTTGCTGAGTATTTAAAGATTCCTTATGTCTATAACGCAGGTGAGTTAAGTATATTTTGTGGAGCTGTATTTGGGGCATGTCTAGGTTTTCTTTGGTACAACGCTCCACCCGCTAAAATATTTATGGGTGATACTGGTTCACTTTCTTTAGGTGGTTCATTAGCTGCAGTTGCAATTATAGTTAAACATGAAATAGTTTTAGCTATTATTGGAGGACTTTTTGTTCTTGAAACAGTATCTGTTATTATACAAGTCTTATCTTTCAAATTAACTGGCAAAAGAGTTTTTATGATGGCTCCAATTCACCATCACTTTGAAAAGAAAGGTTGGCCTGAGTCTACTATAGTAATAAGATTTTGGATTATAGCAATTATTTTAGCCCTGATTGGTTTAGCTACGTTAAAATTAAGATAATTAATGGAAATATCAAAACCAATAAGAGAAAATTCATTCGCAATATATGGACTTGGTTTGTCAGGAACCTCTGTTTACAAATTTTTAAAAAAACAAAAAATCAAAAAAATTTATACCTGGGATGATAAAAAAAATTTAAAAAATAAAAAAAAATTTAATTTTTTTTTTAAAGTACTTAATGATGTAGATTATATTGTAATAAGCCCAGGTATTAATATTAAAAAAACAAAATTTAAATCAATTTTACTAAAAAATAGAGAAAAAATAATTACTGATTTAGATTTATTTTATATGCAAAAAATTCCTGTAAAATCCATTGTTATTACAGGAACGAACGGAAAATCAACAACTTCCAAACTAATCCAACACATTTTAAGAGCAAATAAAGTAGATGCTCAACTTGGAGGTAATATTGGAAAACCAATATTAGATCTAAAAATAAAAAAAAAATCTATAGTAATTATTGAAGCTTCTTCATTTCAACTGACATATACAAAATTTATAAAACCAACATTTGCGTTAATATTAAATATTGTTAAGGATCATTTAGATTGGCATAATACTATGGTAAATTATAAAGATTCAAAATTCAAAATATTTTCCAAGCAAGACAAAAAGGACTATGCTTTACTGAATAATAAAAAACTTATTAATATATTCCATAAAAATAATTTTTTAAGTAAATTAAAAATAGTAAAAAAAAACTTTCTTAATAATAGTGTAAAAAAAAATATTACAAACGAATATTTACTTTCTAAGCCTAATGAAGAAAATTTATCTTTTGTTTTCAAATTAGCAACAATGCTTAAAATTAAGAAAAAAATTTTTTTTAGAGCAATAAATTCTTTCAAAGGATTAGCACATAGGCATGAAATATTTTACAAAAAAAGTGGAATAACTTTTATTAATGATTCAAAAGCAACAAGTTTTGAAGCAACAAAACATGCCTTAAAGAGCAATCAGAATATATTTTGGATTGTAGGAGGTCTTCCTAAATTAGGAGATAAATTTAATGTTAAAAGCGTAAGTAAAAACATTATCAAAACTTTTATTATTGGTAAAAAAACAAATTATTTTAAAAATCAAATAGGAAAAGAAATAAAATACAAAATATCTTTTAATTTGAAAAATGCATTAAAAGATATTTTTAAAGAATTGCGTTTAATAAAAAAAAGCAAAGTTACAGTTCTTTTAAGTCCAGCAAGCGCATCTTATGACCAATTTAATAATTTTGTAGACAGAGGAAATCAATTAAAAAAAATGACAATGAATTATGCTAGAAAATTTCTTTAGGGATAATTTTAAAAATTATTGGAAAAATATAGATAAAACTATATTTATAAGTTTTTTATTATTATTTGTTTTAGGAATTTTTTTCTCTTTTGCTTCCACCTCATCTTTAGCTGGTGAGAGACTAAATAAAGATTATTATTTTTTTTTTTCAAAACATTTAATATTTGCAATTTTTTCAATATTTTTAATGATTTTAATTTCTTCTATTCAATTAGATTTCTTTAAAAAAATGTTAATTCCTATTTTTCTGATTTCATTAACCACACTAGTTTTAGTTTTATTTTTTGGTGTTGAGGTCAAAGGGTCAAAACGATGGTTGAATTTTTTTTTTTTTAGGTTTCAACCCGTTGAATTTGTAAAACCTTTTTTTATTGTTATAATTGCAAAAATTTTATCTAAAGATAATTTAACAACTTCTAATACTTCTTTTTTTTTAAGTTTTTTAGTCTTAATTATATTGTGTGTTATTTTGTTAAATCAACCAGATCTTGGTCAGGCTGTGCTTTTAATTTTATCTTGGCTTGCTA
>Ga0209402_10003324_pt1 | contig 15445 bp, 14 predicted proteins | sample ArcticOcean_MG_C_3_FD_187437 | JGI IMG/M metagenome (GOLD analysis project Ga0209402, IMG submission 187437) | Marine microbial communities from western Arctic Ocean - ArcticOcean_MG_CB8_126 (SPAdes) (version 2) | ecosystem: Environmental > Aquatic > Marine > Oceanic | place: Arctic Ocean... | reverse complement strand
TTCAAGGCGATGGAAGCTATGCCACAGACGCATTGTGGGTTGTTGAGCTTACGGGAGCTAAAGCCTTACCCACGGAGTTTGGAATCGATTCAGTCTATCCAAATCCGTTCAACAGCCGGACGCTGGTACGGTTCGGGTTGTCGGATGCATCAGCAACTAATGTTCGCCTATATGACCTTTCGGGCAGACTTTTGCGTGACATATCGTTGGGCAGGCTGTCAGCGGGTGGTCACACAATGACGATTGATGGTGCTGACCTCAGTAGCGGCTTATATATTCTCGAGCTGTTCGCAGGTGCGGATGTGTCACGAAGGAAATTGACACTGGTGAAGTGATTAATTGAAATTTTAGCAAATAAAAAGCCGTTTCTGTTCTGTATGATAAACAATGCATGCGAAAATAGTTCTTAGCAATGATATGAAACGAGTCATCTTACGCTTGTAAGGACCGCCTCCTTCAGTGCGAGTAGTGGATGTATTGGCAAGGTTTTCAGCAATAGTGGTCATTCGTCGCCGCTGTGCAGCAAGACCCGGAGGAGCTGATCTCCATCGCCGCAAATAGTCCGTTAATCTTGTCCATATATTGCTTACATGCCCCTTATGCTAAAATTTAACAGTGCAAAACTTTGGCTGGCAATCTTAGCAGCGAACGAAAATTGAAGGTGATTTCTTGCCATATTGCCCATTTCGCGATCAATATCGACATTGTTTATATCGTTGATATCAGACGGTACATCATCAATGACCATTTTCGGCTCAATGCTTTTTAACCTCATGCCCCCATGTCCAAGATGTCGCGAATTTGTCTTTACCAATGTGTCTTTACCGATAGCACTTTGAAGCTTCGCCTCAAACTCCACCTTGCGACGGCGGTAGCCTGGGGTTTCGATATTTGCCACATTATCCGATATCGCTCTGTGCCTGAGTGCATAAGCGTCAAGCCCTTTCGATAACAATGGCAGCTTTGTTGCGTTAAAAAGTTTTTCTTTGATCACGTAAATTTTCTCCGAATAATTATACGATTGGTGTTTGAGCAATTGATATGCCAGAAGATTTTGAGGGAATTATTTGTAATGTAATGTTATTAATACGGGAAAATTATTGGGGTAACAAATTAATAATAAAAGATATAAGATGAGTAGTTATTCGTGGTATCTAAGCATCCATACCTTTTAAGTTTAAGCGGTCATATTTTCCCTCACAGGCAAATTGTTCCGTTATTTTGGTTTGTCATGTAGTTTGTATTCGTTGAGTTTATTTCTGAGTGTGCGAATGGATATTTGCAGCATCTCGGCGGTACGTGCCCTATGGTCACCCTGAGATTGTAACGTCTTGATAATGTGTTCTTTCTCAACTTGAGCCAATGATTTTTGTGACATATCAACAATTTGTGTGACTGGCACGGGAGCAATATCGGACTCAGGATGAAGTTTACCAATAAAGAAATCGTGAAGCTCAAGCTCTTCGCCCTTACACATAACAACTGCTCTTTCTATAGAATTTTCTAATTCTCTGACGTTGCCACGCCATGGTGCCTGTAACATGTGCTGCATTGCTGATTGCGATATGCGTTCAATCTTTCTACCATGAATTATTGTCTGCTGTCTTAGAAAATGAAAAGCGAGTACCGAAATGTCTTCACGCCTCTCGTTTAGCGGGGGAATAGTTATTGGAATTACATTTAATCGATAATATAAGTCCTCCCGAAAATCTCCGGCTTCTATGGCTTTCTCGAGATCAACGTTCGTTGTCGCAATTAATCTGAAATCAACTTTTACAGATTCATTTGAACCAACCGGCTCAAACTCCTTCTCCTGAAGGACTCGCAGTAGTTTTGCCTGTAAACTAATCGGCATTTCACCAATCTCGTCGAGAAGCAAGGTGCCCCCATTTGCGGCTTGGAATTTCCCACGTGTTGACTTGATTGCACCTGTGAATGATCCTTTCTCGTGTCCAAAAAGCACACTTTCGATCAAATTTTCGGGTATTGCAGCACAATTAACGCGGATGTAAGGCTTTTTTGACCGTGGGCTGTTATAGTGTATCGCTCGCGCTACCAATTCCTTACCTGTTCCACTCGGTCCTTGAACTAATACAGTTGCGCTGGTTGGGGCGACCATGCTTAACACTTCAAACATCTCTTGCATTTGGGGACTAGGACCAACCATGCGGTCGAAGCTATATCGCTCGGAAAGTTTACCCATTAGTTGCTGATTTTCATTCAACAATGATCGATATTGAAGAGCACGATATAAAGTCAAATCCAATAGATTCAGATCGGTTATGGGCTTAGGTAAATAATCGAAAGCACCAACCCGCATAGCTTCGACGGCACCATCAAGTGACGCATAGGCAGTCAGCATGATAACTGGGGTGTCGGGGTGTTTGCCAATTATCCAGCTCAATAACTCCATCCCGTCAACCTTGGGCATCCTGAGGTCAGTGATAACAAGATCATACCTGCCTGATTCGAGTGCTTCCATAGCCTGACCACCATCCGAGCACACATCTACTTCAATTTCTCTTTTCGAAAGTGCGGCTAAGAAAAACTCCCTTATAAGTTCTTCGTCATCTACTACCAATATTTTAGCAGTGGAAAACAAATCCTTAAATTTGTTCTGATTTGATTCTAAATTTTCCGAAATTGTTACCTGATTAATTAACAGTAATTCCCTACATAATTTGATAATTTAATAAATCAATTGGGTTTATAAATTATAGCTAATGAACAATTTTTTTTATCGTATGACTTATATCATCGTAGGTAATAAATTAGCAGTTAATAATAACAATTATATATAAATAGTAAATTGATTCAAAATAATACAATTTCCTCTACCACTGTGAACTTTCGCAAAGACAAGCGTCGCCCTGAATGGTTGAGGATTCGATTAGGGAACACGGAAGTTCACGGTGATACCGCAACAATTATCTCAGAAAACAAGTTAAACACAGTTTGCCAAAGTGCGCGCTGTCCAAATTTGGGCGAATGCTGGAGCAGAGGCACTGCTACATTCATGATATTAGGTGACATCTGTACGCGTGGATGTAAATTTTGTGCCATTGCAACGGGCAAGCCCGAGCCGGTTGACCAAGATGAACCGAGAAGAGTTGCCGAAGCCGCATTAAAAATGAACCTTAAATATATTGTGCTCACGTCAGTAGATCGTGACGATTTGCCCGATGGAGGAGCGCAGCATTTTGTAAAGGTTTTCAAAGCCTTGCGCGAGGCTTTACCCAATGTTGGCATTGAAGCTCTCGTTCCTGATTTCAAAAATAAACCGGATGCTGTGGGAATAATTATGCAGGAACCGCCTGACGTATTAAACCATAACATCGAAACGGTTCCACGCCTCTATCGTACCGTCCGACCGGGTGCAAAATACGAAGGCTCGCTTAATCTCATCCGTCAGTTCTCTGACCACGGTCTAATTACCAAATCGGGAATGTTCGTCGGTGTCGGCGAAACGGACGATGAAATAAAATCCGTGCTCCGCGACTTGAGAGATGCTGGCTGTCGAAGCTTGACGATTGGACAATATTTACAACCCAGCACTAAACACCTAAACGTTGAGCGGTTCGTACATCCCGATGAATTTGACGAGCTTGCTGTGTACGCAGAGTCAATTGGGTTTGATCACGTGTCTGCCGGTCCTTTGGTCAGAAGTTCATATCATGCCGAGGAAGCAGTCAATATCTATAAAATTTTTGACAATTAATAACTACACATGACATTCAGAATTAAACCTAACCCATCTCAAGGCTAATGCAATGAAGAATATATTGTATGGCATAATTGTATTGTTATTTGTAGTGGGACAGGGTTTAGCTCAGAGCAAGACAATTTCAAAGTCGGGTGATAAACCTGTTGGGCAACGTGACCTTTACCGCATATCAAGACTGGCTCGCAGTGCAGAGTCCAAAGGCAATAATGAGTCCGCACTAAAGTACTGGATAGAGGTAAACCAAATTAAACCGGGATACTTCTCTGCCAGTAAAGGCATTCGGCGAGCACTCGTAAATTTGGACAGACATGGTGAAGCGATTCATTTTCTCGACACAATGCTGATTGCTGCTCAGTCCGGTACTATACAGCTTAATCCTCTGACAATTATGGCTGATCGTATTGACATATACATCAGCCATATCGGATATGACGCCACCAAACCGAAAATTGAGGAGATACTTAGCGACCACAAAGGCAATCCCAAATTATATCGTGAACTCTCAAATGTTCTCGCTATACACAGAATGAGTGATGATGCCATTGCCATGCTTTATCGGGGACGAAATGAAAGCGGACAAAAATATCTTTTTGCCCGTGATCTCGCCCGATGGTTTGAATCACGCATGGATTGGGAATCTGCTGTAATGGAGTATTTATTATTACTTTACGAAGCAGACAAGAATCTCAACCTCATCACAGGTGCTCTTGGAGATATCACCGGTGAGCCCAACGCCCAAGGCATTGCTGTGGCAATAATTACTGCAGAGCTTGAGGCTCAGGACGAGAAAAAGCAAATTGTATTACGCAAGTTGCTCGCATCGCTTCATTTCCGTGCTGGTCGGTTTAAGGATGCTCTTTACCAATATCAAATTCTTGATCGTCAAAGTGGCGATCAGGGTCAGGAACTCTTAAAATTTGCCAATTTGACCCTGCTTGAGGGCGAGTATCAATTTGCTCGCGAGGCATTTGATGAACTATTGCGAAGCAAGCTAAAAGGGGGCTTGCGAGCTAATGTGTTGCTCGGAAAGGGTGAGGCATTGCTTGGGCTCGGAAAACCTGATTCAGCTGCAATTGCATATCAACAAGCAATCAAGCCTGGAATTCCACCCAAATACGCATTTGAGGTATACTCTCGCTTGGGTTCGCTCGAGTTTGATTACAATAGAGACCTGAAGGCTGCTCGAAGTAATTTAGAAAAAGCCTTAAAAATTGGCAACAAAATAAAGCTCTCAACACTGGTCTTGGATGAAATTCAGGTTAATATTGCCTTGACGCATGAATTTGAAGATGATCTTTTGACAGCAGAGAAAATCTTGAAGTCGTTGATAAAGCTACGTGGTAAAAAAAGAGGAGCTGCACAGGCTGCCCGATATGAGTTGGCAAGGCTATACTTTAGGAAGGGCGATATGGGCAAATCTAATGAAATGGTGACATCCTTGCTGCTCGCAGCGCCAACTTCTGAAAATGCTAACGAAGCCCTAAGGATGAAAGCACTGTTTAACGACCTTGCTGACTTGCCCGATGTTATGATTAATCTTGGGTTGGCAGACTTAGCAAAATTTCAGGGAAACTATAAACTCGGCGAAGATATACTTATAAAACTATCATCAGAAAGTGAAGGAATTGTTCGGGAAGAGATCGAGTGGCATCGATATGAATTATATTCTGAAGCAGGTTTTGATTCTTCAGCCTTGAATGCGCTGGAAAATATTATTATAATAAAAGAGTCTCTGCGTCGTGATCTTGCTTTTTTTACTGCTGGCGAACTATATTTCAAAGTATTCAGAGATAATGAGATGGCTATCGAATTGTTTGAACGGATATTGACAGAGTATCCTGAAAGCTTACTAATTGACAAAGCCAGACACCTCATAAGACAATTATCAGAAAAGGATATTTGAGATTTTTTTATGTTGAGGCAGCCTAAATGAAACCCAATAATATGACAATGGAAGGGCAAGTTACCTTCAGCCCCGGTTTGGATGAGTATCAATTATTTATTGATGGTCTTCGTGACGGGCTTTTTATATGCAGGGGCGAGGAGCTGTTGGCATCTAATAAGAAGCTTACCGAGATACTGCGAATAGGATCAGGCAAAGCAACGCTCTCTAAAACCGTAGAAATCCTTCAAAATACCGAAAATGCAACCGCTCGCAACTGTATTATACGTCTCGTAAAGGGCTTCAATTTTGGACCAATAAAGCTCGATATATCTAAATAAGGACGGACAAAAGCATGCCTTTGAGGTTAAAAACCGAACGGTGAGCTTCCTCGGTGAAGATGCTCTGCAAGTATATGTCAGCGATATCACCCGCGAATTTGAAGTTGAAACTGAGCTTTTTGAAACACTATCGATGTTGATCTCAATTTTTGAATCGATTGAAGAAGCTATTATCATTCTTGACGATCCTGACCTGACTCTCCAAAGTGCAAATATTGCCACCGAGAAGACTTTTAAGATGGATAGATCAGCTTACAAGGGGAAAACACTATGGCATCTCATTCCCAATGAAGCTGATGTTGAGATGTTAATTTCTGACATCTGGACAAAGCTTCCCCGGGATGGAATCCTCAGATATAATTTTGACATGCAACGTGATGACGGTGTTGCTTTTCCGGCGATGCACACCATTACAGAGGTCCTAAGCAGTAGCGGCAAAAAGATTGCTCTAATGTGGATTGTAACCAATATGACTCAGCGTGAATATCTGAATCAAGCCTTGGAAGAAGTAGAGGCGCGCTATAGAATATTGTTTGAAAGAGCTGGGGATGTAATTTTTATCATCGATGTGGAATCGTTCCAAATTGTTGACGTTAATGAAGTAGCAGAGCAACATATTGGTTATTCACGCTCCGAATTAATTGGAAAAACTATTCATGATATCACCCCCAAGGATCGGCACGAATCGCTTGAAATGGATATCAATCAATTGAAACAATCGATCACATCACCGTTTCAGGGGCTAAATCTTACCAAATAGGGCACGGAAATTCCGGTACAAACCAACATGGTATTGACATCATTTGGTGGACGCAAGGTTATTATTGCTGCTTGTCGTGACATTTCGCATCAAATTGAAAGAGAAACAGAGCGACTGAGAATTGAAAAACTTGAAGCTGTGCAACAAGTCGCGGGTGGAATTGCACACGAATTTAGCCAACCTATGCAAAGTCTTGTGACAATAGCTGAATTATTGTCTGGTGAAACTGTCATGGATCATCCTAAGCAAAAGTAGTTAATTGAAAAAATTCCTCCTATGGTTGACCGGATGAATGCACTATTGAATCAAATGAAAGGGATTGTGCGGATCACTACAAGACCTTACACGAAAAAAGACTCGATTGTTGATTTTTCACTTTCTACCGCCCAACCGAGAATGCTGATTCTTGATTCCGATGCGAATGTATTAAACACCTCCAGAAAAGTCGCCGCTACGAGCGGAATAGAGGTAATAACCGCTCTGGGTATAAAAAATGCCAAGGATTTACTCGGATAGAAAAATTATCATATTTTATTATGCGGGCGCATATGTAGCACTTCAAAAGGAATGGCATTTCTTGAGGATATTAAGGTGCGTTATACAGACTTAATTTATATTTATTCCTATAATATAGAAACTCGAAAAATGCTCACAGAAGATGAACTTTCACTTTGCATTAGGGAAGCTTTGAACCAAATGAGAGAGAATATCTCCTAATAATTTATTAATCCTATTTTCTCTCGGTTTTCCACTAAAACATCTACATCAGAAAATACCTCAATAATACATAATTTATTACGTTTTAGTAATATATTTAATGTGGATTTCTTTATTCTTTGATATAGGCTTACTATATTAAAATTGGTAGACGTATCTACTAATATTAGACTGTGTCCAACTATATAGGAATGTAAATGCACCAAAGAGAAGCACCAGAAATGGTAGGCACTCTTACAGAGAGCCTTGAAGATTACCTCGAAATTATATTTAGACTATTACTATCAAATAAAGTTGCCCGTGTCCGCGATATCGCTAAAGCTAAAAACGTACAAACTTCCAGCGTCTCATCTGCCCTGACGAGATTGGCACGAGAGGGTCTGGTAGAATACAAAGTTCGTGAGTATGTCGATCTAACCGAAGAGGGCAGAGCATTTGCTTTTCGGGTTCACCAACGACATGTTTTTCTAAAGCGATTTTTAGTTGACCTGCTTCAAGTAGATCCTGAAACCGCCGAAGTTGATGCTTGCGCTATGGAGCATGCAATCAGCGTTGAGACTCTGGATCGACTTGCTTCATTTGCTGAATATCTTGCATACTGTCCTATCGTTGAAGGAGGCATCACTCACAAGTTTCGCGAGTGCTGGTTAAACGGTTCACCCGACCATTTATTGTGTGCCGACAAGGAAGAATGCACAATATGGCAACAGGACTCACAGTTATCTTCTCAACTTGGAATTAAAAATCTCGCCAACATGAAACCGGGGATGCGTGGATATATTGCGCGACTGCGAGGACCAGATCACTTGCGAAAACTACTTATTGAAAAGGGGATACTTCCCGCTACATCTGTAATTATTCGCACATATTCTGCTGATGGCTCGGTTACATTGGAGTTGACTCAGGAGGAAATTCAGCTTAGTGCTGAAGAAGCCAAGATGGTTTATATTTGGGTTGCAATCGGAGACAAAATTGATAGCACATCCAATGTAAAAACAACAACACTGGCAAATCTGAGCCCAGGTGATTCGTTTCGTGTAAACAAACTTGAATGTAAGGGTGAAATCAGACAACGTCTTTTAGATATGGGATTTACAAGGGGTGCACAGGGTAAATTATTGCGAGAAGCATTGCTAAGGGATCCAATTGAAATAAAATTAGGCAACTATCTGTTATCCCTGCGCCGTGCAGAAGCATCTAACATTCGAGTCGAGGAAATTAATGGCACAGTTTAAGAGTTACACTAATATTGAGATAAATACATCAATGTTAGTTAGTGAGCACGAGCACAAGAAAGCTGCGAATAATGGGAAAATCTCCACAAAAACATTTCGCGTAGCCCTTGCAGGTAATCCAAATGCAGGCAAAACCTCACTTTTTAATATGCTTACTGGTCAACGTCAACGAGTTGGAAATTATCCCGGTGTCACTGTTGACAAGAAATCTGGCTATGTTATACATGATGGAATCAGAATTGATTTTATCGATCTTCCTGGAACCTACAGTCTATCTGCATATTCACTCGAAGAAGTAGTCGCCCGAGATTTTGTAATTGATGAAAAACCTGATTTGATAGTTGATGTTCTCGACTCAACTAACCTCGAACGCAATTTATACCTGCTATTACAACTTCAAGAGCTTGGTTTACCTGTGATCGGCGCACTAAATATGTCTGACGAAGCCAAACAGGCTGGGTTAAAGATCGATGTAGGAAAAATTGAGCTATTATTGGGAATAAGGTTTACAACTACCGTCGGAAATCGAGGCAAAGGAATAAACAAGCTCCTTGATATGATAGTTTCATTTGCCAAACAAGAAGAATCCTACAGTGTAAAAAAACTGCATTATGGTGCACGGATTGAGCTTGAGCGCGAAATGCTCATAGGGAAAATCAACAAAGATAAAGTGTTCAGCAAAAAATATTATACAAGTTGGATCGCGATAAAGCTGTTAGAGGGTGATAAAGATGCCATTCACAAGGTAAAAGCTGAGCACAATGATTCTGTAACTGTGCTCGATGCTGCTGAAAGGTCGTGTGAAAACATAAAGATGCAGTTTAATGAAGACTCTTCAATCGTAATTGGGGAGAAAAGATATGCATACATCCACGGCGTCACAATTCAGGCGGTTAAAAAGGTATCGACAACTAATGATCGGATTCGGAACACCGAAATAATAGATCGCATTGTACTTAATCGGTATGGTGGTATATTCATATTCCTTGGGCTGATGTTTTTGGTTTACCAATTTACTTTTGCCATTGGCAATCCTCTTTCTGATTTAGTTGATAGTGGATTTGCCTTTATCGGTACCTGGCTTACACAGGTGCTTCCCGCAGGGATACTGCGGGATCTACTGATAGACGGTATTATTGGTGGTGTGGGTGGAGTATTAATCTTTTTCCCTATAATTATGCTACTATTTTTGGGTATGGCTTTTCTGGAAGATACTGGGTATATGGCACGTGCAGCATTTGTAATGGATAAAGTGTTCCAGATATTCGGTCTTCATGGTCGTAGTTTCATGCCCTTTATGATTGCCACGGGCTGTGCAGTTCCTGCGGTTATGAGTGCACGAACTCTCTCTAATAAACGGGACCGAGCAATTACGATTATGGTTGTTCCGCTGATGATTTGTGGTGCTAAGAGCCCTGTGATAATCATGCTTGCTGCTGCTTTTTTTCCAGGTATTGCGGGAACGGTATTTTGGCTGGTATGGTTTGCCAGTTGGATTTTTTCGTTAGTAATTGCATTGGTGCTGACAAAAGTTATGTTCAAAGGTCAAACTGCTCCTTTCGTGTTAGAGCTTCCACCCTACCGAATGCCCACTTTCCGTGGTGTATTTAATCAAATGTGGGGCAAGAGCACAGCATATGTAAAAAAGGCTGGAACCATAATACTCGGGGTCAGCATTTTGATATGGTGCCTGTTATATTTTCCTAAACCTGATCCAGCAGTATTGGATCAAATGGTCGAAAAGCAGTATGCAATCGAAATTGCATCTGCTACAGACGGTAATAATCCAACTAAAGCCAACTTGCGTAGTAAGTTAGAACTTGAATATAGTATAGCTGGTCGTGTGGGTAAAAGTTTGGTGGGAATCCTCAGTCCAGCAGGATTTGATTGGCGCATTGGTATTGGTCTGTTCGCTGGCTTCGCTGCAAAGGAAGTTATCATATCCACCATGGGTATAGTATATGGAATTGGTGAAGCTGACTCTGACTATGAAGGTATAGCTTCTAAGAAAACACCGCTCAAACAAATCCTCGCTGAAGATTCAGCATATTCTCCGGCGATGGCACTGGCAATGATGGTATTTGTGATGATATACCTGCCTTGCATGTCTGTCTTAGCGGTGGTTAAGAAAGAGCTGGGAAGTTGGTTTTGGCCTCTGTTTCAAGCTGGATACACTTTGGTAGTAGCGTGGGTGTTGGCAGTTGCAACGTATCAAGTCAGTGTAGTATTTGGGTTGGGGTAAGAGAAAACATTTTCTGGAGGACAGACATTCCTGACTGTCAAATTAAACTGTAGCCTTGATGAGTATTCGTCAAGGCTACAGTTTTTTACACATCCTCGTTAAACCAAATCGGCAGATCAGCGAATCTTCTTTTGACCTTATCAAGACAGAAATCAATCAGCCCATCGTCTGTAACATGCTCTTTTGCTTGGGTGGCAAACTGTTCCGCTTCGGAGAATGTCATTGATCTAATTAACTTTTTAATTTCCGGGATAGCCACTGGCGATACTGACATCTCGTCCAAGCCCAATCCCACAAGCAACATAGTCGCCAATGGATTGGCAGCCAGCTCTCCGCACATTCCAACCTCTATACCAGACTTCTTTGCAGCCTTTATGGTGGTGTCATACATCCGTATCATCGCAGGATGCAACGGTTGGAAAAATTTCCTCACCGCTTCGTTACCACGATCAACTGCGAGCGTAAATTGGGTTAAATCGTTGGTACCGATGCTGAAAAAATCCGCTTCTTTGGCAAGTTCATCCGCCATCATTACTGCAGATGGAAGCTCTATCATCGCACCAACTGGAACATCGGTAACAAATTCAATGCCTTCCTTTTCAAGCTCTCTTTCCACCTCTTCTATAATAGAGCGAACTCTCCTGAAGCCATGAACCCCCGAGATAAATGGAATGAGAATGCGAACTTTTCCGCTGACAGCTGCTCGTAAAATTGCTCGCAACTGCGTGATCATAATTTTTTTCTGATCGAGCGTTACTCTGATTGCTCGCCAGCCCATGAAAGGATTGGCTTCTACCGGAAGCGGCATTTCGGTAAAAATTTTATCACCCCCAAGGTCGAAAGTCCTTATCGTAACCGGATTCGGCGAAATCTCGGCTATCACTTTGTTATAATCCTCAATTTGTTCTTCTTCGGTGGGAAGACGTTTCCGGGTCAAGAACAAAAACTCAGTGCGGAACAGACCAATACCATCGTTGCCGCTTGAACCAATTGTTGCGGCTTCCTGTGGTAATTCGAGGTTTGCACAAAGGGAAATGCGATGCCCGTCAACGGTTTCTGCTGGTAACTTTTCAATTCCGCTGAGGGTGGATTTGTAATTCTGGTACCGTTCCTGTTTTTTTCGGTAAGACTGAAGTGTTGACTCATTTGGGTTTATGAACACCTTTCCACTATTACCATTTACGATTATTTGATCTGCTTTTTTTGCAGATCTGGTAACTCCGTTCAATCCTACAATTGCCGGAACATTCAATGCTCGGGTCAATATCGCTGTGTGCGAAGCAGCCCCACCAAAGTCAGTCACTACTGCAAGGATATTTTCGTTTAGCAAATGAATGATATCCGAAGGCAACAAATCATCTGCTACAAGTATTGCTGGATTATCAAATTTTTCTAATGCTCCGTGATCAGAACCGAGCAGACAACGAATCAGACGATTACCAACATCCTGAATGTCATGGGCTTTCTGCTTGAGTGACAGAGAATCAAGTTTTTCAAACTGTTCCTGGATTCGCTTTGATACTATTTGTGTAGCATATTCAGCGTTGATTTTCTCACGGGCAATAACACCTTTGATTTCATCAATATACATTGAATCATCAAGAATAGCTGCCTGCGCCTCAAAAATCAGGGCGACCGTTTCACCGGCTTGATCCTCTATACCCTTTCGCAGTGATTTTAGCTGTCTTTTTGAATCGCGCACACAATATTCAAGTCGCTTTAATTCAGATGCAATTTGTTTTGGCTCTAACTTAATGCGCCGAAATTGAGGTTTGTCATGTCGATATATAAAAACATCACCAATTGCAATACCCGGTGCAACGGGGACTCCGTTAAGTATTTGCTCAGTCATGTTTGAGTATATGTTTTTGATTATATGACATTAAGGATAACAATGATATGGAGTGAGCGAGTTAAGCTTAGAGCTTAAGCTGGTTTATAGCTGAATTGTTTACAGTTATTACTACCATAGATTTACTAAAATAAATTAGAACAAATATTTGCTATATTTCCTTTAAGATTTTAATTAACAGTGACTTCACTTTTCGATAGTCATATTACAAGAAAAAGATATAAAAATTCAATCTTTTACGCAACTAATATGATTGATGGTAGAGGCTTGAATGTATAATAGATATCCTGCTATGTTTATGTAATAGTTGTGCTACTAAGTAATAATTAGAAATATTTGCTAAATTGGGATAAAAAAATGTCGGATGCTGACAGGAAAATATCGTTAGGTAAGTTTGAGCTTTCACTTACAGTGAGGGATATACACGAATCATTGGAATTCTATACCAAATTGGGTTTTGAAAAGGTAGGAGGTAACATCGAAGAAAATTGGCTCGCGCTTAAACAGCAAGATGGTGATTTAATGCTCGGCTTGTACCAAGGGCATATTGCACGAAATTGCCTGACATTTTTTGGTGGTGATGTCTATGCCAATGAAAAGACATTCGAGGCTCAGGGGCTAACGATGTCAACTAAGGCTCATACAGAATCCGACAAATCAGACGGTGCTACGATAGAGGACCCTGACGGTAACGTGGTATATTTGAATACTTGGTGAGGCGGCTCACTTTCGCTCGCCATCTCTCACATTATAGGTAGTGATGGACCGTATTTATCTGTCACTTCCGTGAAACAATCTGTCCAAACATAAAGGAAAATAGCACGTCGTTGCGAGCGAAGCAATCTCATTGCTAATATTATAAATAGATATTGCTTCGTCATTGCATTCCTCGCAAAGACTGTATTCGCGAACAAACTGGTAAGTTGGAGTTCAAGAAGTATTATTAATAAGCATACTTCCCTATAAAGCAAACATCCAACGCTGTGATTACATTCGACCAATATTGGTCAGTCTATATTTGTTAAGGCATATACACCAATTTTATAATTGAAGACTGCTCTTCAATATTCACATTAAGCAGATAGACACCGCTTGAATTCAAGGTACTGCCATTTAATTCTATAGAGTTTTTTCCTAATTCCAAATTTATATTCCTGCTCATTATTTCCCTGCCCTGTATGTCGAAAATGCTAATTTCAGCATTACCCCTCAGCGGACTGAGAATATTAATCTTCACAACATCATTAAACGGATTCGGAAACGCGGACACCCTGAATTCATTGGGTAAAATAGAATTTTCGGGCACGGACAGCCAATGTTTTATCGCTATGGCTCCCATATCAGAACGACTGTAATCTAAATCAATCGGTGAAGCCGGATCTCCAGTGTCAACACAGGGGGAATCTCATACAAGCTCGTAATCCCCTTCGTCAAAGTTGACAAATAGTGGGTCTTCAGAAATTGAACCCTCACCTGCATTACAGTCTATATAATCATCTTGACCACTCCCGAATACATCATTGTACAACAGTATCGGGCTTTCTTGATCGTGGTTAACTATTCCCCATTCGTTGGCGAAAATTATATTATTCACAATTCTCAGCGAGCGGAATTGATTTAACAATAATCCCTCGCGATGTGCACCCACTACAGTATTGTTGATAAAGCGACCATCCTCTGTATTCCCGTCTATGGTCACCCCTTTTGTGAAAACGGAGTGCCTAACGGTGAGAATTTCGAAACTTGTCAAGGAAACTTCACCGCTAAAGACGCTACTCTCGACCTGCAGATTTCCCTCAAAACTGACATCCTGAGCGAAATTACTGTTGGAAATATCTATGGTGCCTGAGTTTAGACTTACTTTAATATTCCCATGGAAAATGACATGACTGAAGTTTACATGGCTGTTTTCATCTGACACCGCAATCAATATATTTGCAGAATCTATTTCCAAAGTAGTAAATATAATCGGATTTTCTGCTGTTCCGTTCAGGTCGATATTACCTTGAACTGTCAGCGCAGAATCACCGTCCAAGATGATCTGTGCCCCGGCGTCAATAGTAAGTCTATTGGCAGTTACACCAACCAACTGTGACACTCCAGATTCCAAGCGCAAATGATTGTAATGACCAGTGAAATCCGCTCCAAACCCCGGTGGTCCGGAAAATTCAAGCCTAAAATCATAATGATAGCTCTTGCCATAGCCTGTTCTAGTGTGGTTGCTGCGGTGAACATATCCTCTTCGCCATTGGGCTATGCTACATGTCAAAATTATATATCCACGCTCGTCAGGATCAGTTCCTTGATATGCATCCCTATCATCATTTTGATGCTCAATAGTAAAGGATTCACCTAATGCAATCAGCGAAGCATTTATGACAATACTACTGCCCTGTGCTCGATTGTGCCTTCCATTTGCCCAGTTATCTTTGATGAGAATATCTCCCCCCGATACGATTCCGAGCATCCCTCCTAGGTCATCTTCGTCATCCCAACATCCTTGATCATTTGAATTTACATAGCGAATGTCATCAATTAAATAAATATCGTCTGTGGCATAGATTGTAAGGGTTCTGTGATATTTTGGACTATGGTTTACAGTTTTAATTAGTTTTCAGCTTCAATCTAAGCATTTCATAAGGTGTTTTCCCATCATGTGCCGTATGTGGTCTGAACATATTGTAAAAGGTTT
>Ga0209402_10003320_pt1 | contig 15452 bp, 12 predicted proteins | sample ArcticOcean_MG_C_3_FD_187437 | JGI IMG/M metagenome (GOLD analysis project Ga0209402, IMG submission 187437) | Marine microbial communities from western Arctic Ocean - ArcticOcean_MG_CB8_126 (SPAdes) (version 2) | ecosystem: Environmental > Aquatic > Marine > Oceanic | place: Arctic Ocean... | reverse complement strand
TTCATAATTAAAATATTATTTTCTCAAATAATCTAGATTTTCATCAGAAAATTCTATTGGATCTATATCAAACTTAGAAAAATATTCATCTTCAACAATATTACCCTCCATTAGCATAGTCAGTTGATCATTGGTTATAGGAAACCATTCAAAGCGATCAAAAAATTTAGCTATAAACTTGATGAAAATAACTGGTGCAGGTATTTTCCAAGTTAACTTATTACTAGCAAGGCCAATTTTATGAATAATTTCCTTCCAGGTTAGCTTCTCGACTCCGCCAATTTCATATATTTTACTTATAGTATTTTCCATATTTATAGATTTAACAAAAAATTCAGAAACATTTTTGGCATGAATAGGGGACATACAAAATAATCCAGCATTAATAGGTAGGATTCCTTCATAAAATAATGGTGCGGGAAAAGGCAAGGATAGCATTTCATCACGAAGTTGACTACAAAATTCTTGATGAACTGGATTATAAGGTCTACCAAAAATTAAAGAGGGACGAAATATAGTCCAATTTAGATTTGAATTCTGAACTTCCTGTTCAGCTTTAAATTTAGAACGTTGATACCCTGTTCCACTTGATTTTACTCCATTTGCACTCATAAGTATAAATCTATTAACATTCATTTCTTCTGCAATCTGAACACATAAACGTAATCCTTCATAGTGTAAATTTGTATAAGTAATCCCCTTAGAGGGAAACTCTCTTATAATCCCAATATTATAGATTATTACTTCCGTATCTCTAATAGTTTCTTTGATTGATTCTTCATCCATAATATCACCACATACTGCTTCACAATCACTTATGAGCTTTGATTCAGAGCCCTTCCTCACTAAAACTTTAGGTGAAAATCCACTATTAATTAATTGATCTATAATATAGGAACCAACAAAACCAGTACCACCAAATAACGCAACCTTCATTTTATCCAACCTTTACTTATATTAATCATTAGAAATATTTTTAAGCGTTCTTTCAATCATTTTCTGCCTGTATTTAAAAATTGCATCCAGATCTTTTTTAACCCAAATTAAATTAATAATTTTCCCAATAAATCCTAGTGGCAGGCTGTATTTAACAACATCAATGATTGACGTTCCCCCATTCTCTTCATTAAAAGTATGTGTATGGTGCCAAGAAGAATAGGGACCTGTTATCTGTTCATCAACAAAACAGTAGGGAGGATCATATAATGAAATTAAGCTTGTCCACTTCATGGGAATGCCCCTTACCCGTAATTGATAATCAAAACATTGCCCTTTTCGCATAACAAATGGTGGCTTAGAATTAATTTTAAAATTCAGATATTTAGGAGTTACCTTTTCTAGATTTTCTGGATTTGAAAAAAAAACAAATACTTCATTTATAGGAAGATTAATAAATTGTTTGTACTCAAATTTATAATATATCATTTTTAAAATCCATCCTCATTTTTTTAGAAAAAATAAAATTAATGGAGGAGACATGACATCCAACTACAACGAGGAGATTTTGCATTAGTAAATACCACAAAATAATTACTAACTAATGCTGAATGTCATGCTCAATACTATTGATATATTAATGCTTATACATAAAACCATACAATACCTATTTGAGCGTTATGAGCGATTTAAGTAAATATATCGCTCAAATCGTTCTTTTTAATTGCTTGATAGATATATTTTAGAATAAATTACAAATTAATTATGATTTATAATTCATATCAAATCGCAGAAATTATTGGTGTTAATGTATCAACGGTAAAACGCTGGACTGATTCGGGAAAGCTTAAATGTTCACAGACTGTTGGTGGGCATAGAAAATTTCACTTAAATGATCTAAAAGAATTTCTTACAAAGAATAAAAAGTTTACTGCTTCAGTTAATACTAATCTCTTAGTTGGGAAAAATAATACTCTGCATGAAGCTATTGCAACTATGGATTTCACTTATATAGGCAACTATTTATACCAGGCTCTTAGAAAAAATAATGAAAATAAGTTCTCTTCGCTGATCAATTCACTTATTTTGAAAGATTATTCCTACCCCTCTATTTTTGACAATCTTATAATTCCCCTTTTACACAGATTAGGGGACGAATGGATAAATAAAAAGTTATCTATTTCTGATGAGCATATGATATCTGAGATTCTAAAAAAGTTTTTAGGCAGTATAAACTTTCAGTATAAGGCCACTGAAGCAAGGTACAATGCATACTGCTTTAGTATGGAAAATGATGAACATAGCTTGCCTCTATATATGGCTGAGACTGTACTAAATAATATAAATGTAATTAAAACCTACAACCTCGGTGCCAATCTGCCAATAGAGGATTTCTTGAATTTATCCAAAAAGGTTGCAGTCGATATAATTTTTATTTCAATTATTTATTTTGAAGATAAAGACCGGGTCAAATCTCAGATAAAAAAACTATGCAGGGAGTTATCCAGTAATGATACGCATATATTTTTTAAAGGTGCTGGCACCCACTTTATTAAGCCAAAAAAAAATATACATGTTTTAGAAAATTTTGAGGAATTCGATTCTATTTTAAAAAATCATTTCGGAGATTAAGACCTGATCAAATATTGATCTAACTAATAGTAGCATCTATCAATCTCATTGCTAAAAAAGAGTTTCTCTTGTTTAGCGGAAATAGGATTTGAACCTATTACCTTCGGATTATGAACCCTCTGAACAGTCAATGAAATAAGATCCCTGCAGGCTACTGTGAAGTGTGTGAAGCTAATAGTTACTGCAGGATGGAATACATCGAATCTAAAAGATAGTTTTAAAATACTGTTTAAATAATGGAGTACTACCATGAGCTACTTTTTAATAATTACTTATCTATATCATTATAAATAACTTTATTTCACTAGTGTTTAATTTTATTGATAATTATATCGGATTAAATCATTTAATCATTTCAAGCATACTCGTAGTATTATTATTGATTTTATGGCTATCAAAAAATAGAATTAGTTTAAAAAATATAATATTAATAATAATTTCAATTGACTTATTTTTTTATAATTCGTTTTTAATTATAAATGAACTTTCAAATATAATAAACTTTTTACCACTTCATCTTTGTTATCTAACTGAAGTTATGATTTTTTTTTCATTAGTGCTTAAATCTGAAAAATTTATAAATTTAATTTTTTTGAATAGTATGGCTGGAGGTTTAGCGGGCTTAGTAAATACTAATCTTACAATTGATATGCATCAAATTTTCCATATTCATCATTATTTAGCTCATTTTACTTTAATTCTTTATACTATTTATAAATCACCATTTATAAAATTGAATTTAAAAATTCTATTATCATGTATATTTAGAACAGGTGTAATATTGATATTTATTAAACTCTTTAATCTTATTTTTGGAACTAATTATTGGTTTACTCAACTAAAGCCAAATGGTAATAATTTAGCTTTAATTTTCCCTGAAAGCCCATGGCACCTATTTGTACTTATCTTTATAGGTTTATTCATATATTTTCTAACATATTTAAAGTTTCGAGTAATTAAGGATGAAATTAAGTAAGATGTTATGCCCCTTAAAGGTTTTGATATATATAGGTACATTATCTTTTTTCTTTAATGGATGTGGCCTAAATAATCATAATGTAACTATTGAAAGTATACCAATAGAAATTCCTAAATATTGGTCTACATCTATTCATTCGAATGATTCCTTAATTGGAGATTGGCATAGTATATTTGATGATCCAGATTTTGAAAATTTTATAATACTATTTAAAAAAAATAGTATTGATTTACAAACAATAGTTCATGATAAAAAAATAGCTTATTATGGATCGCTTATTAAGCAGCCGAGTCTATTCCCTACAATAAACTCTAATGCAAGAATAGATACTAATATGCAAAATCTAGCAGGTTTTGGTTTTGCTGATTCATTCCTAGAGAATTCTGAGGATCAAGGTAATTCTGCAATAATTAATTTTGGGAGTACAAATGTAAGTTTTGGTATAAATTTTCAGTGGGAGGTTGATATTTGGGGTAACCTATTAAATACTAGAAAAGCATCACTTAAAGATTATGAGTCAATCAATTATAATCTAAATTATTTAGGCTTTTCATTATTAGTTAGAGCATCTCAAATCTATTTTGCTGCTGTTGAGGCATCATTACAGTTAAAGCTAGCCGAGGAATCTTACATTAGCTTCGTAGAAATTAGTAACTTTGTTAAAACTAGATATGAAAAGGGAGTTAAATCCAGTTTAGACTACCGTTTATCACAGTCCACAGTATCTAATTCTAAAATTGTATTAGAAAATAGAAAAATTCAGCTAAAAAATATTAATAGAAAAATTGAAACTATGTTGGGATTATATCCAACGGGAAACTTTATTAAAACCTATAATCTGCCGAATTATTTTTCAGATATTGATACTGGTATTCCTGCAGATTTATTACTGAGGCGACCAGATATAAAAGCCTTATTCCTGAATGCAGAATCTGCAGGTTTAAAATTAGCTGAAGCAAAAAGGAATCGTTTACCTAAGATTTCATTAAGTGGTAATGTAGGAACCTCTAGTAATAGCTTGGAGGATATGTTCAATATAGACCATGGTGTATGGAATCTGGGAGCCAATTTATTAACACCAATATTTAATGGATCAACTTTAAGCAATAATGTTAATTTACAAAAAATCAATAAAGAAAAAGCTAAAAAAGACTTAATCAGAGGTTTATTGAAAGCTTTTTCGGAAGTTGAAGAAATTTTAGATTATGACAATTCATTAAATATTCAAATTCAAGCAATAAACCATGCGGTTGAAGAATCTAGGGATGTTTTAAGTTTATCAAAACAGAGATATGATAAAGGCTTATTGCCACTTGACTTTGTACTAAATAGTCAGGCTTCCTATAACAATATCCGTTCACAAAAATTAAGTTTAACAAATAAAAACATTGAAAATAGACTCTCATTAATACTTGCTATTGGTGGTGATTTGATTCCAAATAAGAAAGATTAGAGCATGAATTATATAAAAGCAAACTTCGGTAAACTTTCATTATTTCTATCCATAATAATAACATTTATTTTATTTAATATATCGACTTCTGCTGTTGCTGAGACGAAAAGTATTAAAGCTCCATATGTTCAAGCTAAAATAATAAAACCTTCAAATAATCAAACTCTAATAAAATCTCAAGGATTTATTTCATCGGGATTAAATCTAAATATTCTATGTGAGATTCAATCGAAAGTAAAGTGGCTTTCAAGCAAATTAGAAGTGGGTTCAAGCTTTATGGAAAATGATACTTTATTGGTTTTAGATAAAAAAGATTTCGAGCTTGCACTGATATTAGCAGAATCGCAGCTATTAAATGCAAAAATAAAATTAGATAAAGAAAAGGCTGAATATGACATTGCAAATGATGAATGGAATAAAGTTGGAGAGGGGAAAGGTAGTGAGTTAGCGCTAAGAAAGCCACAATTAGCAAGTGCTGAACTAAGCGTATCTTTAGCAGAAGGTAATTTAGATAAAGCAAAAAGAGATTTAGAAAAAACAATTTTTATAGCACCTTTTGATGGACGAGTAATAAACGAGTTTGTTGAAGTTAACTCTACTGTCTTTCCCGGGAATATAATAGCGAATATCTATTCAATTGAATCATTTGAAGTTAAGTTGCCTATAGCTGATAGAGACCTTGATTTTATTGATATCATATTTGATGGAAGTGAAATTGAATTAGATAAGCAACCTCAGGTAAGAATAAAACTTAATGATAGGTATGTATCTGGTGTTGTTATTAGAGCTGAAGTCGATGTGAATCCAAAAACTAAAATGAGATCCTTGATTGCAGAGATTAATAATGATAATAGATTTGGGGGATCTTTATCGATAGGTCAATTTGCAGAGGCTGAGATTTATGGTAAAATTCTTTTTAATACATTTAAAGTTCCAAGGAATAAAATAAGAAATAATAAGGTTTGGGTGATAGATAAAGAAAACTTTCTTAGAAGAAGAGTTGTTGAAATTTTAAGATATGAAAATGAATATGTCTTTATATCTAAAGGGTTTTTGCCCTTAGACAACTTATTATCATCACGTTTATCTAATCCTATAGATGGTCTTTTAGTGACCATGGAATTAAACTAAAAATGGAAAAAATGATACGCTGGTTTGTAAATAATGCGGTTGCTTCAAACCTTATTATGGCTTTTATAATTATTTCTGGATTATTAACAATTCCATTAATAAAGATGGAAGTGTTCCCTGAGATTGAAGTTGATATTATAAATATTTCTGTAGTCTATCCTGGTGCATCACCATCAGATATTGAAAGTGCAATTTGCATAAGAATTGAAGAACAATTACAAGGGATTGAAGGAATAAAGAAAATTTCTGCAGTGGCCGTTGAAAATGTTGGTAATGTGACTTTAGAAATACTTCCAGGTCAAGATATAAATAAAATACTAGATAGAGTAAAAGTTATAATAGATGGTATTAGTACCTTTCCTACTAACATTGAAAATCCAGTTGTATCACAGTTTATCGCTTCTCAGCCTACGATAACTATTTCCATAAGTGGAAATTTAGATGAGATTTCATTATCTGAGATTACAAATGAAATTAAAGATGAGGTAGATGCTTTATCTGGTATTACTTATACATCTATAGTTGCTAAAAAAGATAAAGAAATTACCATTGAAGTTTCACAGAATACACTTCTAGAATACAATATAACAATTCAACAAATTGCTGATGCAATTAAGTCATGGTCAATTGATATCCCTAGTGGGAGTATTATTAATAAGAATGGTGAAATATTAATAAGAACAAAAGGCCAAGGATATAATGTTGAAGACTTTGAGAATATCCCAATTTTAGGTGATGGTTCTGGATATTTTATTCCATTAGGAGATTTAGCTGTAATCGATGATGGTTTTTCATTATTCTATGACTTAGAGTTTTTATTTAATAGTCAGCCAGCAAATTTAATTACGGTTTATAGAGTTGGTAAGCAAAATGCGATTACTATATCTGATAAAGTCAAAAGCTATGTTATGGAAAAGCAAAAGAGTTTACCTAGTTCTATAAAAATTACCGCTTGGGATGATGAGTCTAGATTACTTGAAGGTAGAATTAACTTAATGGTTGAAAATGCTAAATATGGATTATTTTTAGTTATAATTGTTTTGGCTCTTTTTTTACGACCGAAACTAGCTTTTTGGGTATCTTTAGGAATACCTATTTCATTCATGGGTGGATTTTTATTCATGCCATTTTTTGATGTATCCATAAATATGCTATCTCTTTTTACCTTCATTCTAGTCTTGGGGATAGTTGTTGATGATGCAATTATAGTAGGTGAGAATTTTGCACTATTTCGTGAAAGAGGTATGGATCCTAAAGAGGCTGCTGTTCAGGCAACAAAACAAGTAGCCAAACCTGTTTTATTTGCAGTATTAACAACTATGATTACATTCTCTCCAATGCTATTTGTTCAGGGTGATATTGGTAGTATTTGGCGAATATTTCCAATAATAACAATATCCGTATTATTTTGGTCATTATTTGAAAGCCTTACTATCCTACCATCCCATTTAGCACATAGCACGGAAAATGAACCTAATAATAAATATTTAAAAAATATTTCTAAAAAATGGTTTTTTTTTCAATCTAAGATTAAAAAAGGATTACAATACTTCATATCAAATTATTATATCCCAAATCTTAAGAAAGCAGTAGAGAGACCATTTAACTTCTTACTTATAGCTGCTTCAATTTTCTTACTCACTATCGGTGTAATAGCTGGTGGGATTATTAAGTTTTCTTTCTTCCCCCCTATAGAAGCAGATATTGCAATTGCTTCTATAGAATACCCTAAAGGTACATCGATAGAGGAAACACGAATTGGCTATCTAATACTTGAAGAGTCTGCAAGGAAATTAGAAAAGCAGTTAATTAAAGAATACCCTAATGAACAAATTATTAAGAATAGATTATCAACAATTGGATTTCAACCGATGAGAACTAAAACTTCAAGGGGTCCAGGTAATTTAACAGGATCTTATGGAGGACCACATCTAGCTGAGGTTGCTTTTGAATTAGTACCGGGTGAAAAGAGAAGTATTGGGAGTGAAGATGTCGTTCAAAAATGGAGAGAAATTATGCCACCTGTACCAGGGGTTGAGAGTCTCTCTTTTTTTTCAAGTTTATTTTCAGTAGGGAGTCCTATTAATATTCAATTATCAAGTAATTATATGGATGATTTAATATTAGCAAAAAATGATCTAAAACTTGAGCTGGAAAAATATCCAGGTGTGTATGATATTGAAGATAATTTTACTAAGGGAAAAGAGGAATTATTAATTGACTTGCTTCCTATTGCTAAGAATTATGGCATCAATATGGCCATGCTTGGGACTCAAATCAGACAAGCCTTTTATGGTTATGAGGTTCAAACCATTCAGAGAGGTCGTGATGAGGTTAAGATAATGATACGGTTTCCTGAAGATGAAAGAGACTCTGTCGCTGATTTAGAAAACTTGATGATTAAAACATCATTAGGTTCGATGATTCCAGTTAAACAAATAGCAATATTAGATGTTAGAGATGGTTTATCAACCATCCAACGTAAAAATCGAAAAAGAGCAATAAATGTAACTGCTGATATTGACTTAACAATTACGACAGGAAATGAAGTTATTGAATCGGTTTTGGAAACGGTTATGCCTAAAATTACTCAAAAGTTTAATTCTATATCATATAGTTTAGAAGGAGAACAGCAAGAGCAAAGTCAGAATCTAGCATCAATTGGTAGGAACTTTATTATTGCAATGATATTAGTCTACATGTTTTTAGCAATTCCATTTAATTCTTATTTCCAACCTATTGTAGTGATGTCATCCATTCCATTCGGTTTAACTGGGGCATTGATAGGACATTTGATAATGGGTATTAATTTTTCAGTACTATCCTTATTGGGGTTTGTTGCATTAACTGGAGTTGTTGTAAATGATAGCCTTGTAATGGTAGATTTTATAAACAGATATCGTAAAGATGGGAATAGTATTTCAGAAGCTGTTTTAGAGGCAGGGCCAAGGAGGTTTAGGCCAATATTTTTAACCTCATTAACAACATTTGTTGGTCTTGCTCCTCTATTATTTGAGAAGAGTACGCAAGCAAAATTTGTTATACCTATGGCTGTTTCATTAAGCTTTGGAGTTGTTTTTGCAACTTTTATTACACTATTTTTAGTTCCTGTATTATATTTAGTTCTTGAAAAACATATTTTAAAAACAGAACCCTCTTTATGAATAGCTTATTAAACACACTTCATATATAATTCATTCATCAGAAGAGATCTATTTCTACGGCACATTAATCATTTTTAAGTAAATTAAAATAGTTGTGGGTTTAGGTATTTGTATTCAAATGAGCAATTAGAATGAAAATAGCTTGAAAGGGGAATCTTCCCCAAGTAATTGTTGGAGATGCATTCAATGCTACACCTGGTGTCCATCAAATACTCAATGCCCTACCCCACCGAAATAAGGGATATGGAGGGTGAACTTTGGTTGAAAATTAGTTTATTGAAGTATGAGTTGCTTGATCAAATAGAGTATTTCTATTTCCCAGTGACGTGTGAGTGACAAAATATGTCACAATAGGGTTTTTTATAATAATCCACTATGATGACACTGATAACAAAAAAACCTCAATACCTCGTCGATAAAAAGAGTTTCTCTTGTGTAGCGGGAATAGGATTTGAACCTATTACCTTCCCAAAGCAGAATGCTGTTAGTTTAAAATTATATTTACTAGCTGTACTATAAGTCGTGATTTACCTGTGGCTTGGGATTAAAAGATGCCATCCAAAGGTATTTATTTACTTTTAAGCGCATCAATCTCGGAAAGATTTAACACTTTTAATTTCTTTGCTTGTAATCCTTTTAAAGTCAATTCAATTGCTTCGTAATTCCATTCCCTAACACCTTTTTCTGGCATGTGAATGAGAATTATAGATCCGGGCTTTACTTTTTTAAGAATGTGCTTGGCAATCCAGTTTGGATCAGGAATATATGTATCATGAGCAAATGCATCTGGAAGCACATGTATCATTCCGTGCTTATCTATCACATCTTCAATATTATCACTTAATGTTCCAAATGGTGCCCTATACCATTTAGAATACTTTTGATTGTAGTTAGTTAGTAAATTCTTAGATAGCAATAAATCAAATTCAAAATCTTCAACAGAATACTTATCATATTTCCAATCCATCATATTATGATTTGCAATTTCATTACCATCTTCAATTAATGAATTTACTTCATATATTGGAGTATTTTGGCAGTGGGTGCCTGCAATAAAAAATGTCGCATGAGCATCATATGCATTTAGGAGCTCTCTAACTTCTTCAAGCATGCAGCCTTTAGAATTATCAAGTCCACAGAATCCATCATCTATTGTAAATGCAACCGCACCTTCAACATCAAAATGAGAAATGGTTGATTTTGGATATAAAATCTTTGTCCATAATCGAAGTCCTGGTGCTGTTATAAAACTCCATCCTAGTTTTCTTAATAATAAAGTTGTTTTTGAGATGTCTGATTCTAATTTGGGATCACTATCTCTTCCTAGAGTAGTGGCATACTTTTTGTTAATTTCATGAAAATGATCATTTTTTAATAGGGAATCTATTTTATTAACTTCATAATGTTCTGGTACAAGGTCAACAGAAATACTCAATTTATTATGATATTTAGTTTCATCATCCCCAGCATATACATCCTGACTTACAATAAATGATGCGATCGTAAGTGATAAAATCATAATTATATAATTAGTCATAAACTATATTTTACAAACATCCATCAGAATTAGAGAGGTTTGTTTAATCTGAAAGTCCGAATTAAGGGCTTACAAAAAATAATTTATTTTCATTTTTTACTTTGAACCTAATATGACCATCATGACGCAATTGTAATAAATCCGATTCCATGATTTTTAATTCAACATGAGCAAAATTAATATATCCTTCTTTACTATGCTCTTTATCAGGGTCCATTTTTAAGTACTCTAAAGGTATATTAGGGTGCCATTCATCTAATGATTTACTTGGTGAGTGAGGACCCATATAACACTTCCTACTTTGAAGGGCAGTATTGCTCCATATTTTCCTTGAAATATTATTTTTATAATGCAGTACTGCCTGACATTTAAATCTCAATTGAATTTTACGTTCTCGATCATAAAAAAGTGCACTACAAAAATGATTATTTATTAATTCTTGGATCTTAGGGCTTCTATAGTCAGCATTAAAATAAATCCTCAAAGGATCAAGATCTAAACCCCTTAAAACTATGGTTCGGGATTCTGGATATACGCCATTTAAAGAGGATAAAGTAAAAGTATGGTAAGGGTTACCAGTGTTTTTAATCCCATCTTTTAAATATTCTAACTCGGTTTGATAAATATTTTTAATTTCACGCATAATATTTCCCCTGTATAAGTAATGGTCAGAGAGCAATTTGAACACTTAGTAGCCCGTAGGAGAATCGAACTCCTGTTGCAGAGATGAAAACCCTGAGTCCTAACCACTAGACGAACGGGCCAATTTGAGATATCAAGAACTATTAGTCAGTGAATAGTTTATTAATAAAATAATTTCTATGAAAGAGGCTTTCTAATATTATTTAGAGGTATAAAAATTCAATCCTGAAATATATGCTAACTGGGTTAGGAAGGAAGAATTGGAGAGGTGGGTTTAGTTGCCAAGTATGATATTTACTAATGCAACTACATCCAATATATTAACTTCACTATCATTATTTATATCAGCACCTTCTAATTCAATATCTGTAGGACTTAATATATGATTAACTAATATAATAATATCAAGAATATTAATGTTTTCATCTGCATTTAAATCACCAACGGTTAAGTCAATAAAAGTAGCGAAAAAATTCCATATTTCTTGACTAGAATAGCTTGGCCAATCATGACCTCCATTTACTACTTCATAGAGCCATACTTCGATACCATCAGTACAATCATAATATCTATGCTTTATTGTATTCACATTAGGTAAAAATAAAGTTTCATTACTATTGCAACCATTAAGCTCAACCCAATAATCTATTACTTCTTCAGTTCCTGGATATGGCCCCCAATAGGTATCATTTACCGCACCTTCCCACAAGGTAACATTATCATTAGTACCATGTATTTCCAAAATTGGTTTTGGCTCCGACGAACAATCTGTCCAAGATTCTCCAAACATAGTTCCTGCAACAGGAGCAATGGCTTTAAATATTTCTGATGAAAAACAAGATAGCATATATGACATTTCAGCACCATTTGACATGCCAGATGCAAATGTATTCTCAGGACTTAAATTATATTCATCTTGAAGATGTACTGCTAATGCACTTAAAAAACCTACATCATCCACAGTTTGATTCTGATGAAAATTATAGCCTACATTCCAAAATCTATCACTATTTTGGTCAACTGTGCCATTTGGATAACAAATAGCAAAACCATTCTCATCAGCAACAGATTGCATCCCTGAATAGTTATATATCCCAGAAGCTGAACCTGTAAATCCATGCATTAAAAATACTAACGGTGCATTTTCAGTTAATGATTCAGGAATATACAGGATATACTGACGAGTTTCTCCTTCATACATAAATGCAAATTCTTGCGGTAAATAACTACAGTATCCATTATAATCTGTATAATTATCACCACAATCGCCACAATCAAAACTATACTCAGTACATTGAAAATCGTAACCCCATTCTCCATCATCACACCAACCATCACCAACCCAGGAATCCGTAATACCATCACCATTGAAATCTTCACAATATTCATTATATACATAACAATCAAAACCAAATCCAGGTTCATTATTGCAAAAGCTCAAACCATCACAATCAGCCATTAACATATTTTCATCACAATCCTGTGCGATGTTTAATGAACATAATAACGTTATTAAAATTATAATTTTCTTCATACTAACCCTTATGCATTAATTAAAAAATAGATAATTGAATTATGGTATTATAGTAAGCTGATCTTGGATACTTAGTTGGAGAAATTCATGAAAGTTTATTAGAAATTCATTAGAAGTCATATTAAAATTAATAATAAATGAATTTTCCCATCCATGCTCGTTAAGGCTATTATAAAAATCAACTCTATACGTTTCTATACCTACAATACTAATTAAATATGCAATTGCCCATGCGCCCAAATCATATGCAATATATGCCCTATTACCATATGGGATTTCTGATATAAATTCATTTTCAAAAAGATCATTTTTCGACTGCATTTTCCAAGTCATCCTGTCCCTTAAGTAGTTAGCGTATACACCATCTTGCTGTGAATATAGTAGTTGAGCCATATACTCCGCTCCGCCCTCTGACCACCAGGGATTGACAACCATCAACTCTGCTCTCTCATTAAAATCATATGTGGAAATATGAGCCATCTGATAAACATGAAAATATTCATGCATAGTTACCACATTATAATCAGATTCATCAGGGAATGGATATTGAGATGATAAAGTTATTTCCAAATATGAATACCCTTCACAATTCCAATGATTTTCTCTCCTTAAGCTTAAACCAGCACCCCCATACATCGCATAATCCACAAAACTATACTCCCTGTTTAAACACCATTGAAGAAAATCATCACCAAGGCATGGATCTTTTTCTAAACGCAATTCACAATAATATTCATCTAACTCAGCTGCAGCAAAAATATTCGTCCCTATTACCCAAAATTCAAGAGGGCCATAATTCCCCCATGACTCTTTTGCTATATTATAATATTCTACAACATCATTAATTTGACTGTCCCCAACATCATCACTATAATAATAATCGGGTAATGCACTAGTCTCTTCTCCCCACATTATTTCACAGCTATTAACATTATCTAGAATAATGTTGACTAAAATTATAATATCTAATATATTTGTGATATTGTCGTAATTGATATCAGATAATTCACCTGCAACTTCATCACCTAAGATAATATTCACTACTAAAATAATATCTAATATATCAATAACATTATCTTGATTTAAATCACCAAGACATTGTGCATATAACCCAGAAATTGTAACAATAATTATTAATAATTTTTTCATTACATGAAATATTCTTTTAAAAATTCGTATAAAATATATGTCATTTAAAAAAAATAATTTAAACACCATTTGTAAGAATTATGTTACAAATGATATATTGGGGACTTTATAAAATAATTTCACATGATTAAGTTTGTGAATCCATTAATACAACTACTACTTCCTATTTTATTAATCCCATTTTCAATAAGTTTTAATGCGTCTTTATGGGATACTAATTTTCTGGGTTTTATATCTTTTTTAATCGATCTTCCATTTCCATAAATACCACCCAGTCGTATAGTTACCACCGATATATCTTGCAATCCATTAAGAATTTTTTCACATTCTAATAAAACTTTGCCTCTTGCATTTGTAGGAATGAAATTATCAGAGGATAGATATAATTTCTTATCTTTTGGATAGACAGAGCTAGAACTGGTAAATACAATATGTTTAATGCTCGACATCCTGACTTGATCACAAACAATTTGTATTTGTTCTTTATATATATTGGGATCTATAAATGTTTTTTTAAAAGGCAATGTTAATACTAGAATGTCTGATTCAAAAAAGTCTGATGAGTCCATATTATCTAACTGAATCAAATAAGGCCGAATGCCCGATTTTTTAAGTTGCTTGAACTTTAATAAACTTGTTGTTGAGCCTTTAACATGACAACCACTTTCCAAAAGCTTAAGTGCTAAAGGAAAACCTAAATAACCGCAACCTAGCAAACTAATTTTATGCATTTAAATCACATTCAATCTAATCAATAGAAATAATAATTTCATTTCTTCTAAATGGTGGAATTGCCCACGGTGAATTATACTGTGCTACTAAATATTCTGAAGAAATATTAATTTTATTTTCAAATAAAAAGATTTCTAACTTTTTTTTCATGTTCATTATCCGCTTAGGAGTTGCCCACATACCGAATTTAATCACAGCAACTTTCCCAAGTGTAATTTCTTTAAAAGTTATTTCATTAGAATTAGGTTTTGGTAGGGTTTCAAGAGAATAATTCTTAGACATAATAAATGAAACATTAGTATGTTTATTATCAGGCATAGAGGTAATGACTGGTGCAGTCATGGGAATTTTAGTTTTCTTTTCATTGCCTCCAAAAATATAATTTGCTAAAGTTCTAAATCCAGAATAAGTCGCATTTTTATATGAAGATCCAGCAACAGTTGTGGCAATAATAATCTTTTTATATTCTCTTATTTCAATTGATTTAAACTTATCAATAAGTCGATAATCAGGTTCATAAATATCTTTTTTACTTAGATAGCCAGCTATTCCAAATGCAAAAA
>Ga0209402_10003316_pt1 | contig 15457 bp, 14 predicted proteins | sample ArcticOcean_MG_C_3_FD_187437 | JGI IMG/M metagenome (GOLD analysis project Ga0209402, IMG submission 187437) | Marine microbial communities from western Arctic Ocean - ArcticOcean_MG_CB8_126 (SPAdes) (version 2) | ecosystem: Environmental > Aquatic > Marine > Oceanic | place: Arctic Ocean... | reverse complement strand
TACCCTGAAGGACTTCATATTTTACGTCATATTGATTGTGGCACATGGATTTACAAAAATGATGGTTCTAAGGAAAAAGTTCTATGATTAAAGGAATTATCTTTGATTTAGATGGAACATTAGTACGTCTTCCAATAAAATACGATAAAATTTTTACAAAATTACAAGATTTGTTTAATACTCAAGATGAATTTAAACCATTAATTCAAACTATTATAAAAAAAGCCAATAACGATTCAAAGATAATAAAAAAAGCATTTGATATAATTTGTGAGGAGGAAGTTATAGCTGCAAATAATTTCAAAGCAGTTGATGATTCAATAGACACTCTCAATTATTTCAAAAATAAAAATTATTCACTTTGTTTAGTCACAATGCAATGTATGAAAGCCGCAAAAATTGTTTTAGATAAAATGCAGATTTCTGAATTATTTTCTAGTGTTATTACTAGAGATATAAGTTCAGATAGATCTATACAAATTAAAGAATCAGTTAATTTTTTATCTTTTTTTCCTGATGAAGTAATGGTTGTAGGAGACAGAATACATGATGTAGTGTCTGCAAAACAAGTTGGTTGCACTCCTGTTCTTTTTAATAAAAATAAAGTAGACTCTTTTAATGATTGTAAAGTAATTTCAGAATTACTACAACTGATGAACCCTAATTTTCTTACTTAGAAAGACCTTAAAAGGTATACAATTAATTTTGTTTTATGAAAATTTTAATTATTTCTCCTACACAATCCGGAATTGGAGGAACAGCTAAACATGTACAAGGACTTACAAATTATTTAGAATCAAAAAATCATTTTGTAAAAATAATTTCATCAGATAATACATTTACGATTCCTATAAAAAAATTAAAAAATCCAAGTTTTATGTTATCCTCATTACTTAAAACAAAATTTAGTGGAAATTATGATATAATTCATGCTCATCATCCAACAGCTGCTCTTGCATTTAAGGGAAGTTCAGCCAAAAAAGTTGTAACATTTCATGGAGTTTTTAGTAATCAAATTGGAATATTACATGGAAAAACTGCACAAAATTTATCAAACAAATATGAACAAAATGCCTTAAAGTGGGCAGATGCAATTACAACTGGATCAAAGGATGCTTTTGATTATTATTCAAATCAAGGATATCATCCATACTACATACCAAATGCAATTGAGATTGATTCGTTACCTGTAGATATTAATCAAAAATATGAAAAACAAATTATTTTTGTAGGACGTTTATCAAAAGAAAAAGGGATTGAATCTTTAATTCGTTTATCTGAAATTTTACCAAAAAACATCCATCTAGTAATTGTTGGTTCTGGTCCTTTAGAAAATGAAATAAAAAAAACTGCAAAAGATCATTCTAACATAGACTTTTTGGGATATTTGCCAAAAAATAAAGTTATACCACTAATTCGTGGTTCTTTTGCTTTAATTCAGCCTTCTCTTGTTGAAGGAATTAGCTCTACAATGCTAGAAGCGATGGCTTGCAAGATTCCAATCATTGCATCTGATGTTGGTGGTAATAAGGAATTGATTATTAATAATGAAAATGGATTTCTTGTTAATCCTGAATCCATTGATGAAATAAATAAAAAAATTATTATCCTTTCTGAAAATAAAACTCTAGTTAAAAATTTTGGTCAAAAATCATCTGAATTAGTTAAAAATTTTGAATGGTCAAGTATAGGAAAAAAATACATACAATTATACAAATCACTTCTCAGCCAATAATTTATTTTTTTGAAGTACTATTTTGATTCCTTCTTCTAAAGAATATTTTGGTTTCCATCCTGTTTTCTTATTAATTTTAGTGATGTCTGCTTGAATTTTTTTAATGCGAATTTCTTCTAAAGTTTTAATTACTTTTTTAACTTTTTTTCCACTCTTTTCTTCAAACAAATTAACTAATTTTTCAAAACTTACACATTTTCCTGATCCTACATTAAATACTTCAAAATTGCAATCATAATCTATCATTTTTATTATTACATCCACAAAATCATCAATGTATAGATAATCTCTTTTATCATTTTTATTTATAATTGTAATAGATTTATTATTCTTAATTGATTTTAATATATTTGATATAAGAAAATTATTTTTTAATGAACTACCAAATATGTTAAACGGTCTTAAAATAATTAGCTTAATTCCAAATCTTTCTCCATAAATTTTACATAATTCTTCTGCCAAAAATTTACTTTTTGTATATGTGTTGTGTGGTTGAACGATTTCTTTTTCGTTAATTGGATTTTTTGGGGGATTTCCGTAAATATAACTACTAACATAAATAATTTTTTTAATTTTCTTTTTAACACAATATTCCAATATATTTAATGTTCCTAAAACATTATGTTCAAAAAAAATATTTTTAGAAAAATTCTTTTCTGATGGAATTTTTCCAGCTAAGTGAATTACTGTATCTACTTTTTTAAATTTTAAAACTTCATTTCTAGAACGTAAATCAACATTTTCACCATCATTTCCCAGTGTAGAAATATGATTGGGAATTTTTTTGATCAAATGACTTCCTATGAATCCTGATGTGCCTGTAATTAGTACTGTTTTTTTCATACCTAGAATACATGTATCTTAAATCTAATCTAAAGTTTGTGTATAAAAGATTGTCATCACGTATAGGAAATAATTTATGTGAACTAAATATTTCCATAAAACATGTCTAGTCTTTTAAAAGGAAAAAATATTCTTGTAACTGGTGGTTCAGGCTCAATAGGAACAGAAATTGTTCGTAAATCCTTGTCTGACGGTGCTTCTCTTGTTAGAGTTTTTAGTAATGATGAAAATGGACTTTATGAAACTGAATTAGAATTATCTGGTAAAAATACTGAATATGTAATTGGTGATATACGAAATTCTGATACAGTTAATTCTATAGTAAAAGATATGGACATTGTTTTTCATACTTCAGCACTAAAACATGTTGATCGTTGTGAATTAAATCCATATGAAGCAGTTACTGTAAATACAATTGGAGCATATAATATTTGTAAATCATCCATAAGGGAATCAGTTTCAAAAGTAATTAACATTAGTACTGACAAAGCAGTAAATCCTATTGGTGTTTTAGGTGCTACTAAATTACTTTCAGAAAAACTAATCTCGTCTGAATCATTTCACAATAAATCTAAAACTATTTTTTCTTCTGTAAGATTTGGTAATGTTTTACAAACTCGAGGTTCTATCATACCAAGAATTGAAAATCAAATAAAACAAGGTGGACCAATAACTCTTACTGATAAAAAAATGAAGAGATTTTTTATGACAAAAAATCAATCTGTGGAATTAATTTTAAAAGCTGCTGAATATGCACAAGGAGGTGAAACATTTGTTTTAAAAATGCCTCTTATTTTATTGAATGACCTATTTGATGTAATGAAAGAAGTAATTGCACCAAATTATGATCTCAGTCCTTCTAAAATTAAAACAAAAATTATCGGCATACGTCCTGGTGAAAAAATTACTGAGTATCTTTTAACTGATTTTGAATTAGAACATGTTTTAGAAACAACTGATTTTTTTATTATTCCATCTATGTTTGAATCATCTATTTCTAAAAAATATCGAAATGCTAAAAAACCAAAAAATATTAAAAATTACTTTGAAAATCTAAAACCTATTAGTAAATTAGAAATTAAAAAAATGTTAAAAGATGTTTATTAAATACTAATACTGATATAAAAAAAATTTTAATAATTACACAACATGATATCTATATTTCTAATGGTAGTCCATTAGACCAAAATGGCAATTTGGAGCATTACGGAAATGTGATTTTAATGATGTAAAATTTGTTGATAATTTTGATGAAACTAAATTAAATGAAATATCTAATACTTTAGTTCATGTTTATCAATTTAGTGTAAAATAATTATAAGAATCAAAAAATTCAATAACTTTACATATCTACAATTTTGCATTGAAATGAATTGAGTTCTAATGTTGTAATGACTACTGAATATCCAATGAACACACCAAGTGGTTCTATAATAAGAGTAAGATGGGAGGTTGATGCCTTACGTAAACATGGATTTACAAATATTTCTATACTTGATAATTTCAATAAAAATTCTGAAAAACCAACAAATTGTTTAATACATGCTCAACAACATACTGGACGCTATTTTGAAAAAAATACTTACATTTCTGATATCCATGGAATTGGATATGAAGCCATGTGGTACAAATTTTTTAATAAATCATTACCCATATGGAAAAAATGGGGATTTAGAACAAAATCTCATTTTATAAAAAAACTAGAACATAAGATTTGGAAAAATGCTATACATCTTGTATGTGTAAGTGATGAAGTTTATGATAGAGTAAAACACTTTCAGAGTGCAACTATTGTTAAAAATGCTGTAAATATAGATGATTATCCTATAACTAGATGTAATGAACTGAAAGTTGCAGTAGTGGGTCCTTTTTTACCTGGAACACAAAATTATGAAGCACTTGAGTTATTGCATTTTTGTGTTAAAAATTCACCAAAGATAAATTTTGAATTCATTGGAAATACTTCTGCTGATTTCAAAGAATCTTTATCATTTTCAAATGTAAAATTTTTAGGAAGAGTAGAAAATTATCTTGAAATTTTATCTGGATGCAGTGTTTTACTTTCCCCTTATCCTGATCATTCTCGTTTACTTGCAGGTAAAACAAAAATGTTAGAAGCTGGAGCATGTCAAATGGCAGTTTTGACATCCGAAACTGGAGCATTAGGACATCCCAAAAATCTTTTTCTTGAGGCAAAATCAAAAAATGATTATCTTGAAAAACTACAATATCTTCAAGATGAAAATATAAGAACTACCATAGGAAAAAAACTTAGATCAGAAATTTCCAAAAATTATGATGTTGATATAGAAACAAAAAAATTAATTAAATTATACAATGAATTATCCAAATAGTACGCTCTTTTGTATGTAGAAAATAATAAAGAATTATTATTGTCCATAAATTAGTAGATATATGAAATCTAAAAAAGCTCTAATTTCAGGCGTAACTGGTCAAGATGGAGCTTATTTAGCAAAGTTACTTCTAAGTAAAGGATACAAAGTTTTTGGAACATTTAGAAGAGCATCAACTCCAAATTTTTGGAGATTACAATATGTGGATGTTTATTCAAAAATTAACTTAATTCCTGCAGATCTTCTAGACATGGGTTCTCTAATTAATGCTATAAAAATTTCTGATCCCGATGAAATCTATAATATGGCTGCAATGAGTTTTGTTAGTACAGCATTTGAACAACCAGTTGGCAATTCACAAATTACAGGTACTGCAGTTACACGTTTTGTAGAAGCCATTAAAGCATTGAATCCAAATATTAAATTTTACCAGGCTTCAAGTAGTGAAATGTATGGAAATTCAAATACTAATATTCAAAATGAAGAAACCCCTTTTTCACCTGCAAGCCCATATGGAGCAGCAAAACTTTATGCACATTGGATGACTAAAATTTACCACGAATCTTATGATATGTTTGCACTTTCAGGTATTCTATTTAATCATGAATCCCCTACTAGAGGGATTGAATTTGTTACAAGAAAAATAACTAATGCCGTTGCCCAAATTAAATTGGGTTTGAAAAAAGATATCTCAATAGGAAACATAGAGTCTAAAAGAGATTGGGGGTATGCACCAGAATACATGGAGGCAATTTATTTAATGATGCAACAAGATAAACCTGAAACATACATCATTAGCACAAATGAAACATATTCTGTAAAAGAAATGGTAAAAACAGCCTTTGAAGTATTAGATTTGGATTGGAAAAAATATGTGAAAATTGATAAAAAATTTTATAGACCTCTTGATATAAATCTCCTTAGAGGAGATAATTCAAAAGCTAAAAAAGAATTAGGTTGGGAACCAAAAACTGAATTCCATGATTTAATAAAATTAATGGTAAATGAAGATTTTAGAAGATGGAAGATGTTTTTAGATGGTAAAGTTTTTCCTTGGGATGCTCCACTATATCCAAGTGAAGTTAATATTTTATAAAAATAGAATTGATATGTTGTGGAGATAAAATTCTGATGAAAATCGATAAAATTAAACCTGTTTTTACAGATGATAGAGGCGATATTTATGATATATTGACTGATCCAAACATTCAACATGTAGGAATGTTTACTATCAACAAAGATTCTGTTAGAGGTGAACATTTTCACAAAGAAGAAAAACAATGGATTTTTGTCTTACGAGGAAAAATTAAAATAAAGATAAAAAATTTACTTGAAAAAAATTCAGCGATTGAAGAGATAGAACTTAAAGAGATGGATTTGATTCTTTTACCTCCATATTATTATCATGCAATAATCGGTATTTCTTATTCGGAATGTCTACAATTTGCATCTAAATCTAGAGAAGGTAATTCGTATGAAGAAGATAATTACAAAGTTAGTGATATTAAATCTTTTGAGTTAAGTTAAGATTTTTGAGAATCTTCATCAAATCTTGTATTTTTTATATCTTCCAAACTTTTTTTAAATAAAATCTCTAATTTTTCTCCATATCTTTCAAATGATAATTCTTTAATTATTTCTGGAACCTCTCCAAGAAAGTTTTCTGGCATTTCAATTATTTCTTTTATTGCATTTTTTAACCCCATTTTATCTCCTGCTTCAATTATTATGCCTGTTTTAAGTTCTCGATTTACAAAATCGCTATTTGCATTATTTTTACTAGCAATTACTGGAATTCCTGAAGCAACTCCTTCCACAACAACATTTGGTAATCCTCCTGAAGTCCCAATATGGAATAATATTGAACATGCATTATAATAATAACAAATAATATCATGGGGTAGTCTTCCTTTTAGTTGAATTTTATCTTTGAGATTATTTTTTTCAAGAAATTTTAAAATTTCTTCTTTTAATAATCCATCCCCAATAAAAATTAAATTTATGTCTGAATATTCAGATTTTATTTCATTGAACACTTCTAACAATTCTTCTATTCCTTTATTTTTTACTAGTCTACCAACATAAAGCAAATATTTTTTTACTGGAGATATTTCAATTTTTTTACACACATCAATTCTATCTCTTTTTTTAAACAATTCTAAATTATGTGGATTTATCATAAATTCTATTTTTGTAACTGGAATTTTGAAGACATTTTTGAGAACTTCTATTTCATCTTTTCCAGCACAGATAATTTTATTACAATTTTTTAGAGAATTTTTTTTAATCCTTCTTCTAATAGGAAATAACCATTGATGTTTTCCACCTGACCACCTTCCAATGATTGGCATTTTCCATTTTAATTTTCTAATTATATAATCAAACATATCTGGAACTTTATACATTACATAATAACTAAAAACCAAAGAAAGATCAAAATTATTTTCAATTTGTTTTATTAATTCTGGTGAATATATTATTGGTTCATGAAAAAATGGAATTTTTTTTACTGGAATACGTATAATTGTATGACCGTATTTGTGCGTAAATTTCTTTAATTCTTTTTCAACTGAAATGTAAAAAACAATAGGCTCATGATTTCTCATTTTTAGCGAATGTGCAGTTCTATGATAATGATGATCTTCTTGACAAACAACATCCTCCATAAATTTGTCATCTAAAATATGTTCATAACCATCATCCAAAAATACTGAAATGAGGGCAATTTTCACATCTTATTTAAATAAACTATGTTATATCATAGTTACTGATTTATTCATTATTTAATTTTTGAATATTTCTTTCAAAGGATCTATAAGTATCATAATTATATAAGAATGTAAATTGAATTTAGCAATTATTGGATTGGGACATTGGGGGAAAAAGTTAGTAATAGAATTTAACAAATCTCATAAAATTAAATATTGTCACACTAAAGGAAATACTCAAAACATTAGTTGGTTAAAGAAAAAATTTCCGAAAATTAAAGTTGTAAAACAAATTACTGAAATTCTTGATGATGATAATATTGATGCAGTAATAATAGCAACTCCAATTCAATCACATAAAGATCTTGTAAAACAATCTCTTTTACAAAAGAAACATGTGTTTGTAGAAAAACCCCTCACTGAATCAGTATATGAATCAAAAAATCTAATTGCTTTAGCAAAAAAGAAAAAATTATGTTTATTTATTGGAAATATTTTTTTATATCATCCAGTATTTCTAAAGTTACAAAAATTATTAATCAATGAAAAAATTAAATCAGTTTCAGGAACCTGGTTAAAAATGGGTACGTTTCATGATAATATTATTTCTAATTTATTATATCATGATATGTGCATAATTCATGAATTAATTGGAAAACCTAAAAAAATTATAATTGAGAATTCTCAAAATTTTATTACAAAATCTGATATAGTTGACATCAAAATAATTTTTTCTAATAAAATTAATTGTAATTTACATATTAACAGAATTTCTAATATTAAAAGAAAATCCATTACAATAATTACTGAAAAAAACTGTTATTTATGGGAAAATGACATACTTTTCAGATTTTCAGAAAAAAATAATCAATATGAAAAACTCTATGAATCTCAACAGACTGCATTAGAAAATGAATGTAAAATATTTTCTAAAGATATTTCTACCCACACTCAAAAATTAGATAACGCCCAAAAATCCTTAGAAATTATAAGGGATTTAGCATCCCTTTTGTGAGGCCTGGAAATGAAAATTGCAGTAATAGGTGGTGGAATTTTTGGAGTAACAACTGCAATAAGACTGGCAAAAAATCATTCTGTAGATCTATTTGAAAAAAATTCTGATATTTTACAAAGTGCTTCAGGAATAAATCAATATAGATTACATCGGGGTTATCATTATCCTAGAAGCCAAGATACTGCAATTTCTTCAATTAAATCTGAAATTCTTTTTAAAAATGAATTCAATGAAGCTGTAATTGATACTAATGAACACTATTATTGTATTTCAAAAAATGATAGTTTTATTTCCAGAGAACAATATTTAGATTTCTGCACAGAACTAAATCTTGATTTTGAAGAAGTTAATCTTGATGTAATTAATAACTCAAATACATCCTTAACAATTAGAGTCAAAGAGTGTTTATTTGATCCACATATTTTGAAAACAATTTGTTGGAAAAAATTAAAATCAAAAGGAGTGAATGTTTTTTTAAATCAATTCGTATCTGAAGAAATTTTTCACAATTATGATTTTATAATTATTTCAACATATGCTAATACCAATCTTTTATTGGATAATTTTCCAAATTTTATTCAAGATTTTCAATTTGAAATATGTGAAAAACCTGTAGTTTCACTTCCATTAGAAATGAATAAGAAAAGTATTGTAATTATGGATGGACCGTTCATGTGTATAGATCCATTTGGCCATTCAAATTATTTTGTTTTAGGTAATGTTGTTCATGCTATCCACAATACAAATATTGGAAAATTTCCTAAAATACCTAGAATTTTCGAAAACCTTTTGGATAATGGAATAATCAAAAATCCTCCCATCACAAATTTTGAAAAATTTATAGATAGTGGTTCTAAATTTATTCCTCAACTTAAAAACGCTGAACATATTGGTTCTATGTTCACTATACGAACTGTATTGCCTAAAATTGAAAAAACAGATGCTAGACCTACTTTTGTAAGAAAAATATCTCAAAATGTAATTTCCATTTTTTCTGGAAAAATTGGTAACTGTGTAGATGCATCATTACAAGTTGAAAAATTAATCAATAATGAATTATAATTATTAAATATAGCTTAATCTATATACAAATATTAATTTGAATTGATATGAAAGCTGTTATTACGTGTGCTGGTAAGGGAACCAGACTTCTTCCATTTACGAAAGAGCTTCCAAAAGAAATGGCACCTATATTTTCAGTAGGAAAAAATGGTATTGAAATAAAACCATTAATTCAAAAAATTTTTGAAAATCTATTTACAATTGGAGTAAGAGAATTTTGTTTTATTTCTGGAAAAACAAAAAGATCTTTACAAGATCATTTTTATCCTGATCAACAAAAAGATATTCCCTCCTCACTGTCAAGTTTTTACGAAATGATTATAAATTCACAAATTGCTTGGATAAATCAACTTATTCCCAAAGGATTTGGTGATGCTGTTTTAGCGTCAAAACCGTTTGTTAATAATGATGTATTTCTTGTTCAAGCTGGCGATGTAGTAATATCATCTAAAATTCATTCTTCTATAAAAAAACTAATTGAATTATCTAAAAATATAGATATTGAAGCTGGATTTTTGGTTCAAAATGTAACTGATCCAGATAGACATGGAATTGTAACTACAAAAACAGATGAAGATATTTCTAGTGTTACAAAAGTTGTTGAAAAACCTACATCTCCCGAAACTAATCTTGGTATTATGCCCTTTTACTTTTTTAGATCTAGTATTTTTGATGCTTTAGAAACAACTACCCCTGGATATGGTGGTGAAATACAATTAACTGATGCAATTCAAAAACTTATTGAATCAGGAAAAAATGTAGTTGCAATCAAAATAGATGAAGAAATTGTTCTTGATGTTGGAACTCCTGAATCATATTGGAATGCATTAAACTTATCTTTTAAATCATCCAAATAATTTCACAATGATGATGAATGTAGCAGTAGTTGGTCAAGGATTTGTGGGTTTAACATTATCAGTGTTTCTTGGATTAGAGAAATTGCAGGTATTTGGTGTAGAAAACAATCAAAATAAACTTAAAACTCTCCAAACTGGAAAATCACCATTTTTTGAACCAAATTTAGATAAAAATTTAAAAAAATGTTTAAAATTAAAAAATATTCAATTTGTTAAATCATTAAACACAATTTTTTCTAAAATTGATGTTGTTTACATCTGTGTTCCAACACCTAATAAAAAAAATTCAATAGATCTCAAATTCATTAGGGATGTAATTTATGAAATTAGTCATCTTTTAAAATCCACTAAAAAAAGACCTATGATAATCATTAAAAGCACTGTTGCACCACAAACCACAAATTCACTTCTTGAAATATTATCAAAAAATTCAAAAAAAATAATGGGCAAGGATTATTTTTTAATTGTCAATCCTGAATTTCTTAGAGAAGGTTCTGCACTTAACGACCAGATGAACCCTCATTTGATAGTGATGGGATGTGAAGATTTAACGTCAAGAAATAAAATTAAGAATTTTTATAAAAAAATTTATCCAGAAAAAATACCTAGAACTTTTACAAATTTCCCTACTGCCGAATTAATAAAATATAGTAACAACGCATTTCTTGCAACTAAAATAAGCTTCATAAATTCTATTTCAAATTTATGTCAAAAAATTCCTGGAGCTAATATTGATGATGTATCTAATGCTATTGGATTCGATCCTAGAATTGGCCCTCTTTTTTTGAAAGCAGGACCTGGATTTGGTGGATCTTGTTTACCAAAAGATCTTAATTCCTTCATTTCAGTGTATAAAATTTTTGGAATTCAACCTTTACTTTTTAATAGTGTAAAAAATGTAAATGATCAACAATTACAACAAATATTTTCAATACTGAAAAATCGATTTAAGAGACTTGAAGGAAAAACTATCTCAATTTTAGGAATATCATTTAAAGAAAATTCTGATGATTTACGTGAATCTCGTTCTATTATGTTAATAAAACAATTATTGAATGCCAATTGTAAAGTCAAAGTATTTGATTTTCTTGCACTCGAAAATACTAAAAAATTATTTAAAAATTCAATCATTTATTGTAATTCAATTCATGAATGTTCAAAAAATTCTGATTGTCTTATTATTATGAATGAGGATGACCAATTTAAGAAAATTACTAAAAAAGATATTTCAGACATGCGTAAAAAATTTATTTTAGATACTAGGCGTATCTTAAAAATTTCTGATGTTGAATATGTTGCACTAGGAAAAAATTCGGATAATAATCAATAATTTATTTAGTTACTAAATTTTTTTGAAGATATATTAATTGTAAAAGTTTTGTTTGGAATTTGGGAAGGAATATCTATCCCAATTAATTTTTTATTTATATAGATTGCACACATGGTATTTGAAATATGATATAAATTCTGTAACTTTTCTTTTGGACATCCATCAAGAATCCCTGCAAAAACTCTCCATAGGATTGTATTTCCAGTTAGATTAGAATAATCATGCCAAATAATTATTGAATTATCATTTTTTAAAATTCTAAATGCATTTTCAGTGTCTTTTTTTACTCCTTCATACGAATGATCACCATCAATAAAAATAAGATCAAATTTTCCAATTGAAGAAAAATCAAACGTTTGTGAATTATGTTTGATATGTCTTACATTTGAAAGATTTTTTAAAAATATTCCTTGAATTGAAATCTCTTCTTTTGTTGCTCCATGTTGTTGTAATTCTTTATCTGATAAACTAAGTGAGATACATTCTTTGGCAATAGACGCTACATTCACAATACTCTCTCCGAACCAAGTTCCAATCTCTAAATATCTACATTCTTTAAATTTTCTCGCTAGTCCTTTAAGCAATGCATAATCAGAAATCATTGAACCATGAGATAATGCGGTATAATGAGTGATGGTTTCTTTAAATTCCGGTAAAATATCGAGAAAATCAATTGTAGGTAAACCATTTTTTAATCCATAATGTTTTACAACATAATTTTTTTGTGGATCATTATATGCATACACATATCCTAAAACTCTAGGATTTTTTATTATAATTTTAACTATTTGAAGAAATTTTTTTAATGATGACATATATGATTAAATTTATAAAATTATGTATCTTATTAATTTATAGGGATTTTTTTGAATCATGTTTCAAAAAGAATTTAGTTATTGTAAATGTAAAAATAAGACCAACTACATTACTTAATACAAATGCTAAAGCAACTCCTATTTCAGCATATAGTGCACCCAACGTCAAAATTCCAATTATTTGAGTACCGGCCGCAATAATTGCTGTAATTAAAATTATATTGCTTTTTTCTGCTGCCCATAATTTAGGCAAATAATATGTGGCCTGAATTGCTGCTGGAACAAGTGTCCAACTAATAATACGTATAATATTTTCAGATTCTATAAATTTTGGGAATACATATGATATTATTATTGGTGCAATTGTTGAACCTAAAATAGCAAATCCCACAGAAATCAAAATTATAATTCTTTTTAATTTTTTATTTGGAATTCCTAAAATATCTTGACCAATAAAATATTTTACAGTCATGGATGGAAGTAAATTTAGAAGTGAATAAAATTGTAAACCCAGAGAATAATTACCTAAAATTCCAAATCCAATAAATGAACCAATAATTAATTTATCAACAGAACCATACACAACTCCACTAATACTTATTGCCCAATTATTCAAAATAAATTTCTTTTTTTCTTTAATTATATTAAAATTTATTTTAGAATTTTTATATGATTTTATTATACGAAAAATTAAATGAGCATGAGATAATGCAATTCCAATTAAAATTCCATTTTCTCCAATTAAATAATAAAACCCAATTCCAAATACAACAAGTAATATTTTTTGAGTAATAATATTTTTTGAATAACTTTTATACAATTTTCTTCCTATAAGATCTGAAGTAACAAGAGCAAATAATGAATAACCGATAATTACTAAACTAACACCCAAATTAAAAAATAGAAGAAAAATAATAACTGATCCAACTATGTTGGCTATCATTGTTATCAAGTAAATTGTTGCATGAATGTCCACTTTTTTACCAGTTAAAACTAAAACTGTATGATGTGATCCAAAAATTGCAATACCTGATACTAATGCTGCTATGGAAATAAGATATGTTAATTCACCATAATTTTCTGGACCTAATTGTGATGCAATATAAAACCAAAATATTGCAGCTATGGTTGCACCTGCACCATCTGTAAGACCAATTGTTGAAATGTCAAGAATTTTTTTTTTAATACCACTCATTTTTTCCAAATATCTCCTTTTTTTATCATGTATGTGTATTACTCTTTAAAGACTCAAATAATTTATAATTGATTTCAAATACCTTGAGTTGATATTCAAATCCTTGATTTCTTGAGTCATAAATTTTTTTTAGATATGTATATTTTGTTTCTTCAAAAAATATTTCTTTTAAGAAATCTGGTCGTTGTTGATTATTATCTATTATAATATGTGTTAGACCTTTGTCTTTAGATTCTGAGATCCAATCTTGTAAATTATCCTCATTTTCATATGATATAATTTGTATATCAAATTTAATTTCTAAATATGGTGTTGGCCATTGATTTATAGTTTGAATTGTACTAAGATATTTGGATTCTATAGGTAGATTATTCACACCTTTAACTTTTGAAGAAACTTCTTTCATGATCTTAAATGCTTCTTTCTCATGTTCATAATCAATTTTTTTATAATCATAAAATAAAATTGATGAAACAATAATTGCTGAAATAATAACTATTATGATTATATTTGATTTAGGAATTTTTCCACAAATTTTTTCAATTGATAATACAGATAAAACAGAAAATACTGGAAAAAGAACATAGAGATACCTTGTATCTAATGCAGGATTTGCAATAAACGAATAAGCATAAAATGCTGGAATTGTCATTACAACTGAAGATATAATTATTATATTTTTATTAAAATTTCTATGTTTAAAAATTAGAAATATACCTATGGGAAGAAAAATAATAAAATTTGGAATCATTATCCAAATTGAAAACTGTGTAAAAACTTTCAATCCTTCAAAAATTCTAGAATTTACATTTTCACTTGTTGTTACTTCTGTTAACACTTCATTTGCACTATCCATACTCCTTGTAAAAATTGGATCAATTCCACTAACTTCAATACGATAACTAGTGATTGGTATAACTATCAATAAAATAATTGCTAGTATTATTATATAGTTAAAAAATACTTTGTATCTTTCTTTTCTGTATTTGATAAAAAATAATATGAATAAACTTGCAAGTAAAAATATTCCTTCACCTCTTGTTATGACAGCTAGAGAAACTGCTATGAATGAACAAAAAACTAATTTTTTGTTAGAAGAAAGAAATAAAATTAAACCTATTGTAATCAATAATAAATACAGAGAATCAGTTATACCCAAAAATGCGTTTATCATTAATCTTGGATCAAAAGCTATCAGTGATGCTCCTACAATTGCAAATTTTTTTGCTACAAATTTTTTACATAAAAAATATACTGGAATTGATATTAAAATTGAAATTATTACTGAAAGAAATTTTTGAATTTGCATTAATGTAAAAATATCTTTTGAATCAAAAACATTAAAAAATAAACTCACAAAAATTGGCCATCCATTATTTGTAGCTGACCAATCACTTGGTAGTTTTCCTATTTGAAAAATATCTGAACTATACCAAAAATAATAAAGAGCATCAGAACTCAAAGGAACTTCAAAAGGAAAATAATAACATCTAATTATACTTGCTAATGAGATAATTCCTAGTAGAATCCAAGTATATTTTGA
>Ga0209402_10003306_pt1 | contig 15479 bp, 22 predicted proteins | sample ArcticOcean_MG_C_3_FD_187437 | JGI IMG/M metagenome (GOLD analysis project Ga0209402, IMG submission 187437) | Marine microbial communities from western Arctic Ocean - ArcticOcean_MG_CB8_126 (SPAdes) (version 2) | ecosystem: Environmental > Aquatic > Marine > Oceanic | place: Arctic Ocean... | reverse complement strand
ATCACCTTCCTTACTAGCTCGCGTCCTCGCTGTTAAAGCCGCGAGCGACACTAGCTCGCGTCCTTTGTAGTACTCGACTTCGCTGTTGACTGGAACAAAAAAAGGGGACAGCCAAGCCGAAGCCTGACTGCCCCCTGGTAGTGAGGGTTACTTCTTGCTACTTGACGGAATCAGGTACGATAATGCCGTCCACGACTAGCGCCGAAGCATACCAGCTATGGCTGGCTGGGTAGTGTGGACCCTCAAGGTATATTCGCCCCTCGGTGGTCGCGGGAAACATCCCTCCCGGTTGGAAGGTGGACACTTCTTTGCCTGCGGCCACGGCTTGCTTGAGCGCGGCTTTCGTGGGGAAGTTCTCGACTGTGTACATTGATTAGCCCTCTAGGTTGAGGACGATCTGGTCGATATCCACGAACGGTTCGCGATCCTTGCTGTGGTGCAGATCCAACTCGTGGACACTCTTGTCGAGTGCCCGATGCTTCCATGCGTAGTACTCGTAGTAGGCTTCCTCGTAGCTGTCGAGGGTTCGGAAGTAGTCCCGGTAGTCGTTCATAAACCGGAGGAATGCGTCGTCGTTCATGCTACGATACCCCTTGGGGACAGCCAAGCCGAAGCTCGACTGTCCCCGGTAGTGAGGGAGATTAGCGGTCCGTGACCTTGGGACGCGCTTCGCGGATGGAGAACTCCGGATCCTTAGCCTCACCTAAGAGCTTCCGGATAATCGCATTGTCAGCGGCTTGGAGCCCCTGACGTAGCTCTATGTCCTCCTGAGCGGCTGAGAAAAGCTCGCCGCTAGGTACGAGGCGTATAATGACCTCGACATCCTCGGTCTTTCCCTTGGGGCCGAAGGTGGTGGTGGTGAACTCTTCCTCCTTGCCATCCACCAGACGAATCAGCACTACATGGGTCGATGCATAGTCCTCGCCCATCAGCCGACGCCGCCCATCCTCCGCGATGCCTACGGAGACCTTCATGGTGCTCTGCGCTGCTCGCGTACGCAACGGATTGGACAGTATGTTACAGAGTTCCGTCCAGTTGAGTCCGTCGGCTCCCTTGATCTTAGCCTTAGCGTAGGAATCACGGGCCAGTGCTGGATCCAGCTTGATGCACTCGACGGTATTTTCAAGGACGCTCCTTCTCATCCGGATGCCCTTCGTCGAGTTCTTCTTGGCGTCATTCAGACTCAGTGACGGAGCCCTACCGACGCCTTCGGCTGCCGCCGCCGTCTGCTCTGCGTGGAGGGCTATGACCCTGTGTTCGGCACCATCCTTGGCCGCCTCAAAGTCGAACTCAATGTCCTCACGCAGTCTCTCCACATCCTTGAGGACGGTGGGAGGGGCGTTGGTCCAGGCGATGCCCAGATCCACGAAGTACTCCGCGCTCTTGCGGTCGGCTTCATTCTTCTCGCCGGTTCGCATGGTGGCTTCGGCTACGCCTGTGACGTAGGCCTGCACCGCCTTCATTCGGGCCGCGACGTACTCGGCAACTGTTGCTCGTCCTGACATCGTACGTTCTCCTGCTGTGTGGGTTGGTTCCCACGGTGGTGGATGGTATACGGAATGCATTGGCCATCCATTTCACAGATAATCGCCTCCCTTGTCGGGAGGGTCTTCCCAGAAAGGTGATTGCTCGTGGTTCGGGGGTTAGGCTGTCTCTCAAGGACGATGCGGGGTGTCTGGTGTCCCTTGATCTTTTTACCCGGGCATCGTGCTTCACGGCCTTCCATGCTCGCCAGTCGCTTCACCTCGGTTGTCAATCAGCTACCCATTGCCCTGGATCAGGTTCTGGGAGCGCAAGGTATGACCTCGAATCTGTATGACCGTAGGGAAAGATTCTAGGTTATGCCTTGCGCTCACAGGTTCTTATCCAAATGGGTAAGTTGCTGAGTGACAGCCGGGGTGAAGTGAGTGGGGACGGACGCTGATGCGCGATGACTGGGTAAGAAATCAATTAAAGGGACGCCAGATACCCCGCATTGGCCTTGAGAGATCGACCAGCCTAACTGCACGAGTGATCGGCTTTATGGGAAGGCGCGAGAAGGAGCGCTTGTCTCATTCGTTCCGCGACAAGAGGGTAGTGGGGGGGGAGGGGGCTGTGGTGGTTCGCAGTTCCTTGAAAGTATTAAACAGTGTTATGCTCAAATGATGGTCAATTTCTGAACTCTACCACTTCTCACCACATCTTCTGTTCGGTAGCCTAATATCTAGGTTAAGTACCTAACTAGATTGTTATTTTAGGTTACTAGACTAGATTATCTAGACTAGATTACTTAGTCTATATTATCTATATAGGTAATACAGATAGAATACTTCTAGATGTTTGGGGGGACGGCGGTGCCAAAAAGGGTGGGTTTGGCCAAGATGGGTGCGCTGGCATTGCTACTGGGCGCATCTACCCTAGTGGCCCTACGCTACGCTGCTAAATATGGTTGGTTGGCAGGCACGAGGCATTGGGCGACGTATAAACCTAGAGATGCCCCCTATAGATGGTACATCTGAGGAGAAGGGGCGGCGGCGGGTGTCCGGTAATGACAATGACCGTAGCCATGATTGGCCAAGCGGTGAAGGATCTTTACCGTAGACAACTCACAGGAATCAAAGATCACATTAGTGCAATCTGTTGGCTGGGATCGAAAGACAGTACCAAATGGTTTGACATAGCAAAAGTTGACCAAGCTGCTGCGCTCCACAGATTGCAATGGCCTGAGTACGCTGAAGACATATTATCAAACGATGAGGTTATCTTATCTGATGACCAGCGCAGGATGCTCGTCAAAACGCTTGAATATCTTCAAGACAAGAGCGGAAAAGCATAAATGGCCGTAGATGTAGCTACGATCACGAAGGAATTGGACTCTCTCTCGCCACACAACCAGAAAGAGATCCTAGTTCTTCTAAACGAACTGTCTGATGCCAGGGACAGGATCGACGCCCAGAGCGAGTTCCTTCCGTTCGTTAGGAAAATGTGGCCCGCGTTCATTGAGGGCAATCACCACAAAATCATGGCAGACGCCTTCAATCGTATCGCGGAGGGCAGTTTGAAGCGGCTGATAGTGAATATGCCTCCCCGCCATACGAAATCGGAATTCGCGTCCAACTTCTTCCCAGCCTGGTACCTTGGTAGGTATCCCGATAGAAAAGTTATCCAGACGGCCCATACCGCAGAGTTGGCAGTTGGGTTTGGGCGTAAGGTTCGTAACCTCGTGGGATCCCATGGTTATCAAAAAATCTTTCCCAACGTTTCCCTAAGTGTGGATTCCAAGGCTGCGGGTCGTTGGTCAACAAACAAGAACGGAGAATATTTTGCTATTGGCGTAGGCGGTGCTGTCACGGGTAAGGGTGCCGATATTCTTATCGTGGATGATCCGCATTCTGAGCAGGAAGCTGCCATGAACGATCCATCTGTCTACGACAAAACGTATGAATGGTATACGTCCGGTCCCCGGCAGAGACTACAGCCTGGAGGTGCGATCTGTTTAGTGATGACACGGTGGTCAAAAAGGGATCTGACTGGCAGTATTGTTAAAGCATCCATAGAGCGAGGTGGTGCAGACGAGTGGGAAGTTATTGAATTACCCGCAATTCTGCCCAGCGGGAAATCGCTTTGGCCTGGGTTCTGGCCAATAGATCAGCTTGAATCGCTGAAAGCGGAACTACCCGTATCCAAGTGGAGCGCCCAGTACCAGCAGGATCCGACTTCTGAGGAAGGCGCGATCATTAAACGTGAATGGTGGAATGAGTGGACGGAGAAGGATCCACCGAAGTGTGATTTCGTGATCCAATCATGGGACACTGCGTTTCTTGCGAAGGAAACTGCCGACTACAGCGCGTGTACGACCTGGGGCGTCTTTAAGAATAGCAAGGATGAGGCAAACATTATTCTGCTAGATGCGATACAGGAGCGTCTGGAGTTTCCTGATCTGAAGGCTCGCGCCTATGAAGTCTGGAAGGAGTACAAGCCAGATGCGTTTATCGTGGAGGCGAAGGCTGCCGGTAGCCCGTTAATATTTGAACTCAGGAGAATGGGGATTCCCGTTGCGGAATACACCCCTAGCCGTGGCAAGGACAAGACTGCTAGGACAAATGCAGTTTCTGATATATTTTCTTCCGGGCTCGTGTGGGCACCAAAGAAAAGATGGGCCGAGGCGGTGATAGAAGAATTCGCTGCGTTTCCCAATGGGGATTACGACGATCTCGTAGACTCATCCACACAAGCACTGTTGCGGTTTCGTCAGGGTGGCTTTATTTCGATTAAAAGTGATGAGCCCATGGAAGAATTTTTCCCAGCCCGTAAAGCAGACTATTATTGATGCCCATCATGGGAGTTAGAGAATGCCGATAGATAAACCAATGGACCCTCTTTTTAATCAAGATGATTTTGAGATGGGACCGAGAGGGTTCTCGGTGGCTGAAGAGGATATGCCTTCGGATGAGCCCACGCTCACGGAGACGGAAGATGGCGGGATGCTCGTTGATTTCGATCCCGAGGGTCTTTCTATGGGTGGGGGTGGTGAGTCGTTCGAGTCGAATCTTGCAGAACATATCGAAGACGGGGAACTAAACTCCATTGCGTCGGATCTCATTTCTAAATTTAATTCCGACAAGAGCAGCAGGGGCGACTGGGAACAGAAATATGAAGAGGGGTTGGATTATCTGGGACTAGGAATGGAAGATCGCACGACACCGTGGGCTGGGGCGTGTGGCGTCTTTCACCCCATGCTGTCGGAAGCGGTAGTTCGATTTCAGAGCCAGACCATCCAGGAAGTCATGCCCGCGCAGGGTCCCGTCAAGACCAAGATTTGGGGCAAGCTTAGTCCTGAAAGGGACAAGCAGGCGAAGAGGGTTCAGCAGTACCTTAACTATCAGCTTTTGGAGGTGATGACAGAATATCGCTCCGAAACCGAGAAGCTACTGTTCAGCCTTCCGCTCGCGGGTTCAGCGTTCCGTAAGATTTACTTTGATCCGTCGCTTGGCAGGCCGACCTCCATGTTTGTGCCCGCTGAGGATTTTGTAGTTGCTTTCAATGAGGCGGACCTAGCACAGGCGGAGCGTTATACCCATGTGATGAATCGCAGCACGAATCAGATAAAAAAACTTCAGGTCAGCAAATTTTATCGTGATGTCGAACTCACGCCCTCCAATGTCGAAACCAATGCAATTACGAATAAGTACATAGAAATTGGAGGCGTGAGGCCGTCGTGGGATAAGGACGAGCGACATCAGCTTCTAGAGATGCACGTTGATCTGGACTTACCCGGATTTGAAAGTCCCGATGGGATTGCGCTTCCTTATGTAGTTACAATCGACAAGGGCAACGATACGATTCTGTCGATCTACAGAAATTGGTCCGAAGACGATCCCCACAGAACCAAGAAGCAGCACTTCGTACATTATGGATATGTGCCTGGGATTGGATTTTATAATCTCGGATTGATCCATATGATCGGAGGACTCGCAAAATCAGCGACCAGCCTGCTGCGTCAGCTTGTTGATGCGGGAACTTTGTCCAATCTGCCCGGAGGGCTCAAGACTCGTGGGCTTAGGATCAAAGGTGATGATACGCCGATCATGCCGGGGGAATTCAGGGACGTTGATGTCCCCGGTGGCGTTATTAGGGACAACATCACCTTCCTTCCCTATAAGGAACCTTCTTCAGTCCTTTATCAGTTGTTGGGTAACATCGTGGAGGAAGGCCGACGCTTTGCGTCGATGGCTGACCTCAAGGTAGCAGACATGAACCAAGAGGCTCCGGTAGGAACTACTCTTGCGATCATGGAGCGGGCAATGAAGGTGCAGTCCGCGATCCAGGCGCGTATCCATGCGAGCCTTAAACAGGAATATAAAATCCTGGCCACGATTGTTCGCGACTATACGGATCCGGCATATCCATATGAGACGGATGAGGGAGAAGATATCAAGGCGGAAGATTTCGATGATCGCATTGATGTCGTTCCCGTATCGGATCCCAATGCATCTAGCATGGCACAACGAATCATGCAGTATCAAGCTGCGCTGCAATTGGCTGCCCAGTCTCCCGATCTGTATGACCTACCACTTCTTCACAGGCAGATGATGGAGCTTATTGGCATCCCCAACGCTGATAAGGTCGTTCCGGAGAAGGATGACATTCTTCCGAGGGATCCCGTTAGCGAAAATCAGGATATACTCATCCTTAGTCCCGTCAAAGCATTTGAATATCAAGATCACGATGCACATATGCGCGTTCACATGGCAATTAAGAATGATCCAGATGTTGCACAGCAGATACAGAATAGTCCGAATGGCCAAGCAATTGGTGGTGCCATGGATGCCCATATCCGTGAACACCTGGCATTTATCTTCCGTAGACAGATTGAAGAGGAACTTGGTGTTCCGTTGCCGCCGACTAATGAGAAGTTGCCGGAAAATATGGAGAAAAGATTGAGTGTTTTGGTTGCCGATGCTGCCGATCAGATGTTGGGCAAGAAAAAGCAGAAGGCCCAGGCGGAGGAACAGGCGAAACAGCAGCAGGATCCAATTATCCAACAGCGCGAACGCGAACTCGCCATCCAGGAACAGGAAGCCCAGAGAAAGCAACAGGCCGACGCCGCCAAGCAGCAGCTTGAAGGGGAGAAGCTCGCAGCCAGCCAGCAGCAAGATGCAGCAGAACTTGCGTTGGCGGGACAAAAATTAGCAGCCAGCCAGCAGCAAGATGCAGCAGAACTTGAGTTGGAACGCGAGAAGCTGGCAAGCAAGGAGCGTATAGAAGCTGCGGGATTGACGCTAGAAGAGCAGGCGTTGATCGCTAAGACTAAATCTAGTCAGCAGAAGATAGATATAGAAACGCAATTAGAAGGATTCAAGCTTGGTCGCGAGCTAGGTAAGGATGCAGATGAGGGCTCAAGGAGGGATGAGGACAAGAAAGATGGATGAGAATGTTCTATCTTTACTTAAAAAGAAAATTAGAATTCAGACGAACGAGCTTACCGATCATTTAGCGAGAGGTGCAGCTAAAGATATGGAAGAGTATCGCAAAATATGCGGTATTATTGAGGGACTAGCGTGGACGGAGCGTGAAATTATAGATTTAGATGAAAAAATAAGGGATTTGTAACTTGCAACTCGCCATTATGGCGCAATAATTTAACGAGAGGTCTTAATGACTACGCTCGCAAAAGAAGTTACGAAGGAAGATGGTGATCAGCCTGGTAAATGGACGAAGGACGAGGAGGGGAATGAGTTGGCATCTCCCGAGAAGGACAAAGATAGATATGCATCGCAGTTGCCGGAGCCCAAGGGCTACAAATTGCTAATTGCACTCCCCGAAATTGATGAAATAACCGATGGGGGCATCATAAGATCAGAAGATTCTCGACATGAAGAGTCCATTGCGACCGTTGTGGGCTGGGTAATGAGCATGGGGCCGGATTCTTACGCAAATTATGCCCGATTTCCCGGTGGGCCGTACTGCCAGGTGGGGGATTGGGTTATTTTTCGAGCGTTTAGCGGTACTAGAATAAAAATTCATGGTAAAGAATTTCGTTTAATCAACGATGATACCGTAGAAGCGGTTGTAGAAGATCCCAGAGGAGTGGAAAGAGCATAATGGCTGATGAAATCAGTAGGATGAGCGAAGAAGACAAGTTTTTGGGCGTCAGAACGACCGTTGATACCACCAAACCGGAAGAAGTAGGGGTTGATGTCGCAGATGACCATCCGGAAGGGGGCCAAGAGGCTTCCGTAGCCGAAACACCGGAAGATGGGGGCACCGCGACCGACGAAGAGCTTTCGCAATTGGGAAATCGTGCCCAAAAACGGATTAAAAAGCTAAAATGGGAGTATCACGAGGAGCGTAGGGCCAAAGAGGCCTCCGACAAGCTTGCAAATGAGGCTATTAATTACACACAGGGGTTACAAACCGAAAATCAGCGCCTTGTGCAGCTTGTTCAGGATTCTCAGACGGCATTAACGGATCAGGCGAAACATCGTGCTAGTGCTACGCTCGTTGTTGCCGAAGAAGCCTTCAAACAGGCGCATGAGTCCGGTGATGCGGAGCAAATTGCGAAAACGCAAAAGGATTTGACCAACGCGCAGCTTGCTCAAGCCTATGCACCGTCCGTTTCGCAGAAAATCATTGATAACTGGAAACGTAATGTACTTGCCCAGGATCAGGCGTTAGCAAGTCAGGCTTCTCAGCAGTATGTACCCGAGGAACTCCCGGCACCTGATGCTAGGGCCGTATCTTGGCAGGAATCGAACGATTGGTTTGGTCAGGACAGGGAGATGACAAGCTTTGCATATGGCGTACATGAAAGACTGGTAGGAGAAGAGGGTATTGACCCAGATTCTGATGAGTACTATAAGTTGATAGATAATCGTATGAAAGAAGTCTTTCCTACGCACTTCGGTAGCAATTCGACGTATTCAGTTGATGCCGCATCTCGCCGCAAGGCGAATCCCGTGGTTGCGCCAGCATCTAGAGGTAATGGCGCACCATCGCAAAGGGTTACGCTGACACAGACCCAGGTCAAACTCGCGGAACGCCTAGGTATAACGCCACAGCAATATGCGGCACAGCTAATCAAGGAGATGTCTTAATGGCTAACGAACGCGCCCCCAGGAAACCCAGAAATACAGAGACTCGTGAGAGCGAGGCTCGTGATGTTTCGTGGGAACCTGCATCGGTTCTTCCGGATCCCGATCCCCAGGATGGTTGGGTGTTCAGATGGATACGAACATCTATGGTAGGCAGCCCAGACAACACGAATGTTTCCAAGAAATTTCGTGAAGGATGGGAACCTGTTAAAGCTGAAGATCATCCAGAACTCCGAATTATGAGCGATCATAAATCGGAGTGGAAAGAAAAGGGAGGAATCGAACTCGGCGGGCTATTGCTCTGTAAGCAATCTGAGGAAAGCGTGGGCAAGAGGCGTGAGTATTACGAAAGACACGCTGCCTCACAGATGCAGGCCGTCGATAACAGTTATATGCGGGAAAGCGATCCTCGAATGCCCGTTCTCCCGCCTGATCGTCAAACTCGTGTGACCTTCGGCGGTGGTAAACGCTGAGGTTATCTAACTAGCAATGTTCGATAGGAAAAATATTATGGCTACTACGGCGGCCCCATACGGGGCCAGGCCCATCGGCACTCTTAGTGCCTCCGGGTCATTTACCAGCAAGACGAGAAATCTGCCGATTATTACGACATATAACACTCTGATTTCCAACGGCGACTTTGTTACGCTCGCGGCAAACGGTACGATTACGAAGAATGCGGGTACAGCTTCGCTTGGTTGCGTTGGGATTTTCTTGGGTTGCTCCTACACGGACCCCACGACCAGCCAGAAGACGTTTTCAAATTATTGGCCCGCGTCGAATGCGGCCACTGATGCGATGGCGTATGTGCTAGACGACCCTAATGTCCTTATTCAGATGCAGGGCAGCGCGTCTATGGAGACTACGGATCGCGGACTGAACGTGGGTGTGGTCGTTACGGCGGGAAGTGCGACGTTTGGCAAGTCCAAGAACGCACTTGATAGCACCACTCCAGCAGTAACGGCCACGCTGCCCCTTCGTATCATTGATTTCGTTGACGGGCCTAGCAGCCTGCCCCCGAAGGGGACAACGGCGAGTGATGCATTTCCAGATGTTATTGTGAAGTTCAATGCTGCGTCTAGCTTCACAGTTTCCCCCCATTCCTACCTAAACTGCTTAGGCGTGTAAGGAGACTGACAAATGGCTATTTCACGCGCACAACTCCTCAAGGAACTACTTCCAGGTTTGAACGCGCTCTTCGGAATGGAGTATGCACGTTATGATGACGAGCATACCGAAATCTATGAGACGGAAGGTTCGGATCGTTCTTTTGAGGAAGAAGTGAAGCTTTCGGGCTTCGACGCGGCACCCGTGAAGGATGAGGGTGATGCGATCTCGTATGACGCCGCACAAGAGTCGTTCGTGGCGCGGTACAACCACGAAACTATCGCCATGGGTTTTGCCATTACGGAAGAGGCCATGGAAGATAATCTTTATGACTCACTGTCGGCTCGCTACACCAAGTCCTTGGCTCGCGCCATGGCTCACACCAAGCAGGTTAAAGCTGTGTTCCCGCTTAACAACGGGTTCACCGCTGCCTATCAGGGCGGCGATGGTGTAAATCTATTCACGGCATCTGGTGACGGCATAACTGGTGGTGACGGTCATCCGCTTGTTTCGGGTGGCAAGAACTCCAATCGTCCGGCTACCGCTGCTGATCTCAATGAGACTTCTCTTGAGGCTGCCGTGATTCAGATTGGTAAATGGACGGATGAGCGTGGCCTGTTGATCGCTGCTCGTCCGAAGACTCTCGTCATCCCGCCCGATTTGCAGTTCGTGGCAACACGGGTGATGAAGTCTGAACTTCGTCCTGGGACTGCCGATAATGACATCAACGCTGTGCGTTCGATGAATATTATTTCGGGAGGTACGGTTGTGAACCACTATCTAACGGACACGGATGCGTGGTTCCTTCTGACGGATATCCCAGACGGGATGAAGCACTTCAAGCGTGTGGCATTGGAAACGAGCATGGACGGTGATTTCGATACCGGAAATGTTCGCTACAAGGCTCGCGAGCGGTACAGCTTTGGTGTCTCCGATCCCCTTGGGATCTGGGGTTCGCCCGGAGCGTAGTATTGTACAACCTTAGTGGGGTGGGGGCTTCGGCCCCTGCCCCCTATGGGGTTTGATTTTTTTTTCCTGACTGCCGATAGATCGGTGGACACTAGCCAAGACAGGAGAAACTCATGGCTAACACAACTTTTTCAGGACCAGTTCGCTCAGAGGGCGGATTTGAACAAGTCACCAAGAATGCAACGACTGGTGCGTTCACTACAAATTTCGATGTTGACTCGGACGGTGCTATTTCCACTAGCAGCACATTAGCTGCGCGGCAGCCCATCATTACGACTTGGGAAGCTTCTGGAGCGATTACCTCTGCTTTGACCATCGCACAGTCAGGTTCCATCGTTCTGATTCATGGAACGCTGGATAACGTGATCAATATTCCAGCATCTTCAAGTGCGAATACGGGTGCATATTTTGACTTCCTAGTCACTACTGCTGTAGGATCTGGCAAGACGACAACGATTGCTATCCCAGCAGCTACGGGAAGCACGTTCTACCTGCAAGCACAGCTTGCGGCAGGATCAGCAGCCAACCCGGTAATCACCAATTCAGGCGACACCTTTACCTTTGTTGCAGCCACGGCAATCGGCGCTCGTTGTCGTATCACCTGTGTATCTGACAATGGTACTGGTCAGGTTTGGATGGCTACTTCTGTTGGAACACCCATTTCGACTGTTGCATAGTGATTCAAGTAGTATATTAGAATGAGATAGACCGCCCATCTAAATGGGTGGGCGGTTTTTATCTCCTATTGCAAGCGGGGCAGGAGTCCTGTCCTTGCGGGGAGAACAAGATGGCTAACGCAACAACGTCCCAAACGATCCAAGACGGCGACCGCATCGCCGTTATGAAATTCACCAATATCTCCGATGGCACAGATGAAGCTAACGAGATAAAGGTCGATGTTTCCGCCCTCCAAGCCGAATCCGGCACCGGAAAAGCCTGCGATGGTGTAACAATCCAGCAGATATGGTATGATCTCTCCGGTATGACCGTAGACATTATGTGGTCTGCGAGTACCCACAAGATCTGCTGGACTCTTAGCGGATACGGTTTCTATGATTTCCGACAAGCTGGACCTCTTACCAATAATGCGACTAGTCCAGACGGAGATGTCGATTTCACTACTACGGGAGCCACCAACGGGGACCGTTATACCGTGATGCTGGCCGTAAGGAAGAGCTACTAATGGCTAAAGATCCGAAAAACTCGACTGCAAAGGTTCCGACGTACAACAAGGTCGCTCGTCAGAAGGCGGAGGCAGATCATAATTGGGGATATTACAGTAGACTTGTTGAAAATTATCCCGACCATGAAGGAGAAGTCGGTCATACAAGCCATATCGCCAAGGAGTATCCTAATTGGAGGGCATTTTAATCATGCCAGCAGATGAAATTATGTCCAAATTCAAGTCAGGTACCCTTAGGTCGGGTTCTGGCCATGAGGTCACGGACAGGGAGCAGGCCAAGGCTATTGCTGCGAGTTATGCTGCAGGCGGACTAATTAGTGGTGGTATGCTCAAAAAGATAGTGGCCAAGAATATGAATCTTGCTGATCTATCTCATATGAGATCTAAGGGGATGATTGGCAACGGATCTAGAATGCCCAAGCTGGCCAAAGGTGGTGTCGTTTCTTACAAGGAATCTGTACGCAAGAAGTTTGGATGTTCTGATGTGGACTCGGGCTGATGGCTACATCTGGAACCGCTACGTTCAACCTTGATATCTCAGAGGTTGTAGAGGAAGCGTTTGAGCGATGTGGCCTTCAGTCGAAGACGGGCTATGATATGGATACGGCTCGTCGGTCGCTGAATCTGCTATCCCTTGAATGGACGAATCGTGGTCTGAATTTCTGGACCGTAGAGCAAGGAACTGCCACCGCATCAGACGGCACTTCCACGATCACGCTACCAGCAGATACCATAGATTTGATTCAGCATTGGATTCGTGATGGATCTGGTACCACGCAAAGTGACTTACCCCTATCACGATTCAGCGTGTCGCAGTATTCCACGATCCCAAACAAGCTTACCGAGGGGCGTCCCGTAAACCTATATATCGACAAGCAGCGTGCTGCTCCGGTTGTATACCTGTGGCCCACCCCTAATAAAGATTACACATTCGTTTATCAGCGTATTCGGCGTATTGAAGATACAGGTGTTGTAGGATCAAATAATCCTGACATCCCTGCTCGCTTCCTTCCGGCGCTTGTATCCGGCTTGGCGTACCTTATATCACAGAAGTACCCCGAAGCGTTCGTTCGATCTGCTGAACTTAAAGCTGAGTATGAATTTCAATGGCAATTAGCAGAACAGGAAGATCGTGACAGAGCGTCTGTTCACTTTGTGCCGGGGGGCTATAGCTGATGGCTAGGTTCGCCAGAGGTAAATATGCGTTCGGGTTCTGCGACCGTACCGGATTTCGTTATAAGCTCAAGGATCTGGTTCCGCAGGTTAAGGCTGGCCGTATGACAGGTCTGATGGTTGGCAAAGATATGCTAGACAAGGACCAGCCCCAGAACTTTCTTGGCAGGCTTGGCGATTATGCTGATCCACAGGCTATTAGGGATCCACGCCCTGACTTATCCCAGGATGATAGCCGAAGGCTTTCGGCATTTGATCCTGTAGGAAATGGTAATGCGGGCGCTTCGGGCAATCTCGTAGCCCATGGTAGGGTCGGCATCGTGACGGTGACCACATGAATTACGCCGAATTGACTGCGGCTATCAAGGATTATTGCGAGAACACTGAATCAGCTTTTGTTGCGGCAATCCCCACGTTCGTCAAGCAGGCTGAACAGCGTATCTATCGTTCAGTCAACCTGCCCGTAAGCCGCAAAAATGTTGCTGGCACGATCACCGATGGCAATCAGTACCTGGGAATGCCTACTGACTTCTTGTTTCCACTATCACTAGCGATTACAAGCTCCAGTAACCAAATATTTTTATTGAACAAAGATGCGAACTTTATTAGATCAACGTATCCCAACGTATCTACGGAAGGTGTCCCCAAGTATTACGGTATTTTTGACAGTGACACATTTATCGTCGGTCCTACGCCTAACGCCGATTTCGTTACGGAGCTTCATTATTACTATCAGCCAGCCTCAATCGTAACGAGTAGTACATCGTGGCTGGGCACTAATGCTGATACAGTTTTGCTTTATGGTTGCTTAGTGGAAGCATACACCTACATGAAAGGCGATGCGGATATGATGCAGCTATATCAACAGAGGTATCAAGAAGCGTTGATGTTATTGAAACTAGAAGCTGAAGGACGGATGACTGGCGATGAATACAGGGATGGTACTATAAGGATATCACCGCAAATGACGACTGCTCAATGATAAGTGGGGAAGTAGGTGATGTCAGCGTCATCACGACGAGCAACTCGACCCTTGGCCCGGAGCATTGGGCCAACCGCGCTACGGAGCAGGTTATTTCTATAGGTGAAGACGCACATCCCTTGATCGTAGACCAAGCGAAGGCGTTCAAGGATCGTATTCGCCATGTCTTCAACTATTATATCAAAGAAGCGATCAAAGAAGATCGCTCCAAGGTAATCACCCTGCTACGTTCAGCAGGTCACAATGATTTAGCTAATTCAGTGGAGAAGTTGTAATGGCTATTACACAGGCGATGTGTACGTCTTTTAAGAAGGAATTGCTGGAAGCGAAGCACAATTTCCTTTTTTCCGGCGGCAACGATTTTAAGATTGCGCTTTATACAAGCAGTGCAACCATGAGCGCATCTACTACAGCGTATTCTGCTACTAATGAGATTAGTGGCACGAACTATACTGCTGAAGGAGAATCGTTAACGCGGGTAGACCCTTCTAGCAGTGGAACTACTGGTTTCACCGATTTCGTTGATGAAACATGGACTACAGCAACATTTACGGCCAGAGGTGCCTTGATATATAACGAGACTACATCAGGTGATCCGGCAGTCATTGTTCTGGATTTCGGTGCAGACAAGACTGCCACCGCTGGTACGTTCACGATTGCTTTTCCTGCGGCAGATGCGAGTAACGCGATTATCCGCATAGCGTAGCATGGCAAATATAACAGGCTGGGGCCGATCTACTTGGGGTTCCGGTACTTGGGGTGAGCCAGTACCCGTTGAAGTAACGGGTGTAGCTGGAACGGGTAGCGTTGGAAGTGTTTCAGTAACAGCCGATGCCAATGTTACCGTAACAGGGGTTGCTGGTACCGGGGCAGTAGGATCGGTCACGGTAGCCGCAGATGCAAATGTTTCCGTCACTGGTCTAGCGGGAACAGCATCGGTAGGAAGCGTCACTGTAACGGGTACTGCAAATGTTACGGCGACGGGAATAGCCGGAACGGGTGCAGTTGGCTCCGTAACGGTAACAGGTGATGGAAGTGTTTCGGTAACAGGATTGGCCGGAACAGCCGCAGTTGGTTCGGTATCGGTAACGGCTGATGCAAATGTTACCCCAACCGGGATCGCGGCGACAGGTGGTGTAGGTTCGGTAACGGTAGCAGGAGATGGAAGTGTAACCGTCACCGGAGTAGCGGGAACGGGTGCGGTAGGAAGCGTTACGACGAGCGTTAGTCAGAATATCGAAGTAACGGGTGTGGTGGGAACAACGGGAATAACTGGAGTCAATGTATGGAGCATCATAGATGATTCTCAGACACCAGATTGGGGAGCGATAGATGACGCACAAACACCGGGATGGTCGGAGGTGCCGGATTCACAGACACCGGGGTGGGCTGCTGTAGATGACGCACAAACACCGGGATGGTCTGGGGTATCCGATTCGCAAACGCCTGATTGGGAAGTTGTGCCCTCATAAGAATCTAGGAATAAAAAATG
>Ga0209402_10003302_pt1 | contig 15490 bp, 15 predicted proteins | sample ArcticOcean_MG_C_3_FD_187437 | JGI IMG/M metagenome (GOLD analysis project Ga0209402, IMG submission 187437) | Marine microbial communities from western Arctic Ocean - ArcticOcean_MG_CB8_126 (SPAdes) (version 2) | ecosystem: Environmental > Aquatic > Marine > Oceanic | place: Arctic Ocean... | reverse complement strand
GGACCGAGACATGTCGGGCAACAACATTATGTCCATGGGCATCTGGTACGAGGCGATGATGCGCTGGGTCGGTCCCATGGCGAATGTCTATGCCACCGGCCAGGCGGTTGTCCCGCACCGGATTGATGGGGCTGGTCGGCGGCTTGCCATGACCATTCCCGACCACGTCGATATCATCGGCAAAATGGAGCAAGGCGGGCAGATCCGCTTCAACGTCTCCACCGTGCTGGGCCATACCCCGGCCGTGGTTGATATTTGTATTTTCGGCACCAACGGCACCCTGCGTCTGCATCAGACGGGATCGGACCCGCTGACACTATATGCCGGCAAGCGGGGCGAGGACGGCCTGGCCCCGGTTGCCATTAACCCCGCCAAGAAGGGCGCCTGGCGGGTGGAAGAGGAATTCATCAACGCCATCCGGGGCACCGAAGCGGTCAGCCATACGGATTTAACCACGGCGGTGAAATACATGGAATGGACCGACGCGGTGACCCGCTCTCTGCGCACCGGCCAGTCGGTCGTCCTGCCCTTGCAATAAATCTGACTATGGGAGGGGCCAGATACCGGGCACCTGGGTTGCCAGCCAATGGCTCAGCGCGGCGTTTACCTCAACCGGCTTTTCCTGGGCCATCCAATGGCCGGAGTCAATCACCCGCGTGGTCAGGTTCCCGCAGGTTTCGGACATGGCCTTGGCCAGGTCGGAATCTATACATTCACAGGTGTAGTCATAGCGCGCGGCGATGAACAGCACCGGCATTTCCAGCACGCCGCCATTCCGCGCAGTCTTGGCGTAGGCAGCGTTGGGGCCGTGGTTCATGTAATAGGAATCCGCTCCGAAGAAGCCGGTGCGCGACATCGCGGAGGCATAAGTCCATAAATCCTCTTCGCTGACTATACGGTCGTCACGAGGGACGTCCGGAGCAACATTGTCCGGACCGAACCAGCCCCCATGTTTGCGCACGAATGCAGTTCGCGAAGGCTTGCCCCTACCGGCCGGATCGCCACCTCGAAATAATGCCTTGGCAGTGTTGTACGGATTGGCCTCAAAACCGGCGGTGGCATGAGAAAAATTTTCCTCGTAGAAGCACATGTATTCCCATTGACCAGCAGGAAACTCATCGACGGGATATACTGAACGGTCGACCGTGGCTATCAAGCCCTCCAGGCCGTGCTCAACGACGCCGTAGGGGATACACAGGCTGGATACCGCCTGCACGCGATCAGGATGATGAGAAGCAATGTTCCAGACCACGGGACTACCCCAGTCGTGGCCAATCCAAACAGCCCGCTCTCGGCCCAGATCGTCAAGCAACTCCATCATGTCGGCGACGATTTCCACCTGGGCGTAGTCCTCATGCTTTTTGGGCACGGACGACCGGCCGTAGCCGCGCATGTCCGGTGCAATACAACGAAAGCCAATGGCTGCCAGGGCCCGCAGCTGATGTCGCCAACTGATGGATAATTCCGGCCAGCCGTGCACAAAAATAAGAAGCGGGCCGTCCTCCGGCCCTGCCGCCTGATAGAAGGTCGTGTGCCTTTTGGATTTGGTTACGTGTTCAGTGATGCTGACTGTCATCCCTGCTTCTCCTACTGTGGGCCAGTGTCTCCGCATTGCCGCCATAGCAACAGAGCTTACGGCCGACGGCAAGTACCTTTGGGAGCGCCGGAGGAATTTTCTAGTTTTGTGTTAAGCCTCATAGAGAACATTAATTTAACAATTTTAAGACCCAATAATTGGCCACAACCTAATTGCGGATTGTAACAATTAATTAATTCATCCTGTGTGTCCCCACACCTACGCGCCTATGTTAACCGGGCAGTCCGGCAGTTGATTTCCAGCTGCTACGTTCAATGTGTTCCAGTCCCGGTAACCAATTTTCTGGGACAGAAATTCCAGGGATTTGGCGTAGTTGATCTCGATGCCGTTCGCCTTCAATCCCGCGCGCAGGCGCTTGGCCTGCGCCTTTAGGGTATCAAGTGGGGGGCAGTAGGTTCGATCCATTCATCACAAAGCCTCAATCAGTGTTTGCGTGCAGAATATGAATGGGGCTCACATTGCCAATCGTCGGCAGGCCACCGAAATTGGCGGGTGGTAACAAAAGAAAGGCTTCACCATCGCTTGCGCCAGCAAGCGGCAGGGGCCTATTACCCTGCGATCTACGCGTCACCAACATTCTTGATTGCGTCGTTCCACAGGGTGGTTATTGTCATGGCGTGGTGTTTCACGCTCGCGTATCCGAGGCCAATGATGGAGATCTTTTCAGCGATGATACCCTTAAAACCGCTGGCCAATCTGCCAACCCACGACGTCACCAACATGCCGCCCCACCTCGGCGATCAGGATTTATGGCTGAACGATGCGGCCTTGCGCGAGGGTGTGGCGCGGGAGGGCGGTAGCTGGGCTGGCGACAAGCTGGCGGCCTTCGGCAAAATTGCCGGCGCGGCGGATATTTTCGAGAAGGCCGATCTCGCCAACAAACATACGCCGGAGCTGAAGGCCTTCGACCGTAACGGCATGCGCATCAACCAGGCCGAGTACCATCCCGCGTATCACGATCTGATGGCTGTTGCGATCGAGAACGAGGTGCCAAATTTCGCCTGGAACCATCCCAAGCCCGGCGCCCAGGTCGTCCATGCGGCGCTGACCTATATGTTCAATCAACCGGAGGGCGGCGTGCTTTGCCCCGTGGCGATGACCTACGCCGTGGTGCCGGCCTTGCGCACCACCCCCAGCGTTGGCGATGCGTGGATACCCAGGCTGCTGTCAACGTCCTACGATCCCCGCGACATCCCCGCGGGCGAAAAATCGGGCGCCACCATGGGCATGTTCATGACCGAGAAACAGGGCGGCTCCGACGTGCGCAGCAACACCACCCGGGCCGTGGCCGTGGGGGCAACCACCGGTCAGGGCGCGGAATATTTTTTGACCGGGCATAAGTTTTTTTGCTCGGCGCCGATGTCGGACGCATTCTTGACCCTGGCTTACACCGATGTGGGCCTGTCCTGTTTCCTAGTGCCGCGCTGGACCCCGCATGGCGAGCGCAACAACCTCGCCATTCAGCGCCTGAAGGATAAATTGGGCAACCGCTCTAACGCCTCTTCGGAAATGGAATTCCAGAATACCTGGGGCGTCATGGTCGGCGAGGAGGGCCGGGGCGTGCGCACCATAATCAACATGGTGCAGGGCACGCGCTATTATTGCTGCTTCTCTTCCGCCGCCCTGATGCGTCAGGGCCTAGTCCAGGCTCTGCACCATGCCACCCACCGTTCGGCCTTTCAAAAGAAGTTGATCCAACAGCCCTTGATGCGGAACGTACTGGCGGATCTGGCCGTTGAATCCGAGGCGGCCCTGGCGCTGACCCTGCGCATTGGGCGGGCCATGGATGAGGCGGCGGGGGACGAAAGCGCTGCCGCATTGGCCCGCATCACTACCGCCGCCGGCAAGTACTGGATCTGCAAACGCGCGCCGGGCCACACATACGAGGCCATGGAATGCCACGGCGGCCCTGGTTACATTGAGGATTCGATCATGCCGCGCCTGTACCGCGAGGCGCCGCTCAACAGCATCTGGGAAGGTTCGGGCAACGTCATGTGCCTGGACGTGCTACGCGCCATGTTCCGAGAGAAAGCAGCCCTGCCCGCCTTTCTGACGGAACTGGACGCCGCGTGCGGGGGCAATGCCGCTCTGGACGCCGCCGCCGATAGCTTGAAGGATGAACTTAACGACCCGGTAGATTTAGAATCCCGCTCCAGGGGCATCACGGAAATGATGGCCATCACCCTGCAGGGCGCGCTGTTGGTACAACATGCCCCCGCCGCGGTCTCAGACGCCTTTTGCGCCTCGCGCCTGGGTACCCGCTGGCGGGGTGCCTACGGCACTCTGCCCGCCGGCGTGGATTTCGACGCTATCATCGACCGGGTCGTGTCCTAGCATCGGGAGTCAGCCATAACTCAGATAATGCGGCCTATTCCCCGCCGAAATCATGTTTGCCGCAGCGGCTTTGTGCTATTTTTTTGTCGGTATTTTTGTGGCTTCTCAAAAGGGTATATAAGTCAAGAGCCACAGCGACGATCACCGCATTACCGTATAGGGCAAGAAGTTCACGCCGGCGGCGATTGAGTATCATCGCCAGGCCAGGGGCGAGCAGGGTTACGCCCTGGCCGGGCCCATCCTGCAGCAAAAATTCCTGAGGTAGGATGGTCCGGTCGAGCCCAAGGAACTGTCCGGCGGCGACCTGTATTTTGCCGCCACCTTTGTGCATCGTGACGACGGCTAGCTAAAGCGCCCCAGGTTACGGCACCCCCAGGAAGGGTCGTTTTTACAGCTGGGCCGCCGTTTCGGTAGGGCCTTGCGCCAGCAGGCTTAGGACTTCGTCAGTTTGCCTCACGAAACCGTAGGCGCCCTGCAGCGACAGGGTGGTGGCGTCCTGCATTTCCTGGGAATAGGTCGCGGATCCGTCATCCACCAAAATTACCCGGTAGCCCCGGTCCGTGGCGTCGCGCATGGTGGTCTCGACGCAGCGGTTGGTGACCACGCCACCCAGCACCAGGGTCTCGATACCGAGATTGCGCAAGGTGGCGTCCAGGCCAGTGGAGGCAAAGGCGCCAAAGGTGGTTTTGTTGAGCACTACCTCGTCTCCGTTCGGTTCCAGGGCCTCGACAATGCGGGCCCATGGATCGATCCTGGGGGGCAGGGCCATCTCGCCGATGCTTGCCTGGGATTCGATATTCATGCGTTTGAAGGCCGGCGCCCAGTCGCTGCCGTCGGCGCTTTCCGAGGCGACGGTGGTGAAGATCACTCGTTGTTTGCGGGCCCGAAAAAACTCCAGCAACCGTGTCAGGTTTGGCTCCACCATGGATTTTGAACGGGCCTGAAAATAGTCGCCCAGCCCAGATGTCCGCCGTTCCAGCATCCGGGAAAACGGTGACTGGGGATTGACGAAATATTCCTGCATATCGATGATTAGCAGGGCCGTAGTGGCGAGATTAAATTCAATCGGCGCGGCGTTCAGTTTGCCCTGGGCCGCTAAAAATCGTTCATGGGCCGTGGTCATAGGTACTCCTCCAAGGGGTGCCGTGCGTCCGTGATGCCAGTTGACTATACGGTGGCGGACAAGCTTGGCCAAGACCCGCACCGGCTTGGATTATGAGGGCCGGCAGAGAATAGCTATTACATCGGTAGCGTAAACTAGGCATAATCACCCCAAATTTGACGCAAATAAAGGAATATCCCATGGCTTTGGATCTATTGGTCAAGAACGGCACAGTGGTCGATGGTTCCGGTATGGCGCGTTACCGCGCCGACGTCGGGGTCAAGGACGGGCGCATCGTCGAAATCGGCCGTATCCACAATAGCGCGGCACAAACCATAGATGCCGACGGACTTGTGGTCTCGCCAGGCTTTATCGACGGCCACACCCATATGGACGCGCAGGTTACCTGGGATCCCTTAGGCAGTTGTTCGTGCTGGCACGGGGTTACCTCCGTCATGATGGGTAACTGCGGTTTTGCCTTGGCGCCGTGCAAGCCCAAGGAGCGGGAATGGTACGCCCGCTGCCTGGAGGCGGTGGAGGATATCCCGACCCAGGCCATCATGGCCGGCGTCAAGTGGGACTGGGAAACCTTTCCCGAATACCTGGACGCGGTCGACCGCGCGCCCAAGGCCCTGAACCATGGAGCCTACATCGGCCATTCCGCGTTGCGCATGTATGTGATGGGCAAACGCGCGCTGGATGAAGCCGCGACCGAGGCGGACCTGACCAAAATGGAACAGGCGGTAGCGGTGGCTATCCGCGCCGGGGCCATAGGTTTTTCCACCTCGCGTTCGCCGACCCATGTCACCCCCGCCGACACGCCGGTGGCCAGCCGGATTGGCTCGTGGGACGAGATCGATCGCCTGGTCGCCGTGATGACGGAATTGAACGCCGGCATCTTCCAGCTTGCCCCGGACGTGACCAGCGGTGCGGCCCAGGACGAATGTTTCGAACAGGTGCAGCGGATCGCGCTGAAAAGCGGCCGGCCCGTGATGTTTGGCACCATCGCTTCTCGCCAAGGCAAGGACCCAAAGCCGTGGCAATCCCATACCGAATATCTGGATCGGACAGTGGCCCTGGGCGGACGCATGTTCGGGCAGGCCACGACCCGGTCCATCAACGCGATTTTTTCTCTCAAATCTAATCTGCCGTTTGACTTTCTGCCGACCTGGAAGGTGATCCGCGCCCTGCCCCTGGCGGAGCAAAAGCGCCGCCTGGCCGATCCTGCGACACGCAGCCAGTTGATCGCGGAGGAAGCGGAAATGAAGCCCAAGGGCTTTGAATTCCAGGGCGGCGGCGCAGCCACCACCAACCCCCTGCGGCCCGATTACACCAGCCTGCTGGTCATGCGCGGCGTAGATTGGGACGACCCGACGGTGGCGGATCTGGCCCGCTCCAGTAACAAAAACCCGGTCGAAACCATGATCGACCTGATGCTGGCGGATGAGAACCAGATCTTTGTTCAGCCCCTGGTCAACGAAAACCCCGAAGATGTGCTTGGCCTGCTCAAGCATCCGCGCACCCTGGCGACGTTTTCAGATTCGGGCGCGCACGTTTGCCAAGAAATGGGCTCCTCCCTGCCAACCCATTTGCTCAATTATTGGGTCCGCATCCGCGAGGCGTTCACCCTAGAACAGGCCGTGCGTATGTTGAGCTTCGACAACGCCTCGGCCTGGGAGCTGCCCGGCCGGGGCCTAATCCGCACCGGTTATGCCGCCGATCTGGTGATCTTCGATGGGAATAATATAAAACCCAGCATGCCGACCGTCGTCTCGGATCTACCCGGCGGCGCACGCCGGCTGGTGCAAAAAGCCGAAGGCATCGCCGCCACCGTGGTCAACGGCGCCATCACCTTCAAAGATGGCGAGTCCACGGGCACGTACAGCGGTCAGCTGCTAAAAGGCCCGCTCGCGAACGGTGTGTAGGGCGGCGCCGATAGTGAATGCGATCGATTTAAATACGGAGTGAAACGTCATGGCAAATCTGCGAACGGCTAAAGCTATTGTATCTAACGGTACTCGTAATTTTGCGGTGCTCTTAATCTCGGCAACGATGGCGAATTCGTTCGCGGCGAAGGCGGAGCCAACACCATTCTAGATTATAGATAGTATTACCGGCATCTATTTCCAGGCTGTGGACTTAGTTCATACTCTGGCTGCGGTGTCGACCATACGGCCGAATGGCACGGTGACATCGTCATGAAAATTACTCTAGAGAGTATTCGCCATCCACTCTATCAGCGCAGCGGCTTGCAGAAGCCTGCCACAATTGTCGAGAATGTATTCTCTCACATTCCTTTTGCGTTGTAACTAGAATGATATTCATCATTGCTACGCCCAGCTTACTAATTAGGATCTAGATCTTCCCTTATGAAAAAGGCTTAACAGGCTCAAATACTTTGGTGATGGACATCCCTACCGTGGCTTGCCGGTTGGATAAACCCGGTGGCCAGCGCAAGGTATTGATTTAGTATGACGAAATTGTTCACGAAGGATCAAAAACGATGTCTGATCAGATAGAACGACGACTGGCTGCGATTCTAGTTGCAGACGTAGTCGGGTTCAGCGCACAGATGGAGGCTGACGAGGCCGGGACGCTCAACCGGCTTCGCCGCTACCGCAAAGATTTGATCGATCCGGGCCTGGTGAAGTATCGCGGCCGTGTCTTCAAAACCATGGGGGACGGTATTCTCATAGAGTTTTCTAGTGTTATTGATGCAGTGAACTTTGCGGTGGAGTTGCAGCAGAGCACCACCACCATTAATCAGGATTCTGGTGCGCTGGAGATGCTGTACCGTATCGGGATCAACGTCGGCGACGTGATGATCGAGGATGGCGACGTCTTCGGCGACGGGGTCAATGTGGCGGCACGGCTGGAACCGATGGCGGACCCAGGTGGCGTTCTCGTTTCCTCCGCCGTGGTCGATCAGGTGCGTGGGCAAAGTGACGCGCGTTTCGAGGATCAGGGCGAGCGTCAGCTAAAAAATATCGCGCGCGATGTCCGCGTCTTCCGCGTCATCACTGGAGTAGAGAAGCCGAAAAAAGCCCTGGTGGAGCATCAGCCGGTGGTGGAGGATAGGCCCTCGATCGCCGTACTCCCCTTCGAGTGCATGAGTTCCGGCCCGGACGACGAATATCTGGCGGATGGCCTGACCGAGGACATCCTGACCGGCTTGTCACGGTTTAAGGAACTGTTCGTCATCTCGCGCACCTCCGCCTTTGCCTACAAGAATCGCGCCACTAACCTGCAGGAGGTCGCCACCGATCTCGGGGTGCGCTATATCCTCGAAGGATCGGTTCGCCGCGCCGGGGCGAGGGTGCGAGTGACGGCGCAGCTCATCGACGCGCTTGGCGGCGACCGCCACATCTGGGCGGACCGCTACGACAGGCAGATCGATGACATCTTCGAACTGCAGGACGAACTGACCGGGGCCATCGTCGCTACCCTGCCGGGGCGCATTGAGGCAGCCGCGCAAGAACGTGCCACGCGCAAGAAACCTGAGAACATGGCGGCCTACGAACTGGTCCTGGCGGGCAAGCTGCTGCACCACCGCTCCAACAGTGAGTCCAACGCCCAGGCGTTGGATTATCTTGGCCGCGCGGTCGAACTAGCGCCCGACTATGCCCAAGCCTGGGCCTGGCGGGCCTGCACACTCGGGCAGGCTATCAGCAATGGCTGGGTTGATTCCGAAGACGGGGCGACTTTCCGTCGCGTGGTTGGCTATCTTGGCCGCGCCCAAGAGATGGACGACGAAGATAGCGACGTGCATAGGGTGTTTTCTGCCATTGGCGTGGCAACTAATGACTTTGAGATGGCACGACGGCACCAGGAGCGCTCGATGCAACTCAACCCGAACGACGACCTAATTGTGGTGCAACAGGGCGAGCTGTTGACCTGGACCGGCAAGGCCGAGGAAGGGATCGAGTGGATCAAGAAAGCGATGACACTGAACCCCTACCACCCGGAACGCTACTGGGGCCATCTCGGCCGCGCCCATTTTGCTGCCCACCAATACGATGAGGCACTAGCCTGTTTCCGCAAGCTGTCGACAGATGACCAGATGGTGCATGCCAGCCTCGCTGCCGTGATGGGTGCGGCAGGAGATGAGGTAGGGGCGCGGCGCCACGGTGTGGAAGTCATGCGGCTGGCACCTGACTTCAACGTGGGCAATTACCTTACCACCCTGCACTATATGCGTCCCGAGGATGAGGCTCACCATCGCCAAGCCCTAGTAGTCGCGGGTTTGCCTGAGTGACCGCGTGGAAGACAAAAGCAAGCATTATGAAAACGGATTTTACGTGTAACTAAAATAGACACTAATAAAGGTGCTTACACTTTTTCTCGAATGCATCTAAATGCGCATGTTCCTTCGCGGTCGTGCGCTCGTCGTCGTGACCAAGAAATGCCGCAACGTCGCGATGGCGACACCGCTTTAGGCCATCCAGGTGGCCGCTATATACCGTATGTCTGGGGTGAAAGGCCTTTCAGGTAAGCCCGCCCCACCGCATTCCCAAATCCCTTTATTACCGATGGCACCCAGTCATCGGTGTATTCAATGACAAGCTGGGTCCGCGCCTCGAGGGCTTGGGTCATCCAAGGAGTTCCTATTAGACGCCTGACTAGGAATAAATTCTATGGGTGAGTTCCCTAGGTTGACATCTGCAGCGATTTCATTCAGCCGCTCTCGGCCGCGCGGCCCGGTATTGCTTGCGCCGCGGGTCCCATTCCGCCGCACCCACACGGGCGAAGGCGTCGGCTGGGCTGAGATCGGCGAGCGGCACCGGATGGCGACCCTCCGCCTTCATTGCCACCAGCGCCTGCTCGCAGGCGCCGATAACCTGAATGAACAGCAATCCGGGGACGATGGAAATGCCATATCCCATCTCCTTGGCCTCCGCAAAGCTGACCTCGGGCGTCTTGCCCCCGCGCACGATATTGAGAAGGCACGGCCCTGCGACCTCCTTCGGAACGGCGCGCACTTCTTCAATGGTCTGGGGAGCCTCCAGGAACGCCACGTCCGCGCCCGCCTGGAGGGCTGCGTTGCAGCGTCGCACGGCTTCTGAAAAGCCAAGCTTCGCACGGGAATCGGTGCGGGCGATAATCTGGAAGTCAGGGCCGCGGCGGGCATCGACGGCGGCGCGTATTTTTGCCAGATAATCGTCGAGCGAGACGAGTTCCTTGTCGTCCAGATGGCCGCAGCGTTTCGGGAAAACCTGATCCTCTATATGTACGGCGGCGACGCCGGCCTTCTCGAAGGCGCGGACGGTGCGAAAGACGTTGAGCTCGTTGCCGTAGCCGTTATCGGCGTCGGAGATCACGGGCAGGTCGACTGCGTCAGCGATGCGCCCGGCGTTCTCCACCATCTCGCTCATCGTCAAGAGGCCGTAGTCTGGATAGCCGTAGCCCGATGACGTGCCGCCGCCGGTCATATAGACGCAGGAGAAGTCGGCCTGCTGGATCAGCTTAGCGGTCATGCCGTCATATGCACCGGGGGCGACTACCATGCCGTCGGCCTGCATCAGCTCTTTCAGGTGTTGTCCCTTAGACATTTGTCTCTCCCTTTATCTCCGTGATTGCGTCTCAGGTCAGGTCGCGGCCGCGAGCCGAGGCTCGGCCTCAATCCAGCCTTCCTTGATCAACATCGGGATTGCCCCGCCGCCTTCGACTAGTTCCTGGAAGAGCCGCGGCAATCCCGTGGCTTCCATCGATGTATTACGGTCTAAATTCTTTATGCGGCCGGTGGCATAGTCGACCCACACCCGCTCGCCGTCCTCGAACAGTTCGGTCACCCCGTGCGCGGTCAACGCGGGCAGCCCAAAACTCACACAATTGCGCAGGCAAAGCCCGTTGACCGAGTTCGCGAGCACGCCTGCGATGCCGCAGGATGCGAGTAACCGGCCTACAGGGCGGCCGGACCCCATGCCGAAATTGTTCCCGCCGACGATGATGTCGCCCGGGGCCACCTGGTCGACCCATCCGGGGCGATTGGCGGAGAATACCTCGCGATGCTGTTCCTCAAGCGGCAGCCGCATCGCCCGGTTCGGGAAGATGAGATCGGTGTTGATGTCATCGCCAAAAAGCCAGGCGCGGCCTTCTCTCACTAGTGACATGGCTCGTCCTCCCTATCCTGTAATCCAACGCGGGTCGGCGATCACCCCGGCGATGGCCGACGCTGCAACGGTGGCTGGGGAGCCCATATAGACCTTGGCGTCAGGGCTACCCATGCGGCCTTTGAAGTTCCGCGTCGACGCGGTGATGCAGACCTCGCCCGGCGCCAGGACGCCCATATGGTAACCGAAGCAGGCCCCGCAGGTCGAGTTGGTCACGACCGCCCCGGCCTCGGACAGGACTTCTATCAGGCCTTCTTTCGCGGCTTGCAGGAATACCTGTTGCGAGCCCGGGGTGACTATGAAGCGCACGCCGGGTGCGACCTTCCTGCCTCGGACGATCTCGGCCGCGACCCGCAGATCCTCGATCTTGCCGTTGGCGCAGGACCCGACGAAGGCCTGGTCAATCGCGACGTCCTCTGGAAATTCGGAAATTCGCACACCGTTATTAGGCACCGCGTCCGGATACATGACGTAGGGCTCAAGCGTGCCGAGGTCGACACGGCGAACGTCGTGGTAGTTGGCGTCTGGGTCGGCGGCCACCGGCTCCGGTGGGCGATCCATGCGCCCCGAAAGATAAGCTGCGGTCTCCGCGTCGTAGTCAAAGATGGCGAATTCAGCACTGACCTCGGCACACATCGTGGCGATGGTGCGCCGGTCGGTCATCTTCAATTGCGCCAGGGCCGGCCCGCCAAATTCCATGCTCAGATTGGAATGGCCGCCCCATTCCTGGGCGATGTGGAAAAACACGTCTTTGCCGCTGACATGCGGCGGCAATTCTCCCTCAAATTCGTAGCGTACGGTCTCCGAGACCGGATACCAGATCTCGCCCTTGGTCATGGCCTGGAGCGTGTCGACCGGCCCGGCCCCGCGCCCCGCGCAGTTGAAGGCGCCGGCCGCGCAGGTGTGGGAATCGGCGCAGACAAGCAGTTCGCCCGGTCGCGCCAGGCCGTTTTCGGCAATCACCACATGGCAGATACCGTGCTGGCCGACATCGAAAAAATTCTTCAGCCCGAACTGCTTGGCAAAGGCGCGGCCCTCGACCATTCCCGAGGCATCCTTGATTGAGGGCGCCGGGATGGCGTGATCGAAAACCAGTGCCACCCGGTCAGGATCGAAGAGTTTCTTCGGCCGGTGCCAGAAGCCCTCGATGGTGAGCAGAAGGTCGAGCTGCACCACCATATCGGGCCGACAGACCACAATATCGCCCGGTCGCACCACTTCCCGGTTCGACGCCCTAGCCAGAATTTTTTCGATTATAGTACTGCCCACTGAAACTGTCTCCCGACGGTATTTAACGGTTTCGATCGTCACTCTGCGCGGATTCTAATATTTAGTCTAAGGTCTCAAACTGTACTATATTCCGTTCACCTAAGAAGCCAAAAATCCTTGGGTGATATGACGCGGAAATTGTCTGATATGTTGTCGCATAAATCGTCCCAGTTTTTGGGAACGTCTTCTTTCAAAAAGCCAAGCATGGCGGTGCAAAATTCATTGAACGTGGCGTAACATCAGTTATGGGTGACATTTCTGTGCATCAGCCCCTACAGGCGCTCAATGGGGTTCAGGTGCGGACAATAAACCAGGATAAAATGGAGTTTGATCCGCCACCCCGGCTAGGCCAGCCACTCCCTGACCAGCTTGGCGTAGTGGTAGCAGGCGTTGTCCAGTAACACATGGATTAACCGCATCGCCGGATACAGGACCTCAATTGCCATCAGAAGCGCAATGGTGCGCATTGCGTCAACTGTCAGAACCTCTCGCATACGGGTCCGCCCGGTCTCAAGGTCAATAGCCCCGGTTCGGCATGCTTCCGAAAAGGTTTCATGCCTTCTGCATATTCAATTTGGTTTTCAAAGACTATCACGCATGTATTACTCATAGGATTTCCCCCTCGGCTCATTTAAGAAGGCAATTATGAGAGAATGTTGCCACGGCACTGACTGAGATAGTCCTACATTATTGGACAGCTTGGCAGACTGTCTAAGATAATACCGCTGTTTGACTATGCCGCCAATTTCTTCTTCGTATTCAACTCGCTACGACGCTTGCCGCTCAGAGTTTTCCGCATTGCCGACGGAAGAATATATGATTAGGCTGACGCTCGGAACCGGCACTCATCTGAGATTTGTTGGTGTAATTAAGGAGCAGCTGTTGCCAGACAGGATAATCCTCTCCTCCGACTCGCATGTCTTTGAGCCGCCGGACCTATGGACACAACGGATCGACAATGCGTTCAAGGACCGTGCACCGCGAATGAAACGGGTTGGCGGTGTGGACCATCTGGTGGTCGAGGACGACCAGATGATCGCAGGCATAGGGCTGATTTCGAATGCCGGCGCGCGCTACGAAGCGCCAGAGACGATTTCCGACCATGCCCGCTTCGAAGACGTACACAAAGGCGGTTACGACCCGGCGCAGCACCTGAAAGACATGGTGATCGACGGGGTGTACGGCGAGGTACTCTACCCCTCGCAGGGCCTGTTCTATTACAAGGTCGCCGATCCGCAGTTATTCTCGGCAATCTGTCGGACTTATAACGACTGGCTCGCCGAGTTCTGCAGCGTCGATCCCGACCGCCTCAAGGCCATCGCGATGATCAACGTCGACGACATTGCCGACGCCGTCGGCGAATTGGAGCGCACCGCCAAACTCGGATTCGTCGGCGCCATGATCGCCGAATACCCGTTGGAGGAGCGGCGCTATGACCAACCCGGCTACGAACCGCTGTGGGCCGCGGCAGCGGCGCTCAACCTGCCGCTTAGCCTGCATACCGCTACCCGACGGGTGCTTAGCAATTCCGCCCTAGGCGAACGCACCGTACATGACGCCAGCCGGCGCGCCACCAAGGTTTTCCTGCCGGCGATCTCTATGTGCGACATGATATTTTCTGGCGTGTTTGAGCGCCACCCCAACTTGCGCCTTGCCATCGTCGAATTCGAGCTGGCCTGGGTTCCCTACGTACTGACGAACATGGACTATACCTACCGGGAACGGAACGAGGAGGCGCTTTACCGCTTCAGGGGCGATACCCTGCCCAGCGACTTCTTCACGCGGAACGTATACGTGAGCTTTCAGGAGGACGACGTCGGCATCCGTCTGCGCGACCGCATCGGCGTCGATTGCATGATGTGGGGCTCGGATTATCCGCACAGCGAGTCCACCTTCCCGCGGTCGCGTCAAGTGCTGGATGAGATCCTGGAGGGTGTGCAGGAAGAGGAACGGGCGAAGATCGTTTGCCATAACACGGCGCGGCTTTATGGTTTCGACCTGGGCCGCATATCGCACCCGCCGGTGATCGCCTGAGGGACGCGGCAAAGGCTCGGCGCTGGCCGATAAAGCCAGGAATATCCCCGCGCCGTTCTAACCGTTTATGTTGGCGAGCCAGCAGCCTATAGCAGCACATATCCGCCGTCGGCGATCAGCGTCTCTCCGACCACGTAGGATGCCGCGTCCGAGGCCAGGAACAGCGCCAGCTTAGCCATTTCCTCACGGCTGCCATAGCGGCCAGCTGGAATATGCTTCAGGCCCTCCCGACGTTGCTCTTCGGTGGCGAGAAAGGGCACTGTCATCGGCGTCAGCGTGCGCCCGGGCGCCAGCGCCACGACGCGCACGCCATATGGCGCCCACTCCGCGGCGGCGCTTTTGGTAAACTGTACTAGCCCGGCCTTGGCAGCGGCGTAGGCGGCGCGCGTCGCCGAGCCATGGAAAGCCAGCTGCGAAGCAGTATTGACGATGACGCCACGACCGCGCGCGACCATGCCTTCGCCGATATGCCGCACGAGCAACAACGGGCCAGTCAAATCAATCGCAATGATCTTCTGGATAATTTCCGGCGACTGCTCCAGCAATGGTCCAGCTTGAATGATACCGGCGTTGTTGCACAGCACGTCTATCGGGCCCACCGCAGCGGCCAGCGCCGCGATCGAGGCCGCGTCGCCCTGATCGTATTGATGGGACACCGCGCCACCGCCGAGTTCGCCAGCCTGCTGCTCTATTGCCTCACCGTCAAAATCCGCCAATACCATTTCGCCGCCATGCGCGGCAAATGCAGCGGCCATGGCGGATCCAATGCCACCCGCCGCGCCGGTTACCAGCACGCGCCGTCCCGTAAAATCTAGGTCCTCGCTCTCGATCATGCCACGTCTCCTCAAGGTTTTGTTATGGTAATTGTTTAGGGGCTGTTCTAGGCATCTCTTTATCAGACTATGCCCTTTCGGCCACAATCCATGGCAACTTCACCTATTTTGCATAAAGATACGACCTATTCGCATCGATCTGAAGAGGCGGGCGCTTCCAAATTCGCCTCGGAACCCGCGACGATCAATTGCCACTAACGAAGGCTCCGCT
>Ga0209402_10003297_pt1 | contig 15509 bp, 15 predicted proteins | sample ArcticOcean_MG_C_3_FD_187437 | JGI IMG/M metagenome (GOLD analysis project Ga0209402, IMG submission 187437) | Marine microbial communities from western Arctic Ocean - ArcticOcean_MG_CB8_126 (SPAdes) (version 2) | ecosystem: Environmental > Aquatic > Marine > Oceanic | place: Arctic Ocean... | reverse complement strand
AAAGAGTGATAAGTGTTGACCTAACAGGTGTTTTCAACTGTTTGCACGCCGTAACTCCTCTTATGATAGGACAAAACTATGGACGTATTGTAAATATAGCCTCAGTTGCTGGTAAGGAAGGCAATCCCAATGCTGGCCCATATAGCGCTGCAAAAGCAGGAGTAATAGCTCTCACAAAATCGCTTGGGAAAGAACTAGCAGACTATGATATTGCTGTTAACTGTGTAACACCGGCTGCAGCTAAAACCCAAATATTTGAACAGATGAGTGAAGAACATATCCAGTATATGTTAAGCAAAATACCTCGAAATCGTTTTTTAAAAGTTGAAGAAGCAGCTTCAATGATTTCTTGGCTTTGTTCGGAAGAGAATTCTTTCACGACCGGAGGAGTCTTCGATTTGAGTGGTGGACGTTCAACTTATTGAGAAGAAATTATGAATAAAATAAAAATTACAGATATAAGGGCTTATGTTTTAGAACAGGCAGTAAGCGGTGGAGATTTTAAGTGGATCATGAATATGGACATTGATGTAAATTGGTCTTGAGTATAAAACAATTGATGATAGATCCTTATTAAGAAGCAATGAAGGAAAGGAAGGTAGCGTGAATAATAAAATAAAAAACAAACTAAAATACACCTTAACTCATAAGAAAAACTGTCCTTTACTTGGCGTTCACTTCAGTTTTAACAGGACCAGCCTATAACCGTACTTGGGTTTAAATCCCTGCTTGCCCATCAAAATATCAATGAGTTATGTAAATTGAGCTTCTTAAATTTGAACTTAGGTGTCCATCATTTGTATTGGGTCTTCGAAAGTAAATTCAGCCAAAATGAGGTGAAGGGAACCCTTTTTTATTAGTAGTAACAGAGAACAAATTTCCTGCATGTACATCCTCTTCAATGTTTTTACCAACTGAAGCAGATGTTACAAATAGGATATTCATTTCAGATCCTCCAAACACACAACTAGTAATTTGCGAAGTTGGAAATTTAATAATTTTATCAACTTCGCCATCAGGGGATATTCGTATAATTTTTGCCCCTCCCCAAACAGCTAACCAGATAAAATTATCTTCATCTATGGTTAAACCATCAGGGTAACCATCGTTTTGATCTAGTTCAAAAAAAATCCTTTTATTAGAAAGTTTTTCGTTATTTTTTTCAAAACAAAAAACTTTTTTATGAAGACTACTCACATGGTATAGTTTTTTATCATCATGTGTGATTGCAGGACCATTAGTGACAGTATAAGAGTCATCGACTTTTATTAGCTCATAATTAGGTTTTAAGCAGTAAAATGAACCAGAAGTTTCTATTTCTGTGTCATCCATGGTTCCGAACCACAAATTACCATTTTTATCAATTTTAGCGTCATTTAACCTGTTGTTAGGAAAATCACTTTCAATAGATAGCTTAAGTTTAAATTTATTTTCTAAATGATCATATTCTTCCACTCCATCTTCTGTACCTACTAAAAACAAATTAGAATTTAAAATAGGTAAAATCCATGTTGTTGTTTTGACTAAATTTTTGTAAGTACAATTGTTAGTATTATAAGAAAAAGTATGTAGAGTTTTACCTTTGATATCTAACCACATTAAAGATTTTGTATGAGAAAGCCAAATAGGACCTTCTCCAAGGATTAAATTTTTAGAAAATAAAATTTTGGGCTCACTTGTTTGTAATTTATTAATCATCTATAAAACTGCTAGGTAAAAGATTATTATGAATTCCATGTTTTAGATAATCAATAGTTTCAGTAATGCCATCAGTCAAGTTTGTTAATTCAGGTAAATTAAAGAATTTGTCGTTTTTACTTATGTCTATATTAGACGGTATTGGAAAATCTTTGCTTAAATCTTGATCAATAAGGCAATCATTTGAAATTGCATTGTTTAGAGTTTTTATGAAATCTGAAATATTTATCGTCTCACCAGTAACATTAAAAATATTAAAACCTTTTAAATTTGATTCTAGAGCAAGCAAAAACTGCTCAGCACAATCTTTAGCATAATGAAGATATATAGAACCTGAGAAGGGTATAGTAAAACCTTTATTCAACATCTTGCGTAAAATAGCTTTAGTTGGAGCAGAAGTCCATCCTTGGTCTCTTCCTGGTCCGTATATAATATAAGGTCTTAAGATAATACTATTTATTTGATTCTCTTCAAAATAAATTCTTCCTGTACCTTCATTTGCTAGTTTGTAAACACCATAAAGATTTAGTGGATAAGGAACGGTGTCTTCTTTAATGGTATTACTGTTATGAGTAATTTTATCACCAAATACACCAATTGAACTTGCGGAAACAAAACCTTCAATTTGACTTCTATTTTTTACAGCACATTCATATAAGACGACCGTCCCCTCAACGTTAACCCTTGATCCTAATATAGGATTGGACTTAACAAAAGGAACCTGAAAAGCGGCTAAATGTACAATAAAATTAATTTTTTCTTTTCTTATAAGTGTATTAATGTTTTCAAAGTTAAAAATATCTATATTATTGAAAGAAATTTTTTTTAAATATTTTTCATCAAGTATCAATTTTATTCTGTTTATATTGTTACTTGTATCTAAACAAATTATTTTATCATTCTTTTCTATTAGTAATTTTATTACCCAGGATCCCAAGCATCCACAACCTCCTGTGACTAAAACTGTTTTCATATATTTTTAATTTACAATATTCTTTAATTTTTCGTTATTGTGGCATTTGATTATTAACTCAGCTGCAGACTGTCTTAACTTTTGAACAGCTTTGATACTGGCTGAGGCAACATGGGAAGATAATAGTACATTGTCGAAGTACCTGATAGGGTGAGTTTCGACAAGTGGCTCAATGTCAAAAACATCCAATGCTACATAATTTATTGTTTTATTATTTAGATAATTAATTAGACTATCCATATCAATTAGATCACCTCTACCAAGATTAATTATCGAGACCCCTTTTTTCATTAATGATAAAGATTGTTTATTAATTATATTTTTTGTTTTCTCCGTAGATGGGCAATGTAATGAAATGATGTCAGAATTTTTTAATAAATAACTAATATCAACTAAAGATGAGTTACTCTTATTAATGGGAGAAGTGCAAAATGGGTCACTTATTAATATATTAGCCTTAAATGGTATAAGTCTATCTACTACTGCCTGCCCAATACGACCATACCCAATTATGCCGATATTCATATTATTTAGTGATTTCATATCACAGAGTGGTATACCCAAACCCCAACTCCCATCGGCAACCTTTTGGTGATTTTTTGTTATACCTCTTGTTAAATTTAATATAAAAGCAAGTGTATGGTCCGCAACTTCGTCTACACAGTAGTCTGGAACATTGCAAACGGGTATATTTTTAGATTTAGCCTTTTCAATATCTACATTGTCATATCCAACACCATACCTAACAATAATTTTTGCTTTTAAAAGATTATCAATAATTTCAGTTTCTAATTTAGCAAATTGCGTAATTATATAATCTGCATTTTTCGTTAGTTCAATTAATTCCTTTTTTGAAGGACTTTTTTCTGATGTTAATTTAATTCCATTTTTATCGAAAATATTTTTTTCTATGGATAAATCATCGAAAGTATAATCAGTAATTACAACATTTTTCATTTTTTACAATAATATTCTATAAGGTGAGTTAGTAAATTCTGTAATTAATTTAATTTTATTTAACATGTTTGATTCAAATTCTTTTAAATAACTAAAATTTAAAGTAAATAAATCTTTGTTTCTATCATTTAATAATTTTCCAATTCCAATTGATAATAAGGATGGAGCTATTATTTTAGGATTAAAGAATTGAATGTTATAGTTTGTTAAATCACTTAAAACAATTGTAGATTGATCAATTATTGAATTTTCGTCAGGGATAGTAGTAAATCTATTGATTTCTTCTAGTCCTTTGTTTTTTGAATCACAAACAAAAAATGATTCTTTAGTTGTATCATTATTAATTAAGCAAATTTTATTTAAATTTAGATCATTATTTTGGTTGTTATCTCTAAAGGCGTGGCCAAATATTTTTATTAAATAATCAATCAGTCTTAAATTCTTATCTCGTTCTGTTTCGTTGTATGAATTTATAAAATCTAACAATACAGAACAATTAATTGTTATATTAAAGAGATTTGGGTTTATCCCGTCAAAACCTCCAGAATTATGATTTATAATTTCATGAAAAAGATGAATATCTTTTTCTGTTATTCTGTTATTTTTACCTGTACCCTTTATTTCAGAAAATGAATCTATATTTAATTTATTAGCAATAGATTTTGCTCGAGGGCTAATAAAAATACGGTCAGATATATATAATTTATTGTCACCCTCTTCTGTTCTGCTACTCTCATCAAATTCTTTAATTGTAGTTATTGCTTCTTTGTCAAGTTGGCCAGAATTTTGATTACTTTCAAAATCTTCATGATTATCAATTTTAAGATTAGCTTTGCTATTTGTTTTTTCTTCCGATAAATACCCTATAACTGTTCCAAATTTTAAAATCTGTCCTTCTTTTGGAACTTCTGGGTCAATCCATATCCATCCTGAGTCTATTGATTCCACAACTTGGATAGCCTTGTCACTTTCTACACTGAAAATGTCATCGCCAGATTTTATATAATCTCCATTAGATTTGTGCCATTCAACAAATGTTGCTTCATCTATAGACCATCCTAGTTTTGGGATCAGAATTTCATTTTTCATAACTGCTCAAATCTACTCATTAAACATGTCAATAATTTTCTTTTTGATAATTGCTGAATCAGGGACGACTTGACTTTCTAAACTTGGACTATATGGTGTTGGGGAAAAAGATCCATTAAGTGTTTTTATTGGCGCATCTAAATAATCAAAAGCTATATCACAAATTTTAGATGAAATTTGCGATGCTATACTGCAAGATTCAAACTCTTCATCTATTATTATCAATCTCCCTGTTTTTTTAACGGATTCTAAAATGGTTTCATAATCTAATGGCGATACACATCTAGGATCAATTAATTCAATTGAGAAATTATATGAATTCGATAGTTCCTTGATTACCTCTTTTGCAAGTATAACCATCTTTGAAATTGCCACGACAGTAAGTTCATTTCCTGCAATAACAATATTGGCTTTTCCAAACTGGATTTGATAATACTCATCTGGTACTTCAACTTTGTTCATTATGATTTCACGATGCTCTAAAAACAATACTGGATCGTCGGAATTTAATGCAGTTGCAAAAAGACCTTTAGCATCATATGCATTAGATGGAACCACTACAGTTAGTCCGGGGAAATGCGAATATAATGCATAATAACTTCCAGAATGATGTGTTGCGGCACTATGTCCTATTCCGATACATCCCCTTAGAATTATTGGCATTTTAATCCTACCACTGCTCATATATTGAATTTTTGCTATTTGATTTATAATTTCACCAAAAGCATCGTTTATGAAATCGATAAACATAAAATCTACTATCGGTCTTGCTCCTGCCATTGCAGCTCCACATGCTAATCCTACAAATCCTCTTTCACATATTGGAGTATCACAGACTCTCAATTGTCCATATTTTTCATATAACCCTATTGTAGTGCTAAAATTACCTCCACGTTTGCCTATACCTTCCCCTAAAACAAATATTTTATCATTCTTTCCCATTTCGTAATCTAAGACATCGTGAGTTGCCTGAATCATATTTTTATTATTGATAATTGAATGATTACTGTTTAAATATGTTTCAGAGGAATCTGAATAAACAAAATCTAGTGCTGTTGATTTTTCGGGGAATGGGGCTTCTTTTGCCTTTTGATAAGAGGTGGAGATTTTTAAATCGATTTCTTCTTTAATTTTATTTAATTCTTTATCTGTAAAAATCTTATTTTTGAAAAAATATTTTTCCAACTTAACTATTGGACATTTTTTTCTCCATTTGTTTACTTCCTCCTTTGTTCTATAAGTATAGTCAACCATACCTTCAGCATGAGATCTGGTTCTATATGTTTTACATTCTATTAAAGATGGTTTTTTTTCTTCTTTAGCATCTTTGATGGCTAATTTAATAGTTTTGTGAATTTCAAAAACGTCATTGCCATCTATTTCATACCCCTTAATCCCATAATTATGTCCTCTACTTCCTATATCTTTACTGCCACTGGAATAACTAAAAGGTACTTCAGTCGCGTATTGGTTGTTCTCACAAATAAATATAACTGGTAATTTCCATATGCTCGCCATGTTTAGCCCTTCGTGGAAAGCACCATTATTTACTGCACCATCGCCGAAAAATGAAATAGATACATTATTCTTATTGAATAAATTCATGGCGTATCCTGCGCCACAAGACTGTAGAATATTAGGCCCTACAATACCACTTGTTCCCATTAGACCGATCTCAGGCTTGAAAAGGTGCATACTTCCTCCTCTTCCCTTTGAACAACCTGTCTCTTTACCAAATAACTCTGATATCAGTTCAAAAGGATCTAAACCTTTTGCTAAAGCATGACCATGCCCTCTGTGAGTACTGAATATTAGATCATTATTTTCTAACTCTTCACATACTGTTGCGGCAATTGCCTCCTGGCCAATATAGGTGTGACAGGCACCAAAAACTAATCCTTGTTGAGCAGCTTTAGCTAAAGTTTCTTCACATTTTCTAATGGTATACATCTTGATGAAGATGTTTTTTAATTTTTCTTTACTTATCCTCATAAATTTTCTCTATACGAGAAGAATAGCTTTTCATAAAATCTCATCAATTACAGGATTAGTTAGCTTACCTATTTTTTCAATTTCAATTGTAACCGTGTCACCTTTTTTTAGTAAAATTTTTGGATCCCTCGCAAAACCTATCCCGTGTGGTGTTCCAGTAAGTATTATAGTTCCAGGTTCTAAAGTAGTGCTTCCACTTAGAAATTCTATTAAAGTGGGCACATCAAAAATCATATCAGATGTATTCCAATCCTGCATAGTTTTTCCGTTCAGAATAGTTTTAATATTTAGACTATTTGGGTTTTCAATTTCATCTTTCAACGTAATGACAGGACCTAAGGGGCAAAATGTGTCAAATGTTTTCCCACGGCACCACTGAGAACCTCCTTTAAACAATTGCCAATCTCTCGCGCTGACATCATTCGAACATGTGTAGCCTAATACGTAATCTAGTGCATTTGATTTTGTTGCATTTTTACAATGTTTACCAATAATGACTGCCAGTTCGCATTCATAATCTACGGCTTTGCTTTCAAGATGTTTAGGAATTATTATTGGATCTTCAGGATTCTGAACCGAGTTTGCTAACTTCATAAAAAGTATCGGGTATTCAGGTATTTTATCATTCCCTTCAGCAGCATGTCTTTTGTAGTTTAAACCAATGCAAAGAATAGATTTAGGATTTATTGGTGACATAATTTTTGAAATATTTGCCTTTTCCTTTGTAACTTTATAATTTGAAAAAATATCACCTTCAATTAAATAATTAGTATCATTTTCAACCGAACAATATTTTATTACTTTATCTTTTTTATCTAAAAACCTCATTAATCTCATACTTTTTCCTGATTAGTCATTTTATTGTTCAAGTGACCTGGTGTACCACCACTGTTCATTGCTATGTTGCCGCCATCCAATGGGATGGTAGCACCTGTAATCCAGCTTGATGCGTCTGACGCCAAAAGGACTGCTATCCCTTTTATATCATTAGGTGTTCCAAGTCTACCTGCAGGTATTCCGCCTAAAAAAAACTTTTTAAGTTCAGAATCTTTTTCCATTCGTTCCCTTAATGATTCATTCAAAACCTGCGCAGGTGCCACTGTATTTACTCTTACTCCTCTAGAGCTCCATTCAGTACTTAACTCTTTAGTCATTTGGCTTACTCCACCCATAGCAATTGAATATGCAATATGCCCTCTTCCAAGTGCTGTTGTGCTAGCTAAAGAGCCTATATTCATAATTGAACCTTTACCAGAATGGAGCATTCTTTTTCCAGCTTGTTGGCACATATAAAACCTGCAAACAACCAAATTATTTAAAACAGTTTTTAAGTCTTCAATTGTGATTAGCTCTGGTTTACCCAATATTCCTTCTCCAGCAACATTAGCTAAAAAATCAATATTTCTTTTTAATAAATCCGCCCGTTCGAATAAATTGTCTATATCGTCTATTGAAGATAAATCTGACTTGATATTCAATACTTCAACTCCTAGTTTTATTAACTCTATTTCTGTGATCAATAACCCTTTCTCATCGCGGTCAACTATTATAACATCAGACCCGCACTCGGCTAAACCATGAGCTATTGCTTTACCCATACCTCTGGCGGCACCAGTTACAATAGATAATTTCCCCTTTAGATTAAATAAATTTTCCACAATTAATTAAAGTCTATAAGTGCTTAATCGATTCTTAAAAGTTTTTAAATCCAGTTTTAAATTACTGGTTATTTTGAAGACTCTGTCATACCACATAAAAATATGATCATCTAAAAGATTTATACTTTTATCTATATTTCCAGTTTTTATATTCTTAATTATTTTTTTATGCATTTTAAAAGATTCCTTTGTATTAAATTCAGACAAATTATAATTAATGGCATTCCTTATAGTTGCTATTTTTGGTTCTAAATTCCGGTATAACTTGATAAATACATCGTTTCCCGTTCCTAATATGAAACTTTCATGAAATTCTGAATCTAATTTAGCATAGGAAAAATAATCTTTTTCCTTTATTGAAACACTCATTTTATTTAATATTTCTTCTTCTGTAGTTAATAGTAGATCATGATTTAATTTATTTGATGTTTTTAAACCATATGTTTCAAATATTCTTCTACTTTCAAAAATGTCAAAAAACAATTTAGATGAAAGTTCAAAAACAAAAGTCCCTTTTTTTGGGTAAGAAATAATAAGATCTTCTGATTTTAATAAATTTAATGCATCCCTTATTGGAGTAAGGCCTAATTTAAGTTTATTTGATAATAATTTATCTGAGACATTTTGGCCCATTTGTAAATCTCCAACAACTATCATTTCCTTAATTATTTTATAAGCAATCTCTTTTTGGTTTAAATCTGCCATACTATTAAAATGTTAACTATTATTGTCAGTTTTCAAATTCATTGCAGATGTAAGGCCCCCATCTAAATGAATAATTTCCCCTGTCATAAATTCTGAAAAGTCAGAAACTAAATAAGCTGCTAGATAACCTACTTCTTCAGGTAATCCTACCCTACCCCATGGTACTAGTGAGTTCCCTAACTCTCGATTGTACGAAGAATCTTTTTCAAAATAGCTTGGAACTTCAATTGTTCCAGGAGCAATTGCATTCACTCTTATATGTTTTGATATCAATTCTACGGATAATTGTTTTGTAAAACTATTAATTGCGCCTTTAGTAGATGCATAAATTGAATGCCCAGGAAAACCCAATTTACCATGAACTGATGAAATATTTACTATACTTCCTCCTGCCCATTTAGATTTTTTGTTAATTTCTGATAATTTTTCCCCTCTTTCTATTAAATGTTTGACAGCTTGTTGTGAACAAAAAAAATAGCTTCTAAAATTAAGGTTAATAATATCATTAAAATGACTTTCATCAATGTCATTAAAATCTTTTGGTATAGTTAAACCAGCATTATTAACAAGAGCGTCTAACCCCCCCAAAAAATTTGTAGCTTCATCCACTGTACTTCGGCATTCCTCAACATTTTTTAAATTGCTTTTAATTAACTTACATCTCCTGCCTAAAGACATTATTTTTTTTTTAGTTTTTTCTGCCTCTTTTTCACTACGATTATAATGAATAACTAAGTCTGCACCGCATTCTGCAAAAGTAATAGCAATCCCACATCCAACACCTGTTCCAGAACCAGTAACAAGGATTAATTTGTTTTTTAAATCTATCAAAACTTACCATCATGTTGTTTAAATATTTTAAAAATCATTTTTTATTGCCCCAGTAATTAATCCAACGATTTCTTCCTTGTTGGTAGAATTTTTGGCTCTTTCGCCAACTTTTTGACCTCTTCGTAAAATTATGAGCCTGTCTGCTACTTCAAATACATGTTCTAAATTATGACTTATTAGTAAAACTGTTTTTTTGTCTTCTTTTAACTTCAATATAAGATTGTTTATATTTTCTTGCTGTTCTACTCCCAACGCTGCAGTTGGTTCATCAAGTATAAAAATCTCTCTTCCTCTAGCTAGAGCTCTTGCAATTGCTACTCCTTGTCTTTGACCTCCTGAAAGCTCAGACACGTTGACCTTTACTGAAGGTAAATCTATTTTTAGATCTTCAATCAATTTTTCGGCATTTTTGTACAGTTTTTTATAATTGATAAAAAGACCATAGTATGTTGGTTCTATATTTAAGTAAATATTTACACCAACATCTTGAACTTCAACAAGGGCTAAATCTTGATAAACCGTTGTTATGCCTGCTTTATCAACTGCTTCTTTTGGAGTATTAATTTCAACTTTGTTCCCTTTATATAAAATTTCTCCAGAGTCCTTCTTATAAATTCCTGAAATTATCTTTATTAATGTTGATTTACCTGCTCCATTATCACCAATTAAAGCTACAACTTCAGATGAAAATAAATCAATATCAACATTTTCCAATGCTTGTACATGTCCAAAAGATTTATAAATTCCCTTTGTCTGAAGAATTGGGATTTTCGAATTATTAGTAGCCATATTTAGTTTAAATTATCCCCCTTCACAGAAGGGGGATTGACTATAAGATTAAGAGTCTGGATTTTGGTTTAAATTACCACCATAATTTGGTTCCAATCGATCAAGCATGCCGTAAAAGTCATCTACATTTTCCTTTGTAATTAAAGGTGCTTGTAACTTTGTCCAGTACGGTTGAGGTGCTCCGTTTGCCATTTCCATTAGCAATTTAGCAGCTCCAAAACACTCTGTATAGAGTGGTTGAGCCACTGCTCCCCATACCTGACCACTTTTCACTAAATCTAGATTGACCCTAGTATAATCCATTCCTACTGCGATTATCTTTCTACCAGTTTCTTTTTGAGCTCCTGCCCAAGTAGTAGGCCCCCCACCAGTAGTAGACAAAGCTGCAACTACATCTGGATTTGCAAGCATAATTGATGTTGCTACTTGGATAGCTTTTGTAGGTTCAGGCCCCTCTTCTTGAACTTCCAAAATTTTCAAGTGAGGACAAAATTCCTTCATTGCACCCGCAAATACTCTTGCAACAGCATCTTCAGTCACATTATGATTGTTTATAGTTATAGCTACAGATCCCTTTCCTCCAGTACGCTTCACTTCATCACACATTTTCTGCGCTAGAGGTATTGGCCATTCCGTAGGATCAGCTGCAATTTGAACTGTATTGTCAGCGAAGAATCCCTCAGCTACTGGAAAATGAGGTAACACTATCGGAATTCCTTTAGCTTTGGCTTTTTTGATTGCTTTCTTAAAAACTGGCAATCCTCCCGCCCACATAGCAACTCCAGCAGCATCTGACCGTGAAATTGTTTGATCGGCTAGTGCCACAAGGGCATCTAGTGCATTCTCATCAGTAGTGGCAAGTTTGCATTTAATTCCTGCTTGTCTACAACCCTCAAGAAATGCCTGTTGGGTCAACTGATGAACAGGGTGCCAAGCTGAGTTTTGAACAAAATAGAATGTTCCTTTAATGCCTTTGTGCCCAAATGCCAAGCTGGCGAGTGACATTACTACTAGGGACACAAACATTATCTTAATTAATTTTAACATACATTACCTTTTATAAAGGGTTAGTTAATTTAAATAGATTATTTCAAAGTATGTTTCGTGAATGATTAATACATATCTCCTTTCTCACACTTGTTATGTGCTATTTAAAGTTAAGCTACATTTTTCTTATGTTTTATAACATCCCAACCGACGGCAAGCATCAATAGGAGTCCTAGTGCAGGTAGTTGAAGATAAGGATTAAAATGACCTATAACCAATCCACTTCTTACAATTTGTATAAAAGCGACTCCTATTAAACTGCCTATAGCTGAGCCTCTACCACCATATAAGCTCACACCCCCAACAATTACTCCAGCTAGTATGTCTAACTCTAAATTAAGACCAATTATAGGATCTCCTGGAGTTCCAGGAAGCTGACTCATTGTTAAGAGTCCTGCACATCCTGATAAAAAACTGGTTGCCATAAAGCATAACATTTTTACTTTGAATGTATTTATACCGGAAACTTCAGCAGCTTGCCAATTTGAACCCGTAGCATATATTGATGTTCCCCACTTTGTGGATGTTAGAAGCAACTGCACGAATAAAGCTATACCCAACATCAAAAAAAAAGTAAAAGAGATATTGAAAGGTCTAAGAGATCCTAAAATAGCAAATGATTCGGGTAGCGGATAAATTGGTAACCCGTTAGTAAACAAATAACTACCCCCCCTTACAATAAATCCAGTCCCAATTGTTGCAATCACTGAAAATATCCCAATTTTTACACTTAAAAAAGCATTAATAAAACCTATTAGAAGTGAACATAAAAGAGAAATAATCACAGCCTCTGTGATACTAAAGTTAAAATCTCTGACTAACTTTGCAGTCAATACTGCACAAAAACTCATAACGGAAGCTGTAGATAAATCTATTTCTCCGGCTATCATCAATTGGACCATACCCATACTTATTAGTGCTGGGAAGGCAATTGTTCTTAAGATTGAAGTTATAGTTACATGGTTTAGCATTGCTTCGTTCCTAGAATAAAAAAATAAGATCAATATCAAAAAAGGAACTAAAATAGCAATTTCCTGTTTACTAAAAATATTTTTAATTATTTGTTTCACATTTATGTTTTAGATTTACTTTTTAGACTATCAAAAGTTGCTGCTCCAATTAAGATAGTACCTACAACAATCTTTTGCGCGTTTGTTTGAATTTCTGCGTTCATCAAACCAATTCGTATAATCTGTATTAAACAAACTCCCAAAAAAGTACCAAATATACTTCCAACTCCTCCCCTCAAACTTCCTCCTCCGATTATTGCAATCGCAATGACCCAGAGAATCCAATCAAGACCTATTGAAAAGTCTGCAGTACCTCCGTAGCCCATAACTAAAATTCCAGCAAAACCGAAGTTAATACTTGTTAAAATAAAACAACTAGTTTTTACATAATTAGTATTTATCCCTGCAATTTTTGCTGATATAAGATTTCCACCTGTAGCTTTTAAAATTGTCCCTAATTTACTTGTCCGGATTAGGGTGTCTCCCAAAATAATTAAAAATATATAAAATAAAAATATCCATGGAAAGTCCAAAAAAGGTGAAGGACTGAAAATCAAATCTAGGAATGGGATATAATCACCAGTATATATCCATCTACCTTTTAGTAACCATATACAAAGTCCTGAAGCAGCGAAACTTGTTCCTAATGTTCCAAAAAAAGATGGGATCCCTATAACTAGTGTCATAAAGCTGTTCAGAAATCCTACCATTGCAGCAGCAGACAATGCCGCCATATATGATGTCAATTCGCTATAACCTGAGTCCAGCATCATTCCCGAAATTGCAGCTGTAAGACCTGCTACCGAGCCACTAGACAAATCAATTTCTCCTGAAATCATTAAATATCCCATACCATAAGCAGCAAAACCTATACATGTTCCTTGTGTTGCCATTCTGACCAATGTAGACGTTTCAGCAATACTATTATCTGCAACATAAAAAATTGTAAATGAAATGATGACTGCTAATAAAATCCCGAATTCTGGGAATTTATAAATTAGAAATTTTATTCTATTGCTATTCATTGATCAAAATTGAGCATCATATTTAAAAATTAAAATTTATAAGCTAGACAAATGATAAAAAATTTAACTAAAAACGTTTAAAATCATGCAATTACCATCTTACTAATTGAGTAAGTTTATCAAAAAATTATTTATAAAAATTTTTTGATATTTTCCAAAATCAATAAGTAATGATCAGTTCTTCTTTTGGCAACCCTAAAGTTTTTCCTACTTCCTGAAGTTGTTTCCAAGTCGTATCATCTAAAGGGATACCTGATGATCTCCGCTCATTATTGGCCTGTCTTTCAGGATCTCCTGCAACCAAGACAGGCTTATCCTGCTCAGCTGGTGGAGATGCCTTACAATATTTTACAATTTCTTCAACTTCATGATGCATCCAAGACAAATCAATTAATCTCTTAGGATCTATTAAAATAGTAAACATATTATTGATTATACTTTTTTTGCGAGAGTGTTCAGGCTGGACAGTTTCTCCTCCGCTCATCATGCCCCCCAATAATTCACAGAACAAGGCTAAACCATATCCTTTATAATCACCAACGGGTGTTAAAGCACCAATCAGAGGATTATCGCTACGTTCTGGGAACAAATAGGCGGCCATGACAGCAGGGTCTGTGCTTGGTTGTCCGGAATGGTCGATTACAAGTCCTTCTTTTAAAGACTGACCCTTGTTAAAAGCTATTCTTGCTTTACCCATAGCAATTTTGCTGGTTGCCATATCGAGTAATATATGCGGTTGTTTTTTTGTTCCAGGCATTGCCAAACAAATAGGATTAGTATTAAAACGAGCGTCTGAACCTCTATGGGGGCAAACCACAGGTGGATGATCAGTTACATTAACAAAATGTATTGATATTAAACCAGCAGCAATACTTTGCTCACCATAAGTACCTATGCGTCCTAGATGATGCGCGTTACGAAGTGTCATCAAAACTAAACCCGTCGTCTTACATTTTTTGATAGCATTGTCCATGGCGATTTTACCAACCGCTTGCCCGTAACCTCGATTCCCATCGAACATCATAATTGAGCCATCTACCTTAAATAATTCTGGAGTTTGATTAGGTTTTAGCAAATTAGCTTTAAGCATTCGCATATAAGTCGGCAACATAACTACACCATGGCTATCGTGTCCTGATAAATTGGAACGTACTAGGTGATCAGCAACAATTTGTGCTTCGACAGTATTACTCCCACCTTTCTTCAGGATGGAGGTTACCATTTTCTTTAGAAATTTTACCTTAATTAGCATTTCAAAAAATAATTTTAAGTCAGTTCAAGCCGTTCCCTCAAAATTTGAATTACAAAAATTATTTAGCTAATGTTTGTCTTTCACATTAATACATTCTACAATTTGGAGAAATAATGAAACAGTCCTCCAAATTGAAAGAGGGGAAAATATGAAAAATTACGAGTGTTATATAAGCACCTACCGCTGGCCTAAAAATGTTATAATATTATATATATGCGTCTGACAGAAAGTAATAGCGTGTAAAATATTTAAACATTTTACTAAAATGTTACAAACATTAACAAAATTTAAGACAATACACAAATTTTGTCAAGTTTTTTAAAATAAATTATTACAAAATAATTTTAATTCTGTAAAGGACCCCTCTTTTTCTTAACATTCGGATATATTATCAAAACCTAAAAGGTGATGAGCAAGGTTTTCAAATGGTTGTAAATCATCCTCTATTCCGTTTATGAATATTTTTTTACGTTGTATATTTAT
>Ga0209402_10003290_pt1 | contig 15519 bp, 28 predicted proteins | sample ArcticOcean_MG_C_3_FD_187437 | JGI IMG/M metagenome (GOLD analysis project Ga0209402, IMG submission 187437) | Marine microbial communities from western Arctic Ocean - ArcticOcean_MG_CB8_126 (SPAdes) (version 2) | ecosystem: Environmental > Aquatic > Marine > Oceanic | place: Arctic Ocean... | reverse complement strand
CAACTAGACACCATCTAGAAATCTTGAAAAGAGCTGAATTAATTGAAGTGGTAAAAATTGAAGAAAAGCGTGGTGCCATGATAAAATACTACGGTACATCGACCAAGTTACTTGACTATGAAACCCCGAAAGACTTTGAGAAAAAATACTCGACAGTCATAAAGTCAACGTCAAAGCATATCGAACAACTTCTGGACGGACTTTCAAAAAAGACTGGTAAGGCTAAATCATCTCAAAGTAAGCAGGAATATAGTCAATACTTAATGATGGAGATTGTAAATCGTGCAGTTACAACGGTCTTTGAAAAAAGACACTGATTACAATACCTCTATAATCATCTTACCCTTGGTTTGCGGGTTCTGAAGGAGACTGACCAAGTCTCTAGGTATGTCACTGGATGCCTTGTCGCAATTGATAGCGATAGTACGGGAGCATGTGAATGCACTCTTACGCAGCACTATGTCGCTTACGTGCTTTAGCGTTAGCTTTTTGGAACCTTGACCTTGAATTTTGAAGGTGAATTTTCCTACTTTAAGCGTGAATGTAATTTTTGATTTAGGGTTTTGAATTTTTTCTTTCATTTTTTCAGGTAAATCTATGCATGATATGCCTGAATTTACTCCTACAATACAATCTCCTTGAGGTGTAAGGCTGTCATCTTTAGTAATTTCCAAAGTTTTCTCATGTAATGATAAAACTTGCTCGTGTCCTGTGAATTGTATCGTTAACTTCATAATATTTTGAAATTTTTGAGACATAAATATTCAATTTGTGTTACTTTAGTATGGATTCAAAGGCTGAAACACTACTAAATGGTAAAAATTTGGTGTTTTTAGCTACCTCTATGGCTGACGGTTCTCCTCAAGTAACTCCTGTATGGGGGGATTTTGAGGACTCTCACATACGAATCAATACTGCTGAAGGTAGGCTAAAACACAAAAACATACTTCGTGATCCTCGCGTTGCAATATCTGTAGTTGATTCTAAGAATCCTCTTGATATGACCTCGATTAGAGGTAAGGTTGTTGAAATTATGCCTGATTATGACTACAAACATGCTGATTTTCTAACAAAACAGTACATGGGAAAAGAAAAATATCCTTTCAAACGCCCTGGTGAAAAAAGAATCATTCTCAAGATTGAGCCTGAAAAAATATTTGTTCTTCCTCATCTGCCTATGAACGAGGAGTAGCAAAAAACAATATTTCTAAACTCGAATTTAGAAACATTACTTATCTAACACAGTAGGTTTTGGTATCATTTAAAGCAAATCTTGATGTAATGCATACGTGAAACCAAACAATAATGAGCATGGCATGTTTTCAAATTCAAAACCACAAAGTATTCCAAAGTTTTGGTATCCCTTGTTTGCTGGAATTATCAGCATTTGGATAATTTTTTCATATTTTTTGATGTAATCCTCTAAAAATAGGGGTTAACATTTCATGCCTATTTTTTAACAGCCAAATTTGATGATTTTTTCATAAAACATCGAATTTGGGGGCGGGTTTAACACTTGTGAGTAACTATGGCATGCAATGGTCAAACCACCCACCTTGTTCACATTAGCTAAAAAGCTAGGCGTAAAATTTTACTACTAAGTGGGGGTTTAGCTTTTACGAACAAATTGGGTTTTTCTGATTAAAACGTCTTGATCAGAAATCGATTTGTTTTTTCACTCATTTCAATAATTTCTTCTAATGCTTTGAAGAATGATGGCTGATTTAGCTGTTCTTGTTTGTCTAAAATTATGTAAACCCCAACCTTTTTCTTTCCATCTTCGTCTAAAAATTTCCCAATCGCCTTAATTGAATAACAAAAATCATCTACTTTTTTCTTAAAGTTATTTTGTTCATCTTCATTTAACTCTCTAAATCTGATTAATTGTTTTGTTTTCATTTCTATCTTAATTCCAATCACTAGAATATTTTCCTGACCTTTTGGTTCAAACACTTCGGTATCGTTCCCAAGTCCATCTGAGTTGTTTATTGTAATCTTGAATACTGCATCTTCTGATTTAGCTTGATTGAAATCATAATTTTCATGTATCAACCATCTTTCTACATTATCTCTTAGACGTGACATGAGAACACAAACAACTCATGCTATAACTAGTTTAATACGTTCAAATTAATAATGTTTCTAAACTCGAATTTAGAAACATTCATACATTTACGCTATAATCCTGTTCATATATTCCAGTTGAAACTAATGAAATATTCACGATAATGTTAATTGCAGTTAGAATAATTCCCACCCATAAGCATTTTTTTGCTTTTTGAGGATCATCTCTTCTTATTGCAAAGTATGCAATGATTCCTCCAATCAATCCAAAGAAAATTGGAACTAAATACCATGCACGTGAGCGAATTTTTTCAGAATACATTGATTTTCAGAAAATTCCTCCTCTATTTACTTTTTGCAAGCTTTTTTTGTACTTGAGTAATTTCTATTTCTACAGTTTCTAATGGGTCTTCTGTAACATTTCTTTTTATTGAAAACATTTTTGGTTTTTCAAAGTCTTCTGTACAATCTGGACATGCATAAACTAAAACTCTGTGTTCATTTGGTGCTTTTGGGTTTGATAATCTTGGGTAATAAACCAGTCTTGCACCACAATCGACACAATATCTGTTGGCTCTTCTAGTTCTGGCCAATGTAACGCTCCTGCATACTTTCTATAATGGATCCAATATTAGATCGCTATTGTCTAACGTTCTAAACTAACAACGTGCAAAAAACCATCTTATTAATTTTGAAAATTAGAAGGCGCCGTGTATCAGATTTGAACTGATGACCAATCGATTAACAGTCGAACGCTCTACCAGGCTGAGCTAACGCGGCATTAGTTTTTTTCAAGTAAAATGCGATTTAATCCTTCCGACGAATTAATTTAGATTGAATTTTGTGAAAAATGTAACTATCTCATCTGAATGCCTTTCCACAATTTCCACAATTTCCATATGTTCTTCTGCACTTGGTTCTCTTTTATGATAGACTTGAAATGCACTTAGTGCTGAACCGACCATTTCTCCAACAAAAAAACCACACAAAAAATCCCCGGTATTTTCACATTTCCAAACATCCCCAATCCTAGGAGATGCACCTGCATTTTTGTATAACTCTAAAGTTTCTGTAACTAATTTTTCAGTTTGTTCTTTGAATTCGTTATCTAGGGTCAATTATCTTCTAATTAGTTTTCAATACCCTTCTTCTTTTCAAATTTGTAGACACCGTCTAAAAATACACGATGATCCTTATTCTTCACTCTTGAACCATTTTCAATCTCTGCTGCTGTTTCTGAAACATCTGTCAATACATGACCTGTAATTATGACATCGTCGCCCTTTGGAACAACTTTAGTTTCGCCCCAAATTTTTGTTTTTCTTGCAGCCCGCTCACCTTGGAAGTTTTCGATTAGAACTGTTTTTCCTTCAACTTTAACGGTAATTGGAAAATGTGAAAATACAATTTTCATTTTAATTGTATATCCTTCATTAACTCCTTCACATAGATTTCTAATTAATGATTTTGATGTATTCATAATTGAACGACTTTTATTGCGAGTTCCTTGTGCTTTGAAGAGTACTTTGCCATCTGTAACCTCAATTATCACTGGAATTTTTTTGAAATTTTTATATGTTTTTCCTAGCGGTCCTTGAACTGTTATCATTGGTCTATTGTAAGTTATAGTCACTCCCTCTGGAATATCTAATTCGGTTGCTAATTTTTCTAATTGACTAGTAGACATACCCTATCAAAAATCCTCCTAATCCTTTGTTAGATGCTTCATGATGTGACATTACACCCTGATTTGTTGTAACTATTAACATACCTCTGTTAAATGATGGAAGATACTGTTTCTCCCATTCTAAATATTCATCTTTTTTAACTTTAAATCTTGGACTAATTGCACCACATTTTGTAATTTTTGCCAATAATTCTACTTTGAATTTTCCGCCTCTGTTATCTTCAGTTCTTTCATAATCTTTGATGTACCCATGTTCTTTTAGAGTACTTAGTGCCTCTTTTGCTATTTTAGATGTTGGAAGTATAACACATTCTGATTTTCTTCGTGCTTCTGTATTGTAAATTGTTACAAATAGATTTGCTAGTACATTCATTGCTGGCATATCATATCACCTTAATTTTTTGAATCCTAGGGAAATTGCAACTTCTCTGAAACATTGTCTGCATAAATGTAAGTCATATTTTTGAATTGATACATAGCATCCGCATCTTTTACACCATCTTGCACCGCGCCCATATCTTTTTTCATTTGATGTGCCTGGAATGCTTTGCTTTCTAGGTGTATACCCTGTTCCTCTATCTCCATATGATCTATTTTTTACCATTAGTAAACACTGGCTCCAAATTCCTTTGTTAGATATGCCTTTGCCTCATCTGGTGAAATTTTATGATGCTTTCCGACACTTGCTTTATGTTTACTTCTGGCTGCTATTGAAAATCCGGGTCGTACTAATCTTATTGTAACATTTAATCCTAAAATTCCAATTTTTGGGTCATATTTTATTCCAGGAATATCAATGTGCTCTAAAATTCCAAATGAAAGGTTACCCATATTGTCAAAGGAGCGACCGTTTACTTTGTTACCTTTTGCCTCCAGCAATCTTTTCAGTAATTCTTTACCATCATTGCCTCTTATTGTAACTGCAGCTCCAATTGGTTCTCCTTTTCTAACTCCCCAATCTCTAATTGCTTTCTTTGCAGGCCTATCGTTAACTGTTCGACCTGATATCTGCCCTAGTGCTTTTTTAGCTATTTCTACAGCATCCCCCGATTTACCGAGGCCCATGTTTAGGACAACTTTCTCCAATCTGATTTCTCTCATTATATTCTGTACTTCTTGTGCCATAAAATCACCTAATCTTTATCTCCGGCTTGTCTTTTCCTATTGACATTACCAGTCTTGCAGGAATTTCAATCTGTCTATCATCAAATGTAATGTCTAAACTTTTTGGGATGCTATATGTTCCTTCTTTAATTTCATCTATTTTGCCAATCTTTCCTGCGTTAGCCCCTTTGGTGATTAAGCAATTCATTCCTTTTTCTAATTTAATCACATCTAGAATTTTAATATCTGGTATTTGTAATACGCATGTATCTCCTACTGTTACTTTGGTTTCGTCTATCAATGTTTTACCATCGTGAAAACCAATCTGTGTTTTCCCATCTTTTATTGTGGTTTTTGATTTTACAACTACAAACTTTTTTGTTTTTTCAACATCCTCAATTTCAATTGGTTTTAGTAATGTTCCATCATGTGGCACTAGCCTGTATATTTTATTTGCACCTTCTAATTCCACAACATCCATTAAACCTGCGCCATGATGTAATGATTTTCTAATTACTCCATCTACTTTGATCTTACCTGAATAGATTACTGATTTTGCCTCTCTAAGACTAGTTACAATTTTTAATGTGTCTCTTAGAAATACTGAGATTGGTATAGATTCATTTTTAGAGTGGTTTCCTGGTTTTACTGTTACCACAAATCGTTTATTCTTTCTTGTAATGCCCCAAAAAAGTGGTGCCATCTGTCTTTTGAGTTTTTTACTGCCTGCAATGTGTACCATTATTATTCGCTATCTCCCTCTTTTGTTTTGGTTTTCACTGATTTTTTTATATTTTTCTTAACTTCTTTTGGTTTTTCTTGAATTGCTTCAGTTTTTGGTTTATCATCTGCTCTTACAGCTGTTGCCTTCTTTCCTTCCAATTTATTAATTCTCCATTTGTCGCTTGTAGATAATGCTGTTAAAATAATATTGGTTGTGTGAACATAAACATCAAATTTATCCCCTTTTAATTTCTCTTTTTTTACACCCTCGATATTTACGCCTCTATCTGGGATGGAGATTTTTGTAACTTTACCATCAACACCTGTAAATTCCCCTCTGACAATTTTTGCTGTATCCCCTTCTATGATGCGTGCACTACGTTTTCCATATTTTTTTCTCAATTCTTTTGAAAGTGAACAGGATAATTGTTTACTTGCTCTTTGTATAGTTGCATAGTAAATTTGCTGATTTCTTGTTTTTCTTGGATGTGATGACTGATTCATGTTATACCACCATCTTTGCCAAATTTGCTATTCTTGGCCATTTTTCTGTAACTTCTGATGCAACTGGACCTTTAATGTCGGTTCCTTTCATTTCACCTTCAGGTGTAATTAATACTCCTGCATTATCTTCGAATTGAACTCGAACTCCGTTTGGTCTATGAACTGCGTATTTTTGTCTAATTATTACTGCACCATGAATTTGTTTTCTTAATTCTGCTGGTCCTTTTTTAACTACAACATTACAAAAGTCTCCAACAGCAGCTGCAGGAAGTCGGGATGATCTTGTTTTATGTTGATGTACATTTACTATTTCTATAATTTTTGCACCCGAATTATCTGCACAAACAATACGTGCACCTACTGGCAATGATCTTGTAATGTATGGTTTGAAGTCTACTACTCCTTTACTGCCTTTACTACGTGCTCCGCCCATTATTCTTTAACCTCCACAACTACAAAGGATACTGATTTTGCTAAAGGTCTGCACTCTGCAGCTACCACTACGTCTCCTTCATTTACTTGTAGATTTGATGGCACATGTGCATGAATTCTACTTGTACTTCTTCCATATCTTTTGAATTTACTAAAGTAAACTGGAGCTTCTTTTTGAAGCACTACTGTATCTTTTCCTTTTGCATTCACTACCTTGCCCTCAAATAATTTTCCACGGACTGGAAGTGTGCCGTTAAATGGATTCTTCTTATCTCCTTCTTTTGGTTCTTCTTTAGGTGCTTTTACATTAATTCCGATATTTCTAGTCATATTAACATCTCCAGTCTTTCGTGAGGTCTTTTACTTAATTTAGTTGAATCTGTTTGAATTATTCCTTCATTATTGGTTAATTGGCAAATATTCTTTGGAATATTTTTTTTACCTTTTTTGGTATCTAAGACAATCATGTTTTTTGTTTCCATAATGATTTTGCCATTAATTCCGATAATTTCTCTATTTTTTGAATTGGTAATTGTTACATCATGTCCAACCAAATCAAATTCTGATGTCAAAGTTAGTTTCATTCTTTTTTTACCTCATTCAGTCTCGTTAAAAGCCTTGCAACCTCTTTTCTAACCTTTTTGATTTTTCCAGTCTCTTTTCTGAGTGTTCCTTTGGCATTTTCAGTTTGTAATTTTGATAATTCTGTTTTCATTTGTTGTACTCTCTCTCTAAGATCTTTCTCATTTAATTCTCTGATTGATTTCATCTTCAACATTGCCATTATTTCATCTTCTCCTCTTCATCCTCCATCGTATCTGGCATTTCTTTCATCTTCTCCTCTTCAATTTTAATTATTTCCGATTCTGATTGTGCCTTTGCAAGTGCATCGTCAGTTTCTTTCTTGATTCTAATTTCTTCATCTTTTTCTTCCTGTGTTTTTTCTTTCATCTCAAATTCTGGAATTAATTTTTCCTTCTGAGCAATTCTAATTCTAACTCCGATTAACCCCATGGCTGTTTCAACATGTGCGATATCTTCGGAAACAATAACATCGGCGTGATGACCTGCTCTTGGTAAAATTCCTTGTCTATGCTTTTCAAATGCAGATCTATCACCTCTTAATTTTCCTGAAATTGTAATTTCCACTCCCATCGCTCCTCCTTCCATAATCTGTTGAATAGTCCACATTGTTGCACGTCTGAATGCGGTACCCCTTTCAAGATGAGATGCCATTCTATTGCACATTACTTCTGGAGAAAATTCAGGTTTTGTAATCTCTTCAACTGCAATTTGCGGATTCTTTAATCCAAAATCTGATTCTAATTTTTCAGTTAATTCTTTAATACCTGTCCCTTTTCTTCCAATTACAATACCTGGTCTTGTAACATGTAACACAACTCTGGTACCTGTTGGTGTTTTTGAAACTTCTGCATTTGCAAACCCTGCGTCTTTAATTTTTGCTCTAAGGTAATCTTTCAATAACATCATGTTGTAGTTATCTTTGATGACGTTCTTCACTGCTGACATTTCTAAAACTCCTGTGCCACCAATTCTACATGTGTTAATACATCATTTTTATCCGTTGCACGCCCTTGTGCTCTTGGAATAAATCTTTTAATCACGACGCCCTTGTGGGTTGTTGCATTTATGATTTTTAGTCTATCCATATCCATTCCTTTGTATTCTGCGTTTGATTCTAAATTATCTAATAATTTCAAAAATTCCCCAGCTGTTTTCTCTGGATATCTTCCTGACATCATTCCAGGATCACTTCTATGCCCTACTTGATTTTTGAATCTTCTAAATGGTATTGCTCTTTCTTTTGCAATAACGCTTAGCATGTAATTTCTAGCCTTTTCAATTGTAAGTCCTTTAATCGCAGTTGCTGTTTCTCTTGCATGTTTATGTGAAATTTTCTTTTCACGAATTGAAGCTCGAACATGTTTTGTTGCATCGAAATTTTGAAATGCGTAATCATATCTTCCCATTTTAATCACTTTAGTGGCACATACAAACTGGATCTTGATGCTCCTACTCCAGGGGCTCCATGATTCACTCTCTTGTTTGTAATTGCGTATTCTCCTATATAATGCCCAATCATCTCTGCTCCAATTCCTACTGGTTTGAATTCTTTCCCGTCAAAGACACTGACTGTTTGTCCTATCATGTAAGGTAAAATTATGAGGTCCCTTTGATGTGTCTTAATTGGATTTTTATTTTTTCCTTCTTTCATTGCTTTAATCTCTCCAATCAGTTTCTTTTTGTTATCTGAAAGTCCTCTTTTCAATGATCTTCTTTGTCTTGAATTGAGTAGTGTAAATAATTCGTCATTAGGAATATTTTGTAGTTCCTCTACTGATTTTCCTTTATAGCTATTTATTACTTTGACCATTTCTACTTGTCTCCTTGCAAAATTCTGATTTTATGAGCCATTTATACCAATCACATCATTCCTATTTTATTTGCTAAGTCTCTCGCTTTATCTGTGGAATTAAATTTAACAAATGCTTTTTTTCCATAAATCGTTCTTGCTGTTTGTATATTGATGGCATCTTCATTGTATAATGTTTTTACTGCTTCAACTATCTGTGGTTTGGTAGCCTCTTTTTCGACTAAAAAACAAACTTTTTGTTCATTTTCTACTAATGCAAATGTTTTTTCTGTAACATATGGTCTCAGAATAATTTTGGTTGCTGCTTCTACGTTCATTTCAAGGTCACCATTAATTCAAGATGTCGTGATTCAATCTCTGCAATTTCTTCAATTGCTTTTTTTGAAAACACTGTTAATCTAATCAAGGTTCCTCCTGGCGCTAAATTAAGAACACTTAGGTTTTTTGCAGCACATACATCAATTCCTGGAATAGTTCCTGCAGCTTTTGAAATATTTTCTGATTTTGATACTACAAATAATGCGCTTTTTCCTATTTTTGATACTCTTCCTCTTAATGCTACTTTACCTGTTCTTCTTTTTCTGCTTCTTAATCTGTCAACATCTTGGGTTATTTTCAAATCTTCTAGAACTTTGATTAATTCTGAAGTTTTAGAAATTTTTTCAATATCATCTGAAATTACTAATGGAAATGCATCAATTCCTTCTACTCTATGTCCTCGTCTTTCAACTAATTCTTTTGATGTTGTTGCAGCAAGTGCTGAACATAATGCAAGTTTATTCTCTTTTTTATTTATTTTTTTGTAAATCACTTTGGCAGCTATTGGTGGATGTGCTTGACGTCCTCCTCGGGTTGATGCCACTTCTCCTGCTTGTCCAGAACGACCTCCTCCTCCACCTTTAATTTTTGCAATTCTTGAAACACCTCTGCCTGTTGGTGGATCATTTGAATCTGCAACTACTTCCATTCCTGCAGTTGGTTTTGTAGAGTGTTTTTGGAATCCATGTGATTGTAAATTGATGAATGCTCTGTGAATTAATGTACGGTTAACTTCGGTTTCAAATACGTTTGGAAGATCAATCTCACTGTCTTTTTTACCATTAATTGTTAAAATAGTTCTTTTCATTAAATTACAACCTCCAATACATTTGGTTTAACAATTTTTTTTGGTTCGTTTCTAATTTGTTTTCTGAGTTTGATTAATCTTCTATATGTTCCAGGCACTGACCCTTTTACAATTATGAAATCTCCATTAACATTTCCAAAATGTTTGAATCCGCCATCTGGATTTATTTTATATTCTTCTTTCTCTGTATTACTCATTATCATGATTCTTTTATCATATTCAATTCTCTGATGAAACCCTGTTTGTCCAGCTCTTGGAACTGTATACATGACACTTTGTGGTGAAATTGGACCTAACGAACCAACCTCTCTAACGGTCTTTCTTGATTTGTGCTGTTTTCTTTTTACTCCCCATCTGTAAATTACTCCTTGCCATCCTTTTCCTTTTGTAATTGCTGCAGTATCTACATATGCTCCATTCTCAAACACTTCATCTACTTTGACAGTTTTTCCTAAGAGTTCTTTGGTAAACATGAATTGTTTTTGTATATCTCCTCCTTCAACTTTAACCTCAAAAATATATGGTTTTTTCATTTCTAAACTAACATCTCCCGGGGTTGTTGTAACTATTGCAAAAATTTCTTTAATTTTTTTTAAATGTTTTTCTGCTTCTTCAATTGGGGTTCCTTCTGTTTTAATTTTTAAATTATTTTGTACATTTTTTGGTAAATCTTTTGCAAATGAATCAAATTCTGCATTTTTTGTATGATTAGCATCTACTGAATATCCTCTAATTCCAACTATTGTGATTGGTGGTGTTGCAATTACTGTTCCAAGTGTTACAAGTTGTTTTCCATGACTTGGTGTATGCTCTCTATCGTCTATACTTACTAATTGCACACATCCTGCTTTGTATCCTGCATGTGCAAGTAACCTTGGCTCATCACCACTTATTTTTGGCCATGCACGCACTCGTGCTTCCATACTTTTTGCACGTATTCTTGGAGAATATGCTAAGCTTCCTCTTCTTGGCTGACTACGTTTTCTATGACCCATGGATAAGTGAAAAGTGTCGTTAACCCCCATATATGCTATGAAATCCAAATTTTCTCTACTGATTATTAAAATATTTCTTATGGTGAATATAATTCTGAAACCATTGAAAAAATTGTAATAGCACCAATTCCAACTCCTATAATTCCTACTGATACTGCTAGAATCAAAAATTTTTTTTGATTTTTCATATTTTTTTATAATTTTTTTATTATTTATTTGTAAAATTAGATGCGTTGATGATTGATAAACAGCCTAATATTGCTTCTTCAAGGCGAACTGTTTCGGTTCCTTGGTGTGGAAAAAAGTTCCATGCTTTGAAATTTTGAACATTACTGATCTTTTTATCCAACATTTCATGAATTCCTTTATCTGTTGTACCAAACACTACTAGAATCTCTTCTTCTGAAGAAAGAATTTTCTGCATATCTTCATTCTTAATTTTTTTTGATTTTCTACTTGTAAGTATTTTTGGACCTTTCCAATCCGTTAGCAGTGTCAATAAGGTTCCTCCATGTTTTACACTATAACTCCAGAAATTAGGTATCTGATTTTTTTCTATATCGTATACTGTAAAATTTGGAAATGCATTTTTAATTTTTACAATCGTTCTTTTATCAATTGCTTTTTTTCCATGGTATGGAACTGAATAATCTATTCCTAAGTCGATATATTTTTTTCCATCTTTTGGAAAAATTACGCCTTCTCTAACATCTCCTATTTTCACTTGTTTTGCATCTGACGTTCCAGTTTGATTTGGTATTTTAATTGGAGATAGCGCCCCTACGAATTGTAATAGTCCTGATTTTGGATATAAACGCTTTCTGAAATGCTGTGGTGTTTCAAGATAACGTAGAATCGTTGATAATAATTTTGAATCATTCTCAAATTCTCGTCCATCTTTGTAAATTATTATATTATTTATCTGAAATATTCCTGCTGCGCGTGCAATCTGAAATATTTTTCGAGTTTTATTTTCGTGTTTTTTCTCATCCTTTAATGATGAATCAGGTATTGCGATTGATAGTTTCATTGTAAATTATGTTCTATTCTAGAAAATTATCTATTTTCCATCAGCTGGATATTTTGATTTTGCATTTGAAGCAAACTTTGTTATATCCTCATCTTTGATAAATTCAAAAACTCCTTTATCTCCTGACACTCTTGACATTTTGATATGCTTAATGCCTTCTTTTGTTTCACTTGAAATGTAAATTGATGCAATGGCTAATGATGCTGCATCGTCAAGTGACATGTCTACTTTGTAATTCTTTTCTAAGAATTCATTGACTATGTCTGAATTAGCACCAATTGATATTGCATTATATGATATGTATGATCCACTTGGATCTGTCATATACAAATTAGTTCCTGCCGGATCAATTCCTCCAATTATTAATGAAACTCCGATCGGTCTTGCTCCGCCGTATTGTGTATATTGTTGACATTGGTCAGCTAAATGCTTGGCAACTGTTTCAACTTCAACTGCTTCATCATACACTAATTTATTACTTTGAGAAAATGTTCTTGCATTATCTATTTGTGAACGTGCATCTGGAATGTAACCTGCAGCTGCAGCTCCAATATGATAGTCAATTTGAAATATTTTTTGTGGTGTATTTATAATCTGTAATTTTCGTGATTTTTCTTCTACTGCTATAATTATTCCATCTTTTGTCTTAATTCCAACTGCAAGTGCTCCTCTTCTGACAGTTTCAATTGCATATTCTACTTGGTATAATCTTCCATCCGGTGAGAATACGGTAATTGCTCGGTCATAACCTTGTTGTGATGGCATCATTGTAATTTAATGTCCTTGTCAAGGTTAATTTAACAATTGCGCCAATCTTTGATATGGGGTACAAAGAAAAAATTGTAGTTATTCCGCTAGTATTGGTCGCAATAGTTATTTTTGGATTTGCTATCTTTAATACTATGTGTAGACATTCCTTTTTCAGCTTCTTTGGATGTTAAAAAATACTATCTTGTTGAATGAAATTTAGCACATTTGTGATATTCTAGTAATTGGTTTTTACTTTATGGTAAAAGAGATCTCGATCGAATCACAAGACGATCTATCTCCAAGTGATATTGTAAAAATAAAATCGTATTTTTCTGAAATGCCTTTATCTGAAGTATTAATTGGTCTAAAATTTGCTATGAGTAGATGGAATGCAAAAAATGCAGGCACATTAAAAGTTGGCAGAAAAAGTATCGTCAATAATGAGGTTCATTCAATAACTCCTGAACAGGCTACCTGGAGATTAAACAATTGGAAATTAATGATTAAAAATTATCGAAAACGAGGTTATAGTTATCCCACAATTTCTAGAATTAAAAAATTACTTCAAGAAATAAAAAAGAAATCTTAGATTGCTTCTCTTTCTCTTAGTATGTCTTCTACACTACCGCTGAGTGGAGGTTCTGGCATGCTTTGTCTTGTTTGACCTTCTACCATTGCTTGGGCTTCATCAAGTATTGATTGTGCTTCGTTATTAGAAGTTGTAAATTCTCCCATTGTTCCTTCATTGGTCATTGTTGTTCCAGTTGCAATATCTCCCAACATGCTTGATAAATCTTGCATTGACTCTGCAACTTCTGGCATCATTCCACCTAGTGATGTGCTTAATCCTTTGATTAATGACATACATGGGCTTAGTGTTACCACTACATCTCCTAATTCTGAAACTGTGTTTAATCTAATCTGAACTTGCTCCATTGATAACTTTGCGTTACTGATGGTTTTGTTGTTTTTTCTAATCTCTGCTAATTCGGTTGCATACATTTTTGCATACGATTGATTGTTTGCTTTTGTTGCTTCTACAATTTTATCCATAAACATTGCATCTTTCTGTTTTAATTTTTTCTCGGTTTCTCCTAATTTTATAATTTGTTGTTCTAGTCTTCTTTGTGCCACATCCAATCTATTTTTTAATGGGGCGTCTGGTTTTATGGTGCCCATGAATTTCTGAGATAATGTCTCTTTACTTTTCAAAATATTCCATTTTTCGGAAAATGATACCATGTAACAAACTGAAAAATTTGGCATTTTATAGAAAGACTAAAAAAAATTGATCTAAATGGATCAATTTTTCTTAAGTAATCCCATATCTCATTAATGGAATTATCCGAAAGTAAATGTAAATATCTCAAAATCTGGATTTTTAACTTCAATAACTATCTCATGCGGTCCTTCTTGTTTTGAATCTATTATGTTGTATAATCTGGGCTCGGAAATTTTGACAGTTCCATCTGGTGCCACATCTTGACCTCTACTTTCTGACGGAATGGAATTTCCATCATATGTTATTTCCAATATTGCATTATTTGCTGCCACGATGTTTACCTGCTTTGCATTAAATTGAAGTACAATTTTTCCTGAATCTGAAATTAACTTCATTCCATCATTATTATTTTTCCACATTCCATCCATGTAAAAATAATGTTGTTTGAATTGACTTGGTAATTTATAATCCACTATTTTATTTTTAGAGAACCCTTCTTCACTTCCCAATTGATTCCTTCCCTCTGCAAAATTAAACCCAAAATATATCTCTGGAGTTCTAAATACCGCATGTGTAAATTCATCTATATTCACTAATTCTGTTTTTCCTAATGTTTTACCTAATGCCTCTGATCTTTCTGTTAAAAGCAACCGAATTACTTCTTCTGTTTCTTTATACGCTCCTTCTCCAATGTGATCAAATCTGATATATCCTTCATGGTCTGCAATGTATTTTCTTGGCCAATATCTATTTTGAAAATCATTCCAAATTTCCTTTTCATTATCTTGTACAACTGGATATTTTATTCCAAATTTTTCAGTTGCGAAAACTACGTTTTCATATTTTTTTTCAAATTCAAATTCTGGTGTATGCACTCCAACAATCACTAATCCTTCATCTCTGTATTTTTCATCCCATGCTGTAAGGTAAGGTAAAGTTCGGATACAATTTATGCAACTGTATGTCCAAAAATCGTAAATTACTACTTTGCCTTCTATGTTTTGATTTATTTGATCTGATGATGTATTTATGTAACCTGAAATTCCTTGTAACTCTGGAGATGTTCTGAGAAATTTTTTATCATCAATGTTTGTATCATTAGTGGTATTTCTTTTTTGATCCACTTCATCATAAAAATATGAAATGGAAGTTATGCCTACTGCGATTATTACAAAAAATATTGATGCATATTTGTATTCTTTTTTCATTTTAACTCAATAATATTAAATCATTTAATAATGGAAAATTTGCAATTAAAACTAACTGATTGAAAAACACTAAAACTCCTAAAATTATAATTATAATTCCAAAAATTACTGTATAATATTTGAGATGTTTTCCCACTTTAGAAATCATCTTACTCGATTTAGAAATCACCGCGCCCATTATCATAAATGGAATGCCCATCCCAATTGAATAGGCTAATAGTAAATTGAAAGCGATTCCAGGAGTGGTTGCTGCAAGAGTGATTATTGTTCCTAAAATTG
>Ga0209402_10003288_pt1 | contig 15527 bp, 18 predicted proteins | sample ArcticOcean_MG_C_3_FD_187437 | JGI IMG/M metagenome (GOLD analysis project Ga0209402, IMG submission 187437) | Marine microbial communities from western Arctic Ocean - ArcticOcean_MG_CB8_126 (SPAdes) (version 2) | ecosystem: Environmental > Aquatic > Marine > Oceanic | place: Arctic Ocean... | reverse complement strand
TAAATTTAAATGCCAAAATCAAAAATGTATTATATGCAGAATTTAATTTAGAAAAATTATTTGAAAATATAACTTCAACTAATAAATTTCAAAAAATAAGCCCATACCCACAAGCAACAAGAGATTTATCATTTGTTGTAGACAAAAATATAATAGCCGATGATATCATTAAAATAATAAATGAAAACCCTCTTATATCAGAATTAAATGTAATCGATGTGTACGAAAATCTAGAAAACGGTAAGAAATCATTAACTTTTAGATTAAGTTATCAAAGTTTTAATGAAACTTTGAGTAACAAACAAATTGAAGAATCTCAAAATAAAACCCTCAAACTTCTTAAGAAAAATTTAAATGTTGAACTGAGAAAACAAATATGATTTCAGCAAACGAAGCAAAAAATATAATAATAGACTCAACTATTCTTTTAGATCCTGAAAAAGTGAGCTTGATTGATTCTACAAATAGATTTTCTAGCGAAAATATTAAAACTAAAATAAATTTACCGCTATGGGATAATTCTTCAATGGATGGTTTTGCATTTAAGTTGAAAGAAAATTTTGAACTAAAGAACGAATCCGTTAATCAATTTAAAATTATCGGATCATTATTCCCAGGCGACTCTTACTTACCTAAAATCAAAGATGGAGAGGCTATAAAAATAATGACTGGCGCACCGATTCCGTATGGAGCAAATTGTGTTATTCCTATAGAAAATGCCAAAACATTTGAAATAGAAGATTCTTCTTACGTACTTTTCACAACGAACCCAAAACTTGGGAATAATATAAGAAGAAAAGGGAGTGATTTTATAATTGGAGAAAATATTATATCTGTTGGCCAAAAAATCCGTCCATATGATATAGCTAAAATTGCAGCAAATGGAATAGATGCAATTAAAGTTTACTCTAGGCCAAAAATTAGTATTTTAGCTACAGGAAATGAATTAGTAAAACCTGGAGTGAAATTAAACAAATATACAATTTATGATTCGAATTCTCTTTCTATAGCTTCAATGGTAAAAGAAGCAGGAGGAATTCCTAACATTGTTGGAATAGCAAAAGATGAAATATCATCCATTGAATCTAATTTAAGAAATGCTTTAGATAGTGACGCAATTATATGTTCTGCAGGAGTTTCTGTAGGAGACAGAGATTACATAAAAGATGTTGTTGAAGATCAAGGCAAAATAAATTTTTGGGCTGTTAATATCCAACCAGGGAAACCTTTTTTATATTCCCATATACAAGGACGAGGAAAAAGTATTCCTTTTTTTGGACTACCTGGTAATCCAGTAAGTGTAATGGTATTAATGATAAAATACGTAATTCCATCAATCAAAAAAATGCAGGGAGATAATAATATAAATCCAAAAACTATAATTGCAAAACTTGATGAACAAATTGTAAACAACTCAAAAAGAAACATGTTTGCAAGAGTAAAAGTGAAAAATATTGATGGCGAACTTATTGCCTCTCCATACCAAAATCACGGTTCGCATATAATTTCCTCTTTTAGCGAATCGAATGGATTGGCTAATGTGCCAGAAAATTGTAAAATCCTTAAAGCAGGTGCGGAAATAGAAGTAGAAGTATTTGATAATTCAAATATATTATAAATCAAACTAAATATTGGAATAAAAATGACTACACAAGATAAGATAAAATATTCAATCAAATTAACCAATCTTAATGATAATGAGCAAAAATCATTAGCATTAATTTTACATACACGAATCCAAGAAATGAGAAAGGAAAAAATTGATTTTGATATCAATAAAATTGAAGAACCTCAAAAATATTTAGAAGTTCTAGGGAATTTATACAAAGAATCCTCTTCATTCTTAGAGCCCAAAACTCCTGTTAAAGAAGCTTTATTCAGATTGTTTGTTTTTAATGGCAATAAACCCCTAACTATAAAACAAATAAACAAACACTTGTCAGAAGTGTGGGAAATGTCACAATTCCCTAGAGATATAAGTGTTGAAAAACTTACTTCCTTAATTAGTAATACTTCTGATTACTACATCCATCCATATGGTAGAAAATTTAATAAAAGTTCTTTACCATTCTAATTAATTATGAAAAATATATTTAATATATCTGAAAAACTAAAATTACCTGACAATGAAATCGTTGCCATTTCTAACCTTAGACCGTGGATAAATGCTGGCAGAGTCGGTACGATAACTTTGAACAAATTAAAGAACTTAACAAACGCAAAAGAAATAGGATCGCTTGACGATCCAGGAATTTTTTTTGATTTCACTAGGTATAGACCTAGATTCAAATATGAAAATGAAAAAAGAAAATTAATTATTCCCAACATAAAAATTCACTTAGGACATCATAAAAATAAAAATATTTCCTTTTTATTTATCGATTTAAGAGAACCTCACTATAATTCACAGCTTCTGATTGATTCGATATATCAATTTTTATCACAAAGTAAAATTCAAGAATATTGCAGAATAGGCAGCATGTATGATTCTGTGCCGCATACAAGACCAATGATTGTAAGTGGAGCAAATACAAGTAATGCCAAATTAATTAACACATCAAATAACAAGTACCAAGGGCCTACAAGTATTTTAAATCTTCTATCTGAAAAACTAACTGAAAATGGCGTTAAATCATCCACTTTGATGGCTCACATCCCTCAATATATACAATTAGATAACGATTATTTCGCATCTGCAAAAGTACTAGAATGTTTAGCTGAAATGTATGATTTAGACAAATCAATTGCAGATAAATCGTTTGGAGAAACACAATATAACGATTTTACAGAATCGCTAAAATTTAATAGCGAATTAAACAAACTAGTAAGTGCTTTAGAAAAATACTATGATTCAAATTATTCTGAAAAGAAATCTGATGAGAGCAATCCAGACACGCCGATGTCAGACGAATTGGAAAATTTCTTAGATAACATATCATCAAAATTTGAAGATAATAATTAAATTACGGGGTGTGGCGCAGTGGTAGCGCGCCTGTTTTGGGAACAGGAGGTCGCCGGTTCGAGCCCGGCCACCCCGATAAGCTTATCCTACTGTAGAGAAAGTGACACAACAAACAATTGTGCGACAAAATAGAAATGAAACAAAGTAGACACATTTTTTACTAGAGAACAATTATTTGGTACTTTTTCAGGAAGTGCCCAAATTTAATTAATTTTTTGATCTCATTTTCTGTATTTAGCACTTTGAAAATATAAGTATTTATATTAATAATTACTTAACTATTACATATTAGAGTCTCTTTATTATTAAAGATGTGAGTAGATTATTATGAGTTTAATTAAAACTATATTTACAATTATATTTTTTATTGCAATTATTTCTTGCGAAACAACAGAACAAGAAATAATTGTTACACACTCTCCTGATACTCAAGTTGTAACAAAAGATATGAAAATCACCCAACCCCCAATTACTCAAAATGATTCAACTATAATTTCTAATAATTTTTCTGTTATTTTAGATAATCAATCTATGGCTAAATATGAAGTTACTGAAACATTTGCTGATGTCCCTAACCCAGTTAAAGCTATTGGAACAACAAATAATATTATTGGGCAAATTAATTTTGATGATAACAACTTAAACACTACATCATCTGTAATAAAAATTGATTTAAGAACTCTATCAAGCGACTCAGACAGAAGAGATAATTACATAAAAAAACGAACTTTAGACACTTCGAATTTCCCTTTTGCAGAATTAAAAATAAATAGTATCGAAGGATTAATTTTTCCACTTACAAACAACACTTTCTCAAATGTTACTATAAAAGGAATGCTAAAAATAAAAGATTTAGAATCTGAAACAATATGGAATGGGAATCTTCAAATCAAAGATAATGAAACAAGCGGGAAATTTGAAACATCTATATCTTTTAGTCAGTTCAATCTCAAAAAACCTCTGACTTTCAGGGTGATTTCAGTTGAAGACGAATTCGATTTGATAATAGAGTTTGATTCAAACATCAAATAGAAAGCATGTTTTTATTTGATGTTTGAACAATTTGAAATAATTAAGATTGTCTTAATTTCATAATTCCAATAATCAAACTCATAATAAATATGCCCATAAATGGAATAAATAATAATGTACTATTATTATCAACCATGACTAGTACCAAACCAAAAATTCCTAATACTCCAATGACTAATGCAATAATATTATTTATTGCTTTGCCCATCATCATGCCAATACCAATCAAAGCAAAACCTATAAAGCTTATAGCGTTTCCTGCTAAACTTACTGAATTAGCAGAAGCATATAAAGCCGCAGCTATGCCCATCCCTGCCTGACCTAAACTAGCAGCTTCTCCAGTTCCTACCATAAGTCCTGACCATGCTACATTAATAACTGCAGAAGTCAAAACTAGCATAATCCCAATCTGTACTTTCGTTTTCCATAATCCGTCCGTCATATTTTCACGAATACCACTATATCCCATAATATATATGATTTGACCTACAGCGGAAATAATAAAAGTTATCGCAACTAAATCTACATTCCCAGCTAATGCGCTAATAACAGCCGCGTCATTAGGCCAGTCTGCTGTAGCTGCAGGATTTAGCAATCCTGCTAATGATAAAATTACCCCAATTACTAAAATCCAACCGATTGTTTTTGTTGACTGCATAAAAAACTACAAATCTTTTTATGTTAATTAACTTGTCGGAGGTTTATAGCCCATGCCCTTCGCCATTTTCATTGCGTCTACCAAATCATCTACAGGCATCAATGGAGTTGTTTTTAAAGCTGACACTGACCCAGAACTTGAAACTAGTATAGATGCTGCAGCAACAGTTTTATCATCAGGTGCTTCAAATATTGCAAGTAAATCATATTCCCCAAAAGTTGCATAACCATCAACTACAGTTATACCATGAGGAGATAGCATTTCCTTCACTGCGTCCAATCTGTTTTGCGGATTTGCAACCATAGATTTCCATGCTTCTTGCGAATATGATACTTGAAAAAGATAACGTCCCATGTGTTTTCCTTATTTATACTAAATAATAATATTAAGATATCTATTGCCCAAAACCATGTCAAGTATTTGAATATCTCATTGTATTTTAATAAATTTTGTGAACATACCAATTGAAAAATCAGAGTATAAATTCATTAAAAATAATATAATATTTTACTAATGGAGAACTATTCAAATTTAACTCTTGCAAAATTGCAGGTAGAGCACAATAGAATTATTTGGGACAGGCTTAGTATTGGTGTCAGGCAAATTATACTTTATTCCGATTCATTATTTCCTTCAATTAAAAATCAGACAAATTTTAAAGGAATTAATTTTGATAACCTCAAAGCACCAATTCTAAAAAGATACGTAAAAGAAGGAGGCGATGAAAAAGGGAATCCCTTTGAACCAAATATTTTCGACAAGCTGCAAGGAGGATTTTCAGAAGAGGATATAATTATACTTGCGACCCCTACGTATCCTGATAAAAGACCTTGTGGTCAAACTTTATGTCCAACCTGTACTCCTGAAAATTTTTAGACAATAATTGTTGTATAATAGACATATTAAATAACAAAATTTATAGATTTATTAATGCAATCCATAGATGAGCTTAATAAATATTAAAGGATTAAATAATGGAAATTACAGGCTTAATTCTTCTTGCGTTAATCATCGCAGCTCTATTCAATGCTATATTTCTAGTAAAACAACAAACGACCGCAGTAATTGAAAGATTTGGAAAATTTGTCAGAATATCAAATCCAGGAATAAATATAAAAATTCCATTTGTAGAAAGAATAAGCGGAAAGCTTAGTATGCGAATAATGCAATTGGATGTGCCAGTTGAAACAAAAACAGAAGACAATGTTTTTGTTAATGTTTCAATTTCTGTTCAGTATTATGTACTAGCAAATAAAGAATTTGAAGCATTCTACAAATTAGATAATGCTGTTCAACAAATCACTGCATATGTCTTTGATGTTGTTCGAGCAAGAGTTCCAAAATTACCATTAGACGATTTGTTTGAAAAGAAGGATGATATAGCAAATGCGGTTAAAGGCGAATTGACCGAAATAATGGAACAATTTGGTTATGGAATAATTAAAACTTTGGTTACTGATTTAGACCCGGACGCAAAAGTTAAAGCAGCCATGAATGAAATCAATGAAGCTCAAAGATTGAGAGTTGCTGCTAGCGAGAAAGGAGAGGCAGCAAAAATTCTTATTGTTAAAGAAGCGGAAGCTCAGGCCACAAGTAATGCGTTAAGAGGTAAAGGAATAGCAGATGAAAGACAAGCGATTATAGAAGGACTAAAAGAATCAATTGACGATTTTCAAAAAAGTATTACCGGGACAGGGCCTATGGAGGTTATGAACCTAGTTTTATTAACTCAATATTTTGATAGTCTAAAAAGCATTGCTCAGTCAGACAATAGTTCTAGTATATTTGTCCCACACAGTCCGGGGGCTCTTACTGATTTCTCTACTCAAATGAGAGATGCATTATTACAAGGAAGGCAAGTTCCTGAAAAACAATTCAGAAAAGAAGAATATAACAAAGAAAACAATATACCTAATAACGATAATTAAGATTTAAATTATTTCTTAACTCATTTTTCTATAACAGGTAAATTGTTTTCAAAAAATCTTTGCCAATTCTTATACATAATATTTTCTATGTCAGAGTTTGTATATCCTCTGTTTTTTAATAACTCTGTTAATTTTTGATAATCTAAAACAGTGTCTATTTCCTTAGGCGCGCCTACCATTCCTCCTTGTCCATCAGTGTCACCGCCTATAGCACTATGAAAAGAATTTCCTGCAAGTTGGCATACATGATCAATATGGTCTACAAAATCTTCTAGAGTAATCTCGTTTTTTGAAAAAGGTCTAGGTAAAGGAATATCAGACCAATCTATTTCTTTTCCCCACATCATAAATGTATCCATAGAATGCCCTATAACTCCTCTACGTTCAATAATACTTTTTAATTGATGGTCAGGAAATTGTCTTTCCCCTGGGGCAACAGATCTGCAATTTTGATGAGTAGCAATAATTGGGCCTTTAAAAATATCTAGCTCTTGCCTGACTGATTCGTCTGAAGTATGTGACAAATCTAAAATCATATTTAGCGAATCCATTTTTATTAATAATTCTTTGCCTTTCCCCACTAATCCTCCTTTAGTTCCCGTCCCTGTTCCGTGAGAATAATTGCTAACACCATAATGCGAAAGACTTATTATCCGCAATCCTTGTTCATACCATTCTTCAAGTTGATCTGGCGAAGTGATTGCATCAGCTCCTTCCATGCCAAGCACTAACCCAACAGGTAATTTATTATAATCATTATTGTCAGCCCATATTTTCATGTGACTAATAAATTCTGATTGGGTTTTTAATAAATTAACTTCATTCATTTCTTCTAGCATATGATAATAGGCCATCTGAGCTTTCCCCGAAGCATAAGCAAGATGTTGTGTCGGAACATCTCCATGATCATTCCCTGACTTTAATACGCATGCAACTGCTTTAACAATTGCTACTGAAATTTCAGCTTTTCTCATTTCTGGCAAAGAGCACATAATACTATAGCCCAAAGGATCGAGCTCTTTATTCCTAATTCCTTCCTGCCTAACAATATCAATGGATTTAGTTAAATCTCTTTGAAACTTCAAAGCGTTATGAGCCATTGGGTAATCACCATCTATTATTTTCAAAACAAACCTCTTAAAATATTAAATATAAAAACTACAATAAATAAAAAATTTGACGAGGTCTACTATGTATAAACATATTGCTAATATATTAATGTTAATAATATTAATTTTGTTAATTTTTCTTTTAATTTATGACAAAGTGGAAACAAATAAACACGAACATGTACATCAACATGATGGAATATACTTGCATATAGATGACAATATAAAATTTTTTAGTGTTGTAGATAAATATAATCAATTATTGGACTATACAATACATTTAGAGAAAAGATTAAATACATTAGAGGATAATTTAGATATCAATAAGCTACCAAATAGCATTATAAGTCCTCCTAAAAAAATTGACTAAAAAAACAGGTGTCATATGAGCAAAATTAAAAATATAAATGTTGATGTATTAAAAAGTAAACAGAAAACCCAGGTTATAGTAAAAATAACCGATTCGGAAAATAATGAAGGCATTGGTGAAGCTTGGTGGGGATTACCTGATCCTGAAAATCCAGGAGGATACTCAGATCCGATTGTAAGTGTAATCGAAAATATTTTAACACCCAAATTACTAGGGAAAAATGCAAATAATATAGAAAAGCACTGGCAAGATTTGTCAGATTTTGGATACAGGTACGGAGATCAAGGGATTTACTTAATGGGATTATCAGGAATTGATATAGCATTATGGGACCTGCTTGGTAAAAAAAACAAATTATCGATATGCCAAATCCTAGGCGGAGCTGTACATGAAACTTTGCCGTGCTATGCAAGCCTCCCTCCTCTTAGATCCCCTGAACTGGTTATCCAAGAAACTAAAAGAGCAATTAATTTGGGCATCACTGCTATCAAATTACATGAAATCGAAACTAATTACGTAAATATTTTAAGAAAAGAATTTGGCAATTCAATAAAAATAATGGTTGATGTTAACGGCCATTATTCGTTATTAGAAGCAATAAAAGCTGGTAACAAAATGAAAGAACATAATATCACATGGTTTGAAGAACCTATAAACCCTATGCGAGATTATAAATCTATTAAAACAGTCGGAGAAAAAACAGGAATCCCATTAGCAGGAGGTGAAAATGAATATACACTTACTGATTTTAAAAACCTCCTAGATAAAGATATCTTAACTTATCTGCAACCAGAAATTACTAAAATTGGAGGCATCACTACTGCAAAAAAATTATCAACTCTAATAGAAATGTATAATATAGCTCTTTGCCCACATAATTTTAGTATTGGCCCCTCATTATACGCATCAATACATTGGGCCTTTTCATCAATAAAAACAACTTGGATAGAAATCCCTTGGGTTCCTGAAAATTTTGGATTTGATTTCTATAACGAACTCCCAAAAATATCAAATGGGAAAATTAAGAAACCAACCGGATTTGGTATTAATTTAGAATAAAGTGTCAACAATTATAAATAAAAAAACCAACGCTAAATGAAGCAAAGAATATAGATAGGCATTTCTTGCGGAATTCCTGTCTTTTTTAATTAATAATTTATAACAGAATAAAGAATATACTACATTATTGATTAAGGATAATATTAAAAACACATACCCCAATTCACTAAACCACCAAAATATGACAGTAACAAATAAAATTACAATAGAATAAATAAATATTTCAATTGTTACTCTTTTCATTCCGTAAATTACTGGAAGCATGGGTATATTTGCCCTCTTATAATCATCTTTCATCAATATGCCTAGTGCCCAAAAATGCGGAGGAGTCCATAGAAATACAATTAAAAACATAAACCATGGAGATACATCAAATAATCCGTCCATTCCAGTTATCCCAACCCAACCAATTACAGGAGGAAAGCATCCTGCAGCACCTCCAATTACTATGTTTTGTGTAGTTCTTGGTTTTAATAAAATTGTATATATAAATATATAAAACAAGCTTGCAAATATCGTCAAAAATGCACTAATAAAATTAACCATATAATATAAAAGAAGAAATGATAATATATGTAAAATCACTCCATAAACTAGTGCAACAACTGGTGTAACTCTTTTAGAAGCAACAGCTCTGCTCTTTGTTCTCTTCATTGCTTTATCAATATTTCTATCAATAATATTATTAATAACACTAGCACCAGCGGCTCCCAAACTTCCTCCAACCAAGATATATATAGTTATCATCAGAGGAGGATTTCCTTGGGATGCTAAAAATATAGCTCCAATAGCAGTTACTAACAGTAAAGAAATAATAGGGGGTTTAGTTAAACTAATTAAATCATTAATATAAAATCTAATATTGTCCATAATCAAACATTTCAATAAAAAATTATTCTATATTAATAACATATAAATATATACTTAATATATCTGCTTATAAATTGTCAGTTAAAGAAATATTCATTAATATTTCTTTAACTTTAGGAATTACTTCTTTTGGGATCCTTTCAATATATGCTTGATCTCCGAAATCTGGCATTGGAGGATTAGGGATGGGATGTAAAACAAAGTATTCAAAGTTAATATTTAATTCATAACAATCTCTAATTATTTTAACTAATTGATCAGCAATTTGATTTGGGCCCCCTTTTAAACAAAAAGCATCTGCATGCATTTCAGTTAAAAAATCAACTACTTTTCCGCTATCAACTAAATTTTTTGAATGATGAAAATCTGGCCAAACTAATCCCTTTGATTTTAACTCTTCAGGATGCTCTCCATTCCATCCCAACTCAAGATTATTAATTAGCATTGGAGAATACTCATAATATCCTGCTGCCATAGATTTCCCCATCAGCAAAGCTTCTTCTTCATTTTCTGAAAAAACAGTATGAAACACAGCGCCAATTTTTACATTGTTTGGATTTTTGCCTACTTTTTCTGCGCCTTCTCTAATTTTATTAACTGAAATTTCTATATTTTTCACATGAGTACCGACTCTGATAAATACTCCATCAGCACAAGCACCAGCCATTTCTAAAGTTTTTGGGCCACCTGCTGCTAACCAAACAGGTACTTTTTGAGCAAACTCAAGATACGCAGGTAATGCCGATCCTACTTCAACTTCTTCTCCATTCAATAATGATTTGATTAAATTTACACTGCTCTCAAGTTCTTTGATTTTTGCAGGATTCAATCCAACTAATCTAACACTTGTATCCCCTGCTCCCATAGCTAGCACTGTTCTATTGGGAGCTAATTCAGCAACAGTAGAAATGCTTGATGCAGTAACAGATGGATGCCTTGTTATTGGGTTAACTAATAAAGTGCCTAATGTTATTTTTTTTGTAGCTTGCGCTGCTGCTGCTAACAAAACATAAGTATCTCTGCTACTTAATTGTGAATCTGGTAAAAAAGCACAGTCCCATCCCGCATTTTCAGCACGTAAAACATCAGCTGCAAATTCAGAAACAGATCTTTTATTATGTCTGTTTAATCCAAATTTAGGTATTTTAATTTTCATTTCTTTTTTTCATCATATGCTTTTTATAATTGCCCGATTTGATTTCGGGATAATTCTCAACATTAAAATTACAATAATAAACATAGCAATTATATTTTTTGTCTTCAAATATAACTGAAATTTCTTCCCTAACATAATTAGAATTTACAATATCTAATTCATCATATCCTTCTAGTAAATCACATCCCTTCAATACTGTATCATCAATTTTATAAAGTTCTCCTTTGATACAATTTGATCCATCTGCAATTAATGCAGGATATTCTCCAATATCATAAAGTGATCCAAAAGTATGAGTTTCTCCCACTAATTTTGAGCCTCTTAAGTATTGATGATTATATTCTGATGAAATCAATGTGCCATATACAAATAAAAACATAAAAATTATTTAAGTTGAGTAAATATATGTGATTGTATAACATATTATTAAAATAATTATATTAACAAATGCTAGAGACTTATAAACCAGACATCATAATTGTGGGAGCAGGAAACGCAGCGTTTTCCGCAGCTATTGCTGCAAGAGAAAACGGATCTGAAGTTTTGATGCTCGAAAAAACTGAAGAAAAATACATGGGTGGGAATAGTGCGTTAACTATTCACATGAGATTTGCTTACAATTCATTTGACGATCTGTTGCCATTAATTAAATTTCCTGAATCATCTAATGAGTTGAGTAAATTTAAAATAAAAATTCAAGCTCTTAAAAATGTGGTCAAAGAATATACTGAAATTGATTATTTAAACGACATAAATAAAGTAACTGAAAACAGATCAGATCAAAATTTGTCTCATGAATTAGTATCAAATTCTCTTAATACAATCCAATGGATGAACAAGTTAGGACATTATTGGGAGCCTACTTTCGAAAACCCAACCTCTGCTAATGTTGTTTCTTTTGATGGAAAAGGATACGGCTTAATAAATAGATGGAAAAAAATAGCCCTTCAAAAAGGGGTGAAAATAATCTATGAATGTTCTGTGATAGATCTAATTAAACAAAATAATAATATATGCGGAGTTGTAGTAAATCATAAAAATCAAAATATAAAACTTTTTTCAAAATCTGTAATTATGGCTTGTGGCAGTTTTGAATCTAACCCAGATATGCGTGCAAAGTACTTGGGTGAAAAATGGAGAAATATTAAACTGAGAGGTGTTCCTCATAATACTGGAGAAGGACTAGAGATGGCGCTAAGCCATGGCGCAATCCCATATGATGACTGGTCTACCTGTCACGCGTCTCCACAAGATTATAATCGACCTGATTTTGATCTACCTGGTGAAAATAAATCTGGAGATTATTGGAGTAGATACGCTTATCCTTTTAGTGTAATGATCAATCAAGATGGAAAAAGATTTATTGATGAAGGAGAAACCTGGAGAGGGTTAACGTATGCCAAAACAGGGAAGGCAATTTTAGAACAAAAACAACAAATGGCTTATCAGTTATTTGATACCAAACATAGAAACGCAGGTGTGTTAAACAAATATAAAAACCCAACCAATTATGTTTCAAACAGCCTTTCTGGCCTAGCAAGTAAGCTTAAAATAGATAATATTAATGATTTTCTATCAAATATAAATAATTTTAATAATAGTATTTCATCTGAACGCTATAATCCGCATATACTAGATGGCAAATCAACATCTAATATAATGCCTACAAGATCTAATTGGGCACTTGCATTAGACAAACCTCCTTTTGAGGCATATCCTGTGATAGCAGGAATGACATTTTGTTACGGAGGACTAAAGACAACAATAAATGGAGAAGCATTGAACAGTCAAGGAAATATTATAAAAGGATTATACGCTGTTGGAGAAATGTTAGGAGGATTGTGGTATAAAAATTATCCTTCCGGGGGAGGAATGATGGCAGGTGCAGTATTTGGTAAAAAAGCAGGAGAAAAAGCTTCAACAAATTGAACTAACTATTCTATTCCCAAAATGTTTTTTGCAAATAAGTTTAATCCGTTAATTGTTAAATTATCTTCATAAATATCTAAGTGGATATGATTTTTAAATATTTCAATTCCTTTTCCACTACCTACAACTTTAATGTCAGAATATGTATCTTTAAATTCTCTTATAAACCCATTTATTAAATGAATATATCCCTTAAATAAACCAGTTCCAATTGCTTCTTCAGTATTAACTCCAAATAATTTATCACTATTGTTCATTTCGATAAAAGATAATTGAGAAGTATGTTTTGATAATGACTCACTTGCTATACGATTACCTGGAAATATCAAGCATCCTAAATAATTACCATTATTATCCACGTGGCAAAAAGTCAAAGCAGTACCATGATCAATTATAAGATTTCTACTGTTAGTTAATTCGTAAGCTGCTGACGCATTTATGATTAAGTCAGAGCCTAGCTCTTTTGGATTTGGAATTTTTACTTTTATATTTGAAATATTATCATGTGAAACAAAGTAAGAATTGATATGTAAATTTTCAAAATGTATATTAACTTCAGGAACAACACTTGATATAAATATATTTTTTATATTTGAAGGGATTTCTTCATTTATAATTCCTTCAACCTCTGAGGTATTAAATGTTTTCTTAGATATAAACTTATTCTCCGATACCAATGCGTATTTTATATTTGTATTCCCTATATCTAACAATAAATATTCATTCAAAACAAAAACCTTTTTTTAATCATATAACAAGATGTAGATAATATTTTATATAACATCTTAATGAAAAAAAATATAAACTTATATATTACTTATAGATTTTGGTATAAAAATTAAAACAATCCGTATTTCAAAAGCAATTGAAATAACAAATTTATCTAAAAAGTATGCAAACTTAAACGGATTGGATAATATCAACCTTACGGTTAATAAAAGAGTTATATAAAAAATCCTAATATTATTGGAAACATTAATAAAAATATTAATAACATGGAACTTACAGGATCATTTTTATCAAAAATTATTTTTTTAAATACATTTAAAGTTTTATTTTGATTATATTGATCAATAACATACGGAATGCTCTCATCATTAAAATCATTTCCACAATCTAAACACAGATATAAAGGAGTTATATCTCTTTCTATAATATTTTCACTTCTACAATTAACGCAAAACACTGCAATTTATATCATTTTTTAATAAAAATTATACAAATTTAATTCCTCTTCATAAAGCAAGTTTGCTTACTGAAGGAAGATGGTGTAAAATAAATTTGTATAATTATTTTATTATATTATACTTAATATATTTCCTAATTCAATTATGGAGGGAATTATGGCTGAAGTAGTAGCCGAGACAGGCGTAAAAAAAGAATCTGGTTATTTTTACTATCTTGGAAAAGATGGTAATGTATGGAGAACCAAAATGGCATCAGGCGGAAAGCCAGGCGGCGGAGCTGAAAAAGTAGCTGATGCAAATGTATCTAGAGAATCAGGCTTCTTATACTACATCGATGGAAGTGGAAACGTTTCCAGATCACAAATGGCTTGGAAAAAATAACTTTTTTCTAACTATTTGAAATTTAAATCAAAAATCCATGCTGTTTTACTATGGCATGGATTTTTGTTAGCTAATAGGATACTTATATGGCAAACAATGTACAAGAAACAGCTTTCACAATAGATTCTTCAAGTATCAAATTTGGCAATGGAGTCACGGAAGAAGTCGGGTGGGAATTTGAAAGATTAAATTGTAAAAACATTATGATAGTCACTGATAAAAACATGATTGATCATGTAAGTGTTCAAAATACAATTTCATCAATAAGCAGAAGTAAATTGAACCCTATTCTGTTTTCGGATGTAAGTGTTGAGCCAACAGATACTTCTTTTAAAAATGCTATCAACTTCGCTGTTGAAAATAATATAGATGGCTTTGTTGGAGTTGGTGGCGGGTCTAGCATGGATACTGCAAAAGTTGCAAATTTATATTCCACTTATCCAAATGATTTTATGGATTATGTAAATGCCCCTATTGGAAAAGGATTGCCTGTTCCTGGGCCATTAAAACCGTCAATTTCAATACCAACAACTACAGGAACAGGAAGTGAAACAACTGGTACTGCTGTATTTGATTTTAAGGAAATGAATGCTAAAACCGCAATTGCCCATAGGGCATTAAGGCCATTAGTTGGGTTGATTGATCCAGAAAATGTTAGAAGTATTCCTTCAAATATTGTTGCTTGTAGTGGGCTTGATGTTTTATGCCATGGACTAGAATCATATACTGCTATTCCTTTTCACAAAAGAAATAAGCCCATCAACCCTGCATTAAGACCATCATATCAAGGCTCAAATCCTATAAGTGATATTTGGTCATTAACTGCAATAAAAATGGTTGCACAAAATATTTATAAAGCTGTAAATGACCCAAATGATCACGAAGC
>Ga0209402_10003278_pt1 | contig 15565 bp, 13 predicted proteins | sample ArcticOcean_MG_C_3_FD_187437 | JGI IMG/M metagenome (GOLD analysis project Ga0209402, IMG submission 187437) | Marine microbial communities from western Arctic Ocean - ArcticOcean_MG_CB8_126 (SPAdes) (version 2) | ecosystem: Environmental > Aquatic > Marine > Oceanic | place: Arctic Ocean... | reverse complement strand
GGATAGCGACGGCGTACCGGACTGTAATGACCTTTGCCCGGCCGATCCCAACAAGGTCGCCCCCGGTGACTGCGGCTGCGGCGTAGCAGACACCGACACGGACAGCGACGGCACGCCGGACTGTGACGACAACTGCCCGAACACCTTCAATCCGGGACAGGAAGATTGCGACAATGACGGCATCGGCGATGTTTGCGAAGCAGTGACCGAAGCCCAGAAGTGTGCTGCAGTCGAGTTAGCGGTCCTTGACTGTGTCTGCAACAGCGGTGCGGGTCTCACCAACATCAATGATTTCTGCGACTTGCTCATCCAGTGTTTGGATGCCGAAATTGCGGCCGCCGATCTCTGTGATCCGGCTAGCTGCCGTGCCACGGTTCTGGAGAACATCAACACCTTGATCGGCTCATTTAACTGCCAGTAAGGCGAATCGATCGATCACAAAACGCCGCGAGCGACCACGTCGTCCGCGGCGTTTTTTTATTTGTGGCGTGTGCCTGCCGGGCCCACGTCCGGATCGAGGTTCTCGGGCAGAGATCACAAGCCTTGTGCATCCGTCCGGCGGCCGTGATATAGAAGGTCCAGTTATTAACCCTGGGAGCGCGGGCGTCCCGCCCGCTTAACTTCGCAACATTAAGCGGGCGCTGTGAAGGCCGCCAGTAGCCGCCATGGACGCCCGCGCTCCCAGGGTTCCAGGCACAGCAGTTTTCTGAATTCTTACTCAACGATTTTGGTACCTATCATACCGTGGCCACAAATACAGACGTCAATAATTCACAAACCCGGTCGCATTCCCTTCGCCGCCAACGGCGTAATCGCCGGTCGAGCGTATCTCACTTATATACTGCATGGAACTGTAGACCGCCGCGTTGCCGCCAACAAAGCTCATGACCACATTCTCACCGTGATGCGGGCGAATCGTGATTATATGGGTGCCGCCCAAGTCGCGATTTGCTGTCGGCGCCGTCGCTTCCCACAGGATCCATGGATTGTAGTTCGGGCTCGTCGGGCTGCCGGTGGAGGTATTTTCTACGTCGATATACACGATATCCTGGTCGGGATTGGCTAGTGCCGACACCTTGATATTCGGTGTGTTGTTTACAATCGTACCTGGCGCCGGTGGATTGAGAACCACGTACCCGCCGATTTTCGTATTGTACCCGTAACTACTGATGTTGATCTCGTCGCCGTAGTTGTTTGGGTAGTCAACCGGTGCAGGCTGCGTAACCGGCGTTCGCGTCTCGTCACCCGGGCAGTCGAACAGTACGAGAGAGGTGTAGCCCTGATCCGGATCGACAAGCTGGTAGAAGAACATGTCGCTATAGAACTCGATGGTGTTCAGATAGTGCATACCCATCGGAAAGTGACCGTCTGAATCGTCTGCGTAGCTGATCGTTCCAAGCATAAGCTGCTTCTGATTGCTCAGGCAGAGGATTTGTATCGCCCGGGACTTGGCGCCCTGCAGCGCCGGCAGCAGCATCGCCGCCAGGATTGCGATGATCGCAATAACGACGAGCAACTCTATGAGGGTAAAGAGTCGGCGGTGAAATGCCGTGCTGGATTTCCGCCGCGCGCGCATCTTCAAAGTTAGTGTGGGAGCCTGCCGATTCAAACCCTGCTTTGATTTGAAATCGATATAAGCTACTGTGAATGTTCACTTAAACAGGATATTACGAATGGCCCTACGTATTCGCAGAGTCGATGCAGCTTCGACGTTCCTCGCAGTGCTCGCATTTCTGTCTCTTCATGCCGCCTTCGCCACACCGCCCGTCGGGGATCCGAATCAGCCCTACGACCGCCTGCCCGGCACGCTCGAGACCTACCACGTCAAATGGGCCAAGCCCCGCGCCGGCGGGCCGCTCAACGTCCTTTTCATTATCCCGTACTACAACTCCCGTGAAGTCGTCGAGACCGCCCAACGCCTGGACCTGAAGTACACCGTCATCATGAACGCCGGGTACTCGACCTGGGCCCACGGCTCGTACCAGGACACCACCGCGACGCCGCTCAAGCAAGCGGAAGCGGAGACCGTTCTCACTGACCTGACAAAGCAACGACTCAGCCTCGGACACACGTACGACGCGATCGTCATTGCCAAAGTCTCGTGGCCGGTCATTCCCGACTACGCCCGTGAGCTCATCCTCGAGCATGTCGAACGCGGCACGGGCCTGGTCTACGTCACGCCGAACCGGCTGCAGCTCGGACTGGACACCCGCACCGAGTACGCCGAGCCCGACCCGCAGTTTCAAACGCTGTTCGAAACCAACACGCTCCCGGACGCCGCTACCGCTATCACCCGCGGTCTGCCGCTGGATGTCATGCCGGTGCAGCTGTTCGACAGTCATGCCGATTTCCAGGAAATCCCCGGCGTATCTCGGCACACGTGGGCTCAGACCGCGCTGTGTATCACCGCAACTGAGCATGGTAACGGGCGCATCGTCGGACTTGATTACTTCGACGAGACGATCGCCTACCGGCAATTCAACTCGCTCAGTCCCTACACAGGTCACCCGGAATCGGTCGCGGGCGTCGGCGAGTCGTTTCCGGTGATGTACGACTACGCGTTCGCGCTGCTCAGTCGCGCCATTACGTGGTCAACCGGCAAAGACGGGCAGTCACGGTTGGAGATCGGCTTTACCGCGCCGCCGACCCACCTGAAGGCGCCGGTCGATGAGGTATTGAGGCGATTCTGCTGGGAAGACAAGACACCCGCTACCGTCATCGCTCGCGATGACCTCGGTGCCGCGAAAGTCACTGTGACCACAACTGCGGCACCGGCCCGCTCGTCTGTTTCGTATGCGATCCGCAACACTCAGGGGAAGGAATTTATTTCGGAGATGACTACGGCACGGAATTGGACGACAGCCGAGTTTCCGCTGCCGACATTGCCGCGCGGCACCTACGTGCTCGACGCCCGGTTGCTCGACACCGTGGGCAATGTGCTCGATTTCGCATCGGCTGCGTTCCGCGTCGAGTCATCACAGTTCGTAACTGCCGTCACGACGGCGAAGGATTCGTACCTGCCGGGCGAGACACTGACCGGTCGTATCGACGTCATGCTTGGAGGCAAGGTATATGTCCGCGCGATCGACACCTGGGGCCGAACCGTCGCCCGCACCGATGTGGAATGGCAGGACGGGCAGGCCAGCGTGGCGATCGCAAATGCCACTTTCGAACTGCCGGTCACCCAACCGCTCTCCCGTCTCTGGGACATCGAAGCGGTCATCGAAGACGAGCACGGCATCGTCGACACGAAACGTACCTGGATCGGTCTGCCGGATTGGACGTTTGACGACTACATGTTCATGCTGATCTTCTCGCCGTCACCGCAGCCAAACGACTGGAAAGGTCAACTATGGGGCAAGGTCATGCGGGAGTACGGGATCAACTCGACCTTTACCTTCCTGATCTACAACAGGCTCAAGCAATACGAGATCAACGCCCGCTCGCATCTGGCAAGCGTCAGCTACGCCGAGCACATGGGCGAGCACTGGACACCGGTGCACGCAAAATGGGACAAGCGCCAGGAGAATCCGGACCTCGACCTCGCCGCGCTCAGTGACATGTGCCGCCAGATCGCCGATTCTAGAGAACCCCTGGATCCGGAACAGTTTCCGCAGAAGCAGGGACACATCGACGCGAACTGGCTGAACAACCGTTTGGCGGCGTACAAGGAGAGTGCCCGCTTCGGAAGCCCGCTGTATGTGCTGACGGGTGAGAACTATCTGCTCGGTGATTTCGACGGCATGGAATGCTCCGGGTTCGGTCCCGTCACGACCGGGAAATTTCAAGCGTGGTGCCGTGATCAGTACGGCAATGACCTGGCGGTGTTGAATGCGGAATGGAACACGTCATTCGAATCCTGGGACGATGTCCGGGGCATTTTGCTGCAGGCCGCGGTCGAGCAGGATCAGATGCCGCGCTGGGTCGACTTCCGCTACTTCATGCGTTCGCACGTCTGGACGCAGTTCTTTATTGACTACACGGATATGATCCGGACGGTGGTGCCCGAGGCGAAGACCGGCCGCGTCGGTCACGACCACTTCGATTTCTCGCGTATGGGCGAGCAAATGACGTCTTCGAAAGTGTACGTCGGCCAGGAAGCAAACAGCGAGTGGCGCCATGCCATGTCGATCGAACTGCTGCAATCGTTTTCGCACGATCAGAGTTTCCTGCTGGCAGCACAGGCGATGATGCGCTGGCACTTCGATTTCGAGACGGAAGTCAATCGCGAACGCTGGCCGTGGATCTGTCTGTTTCTGGGCCTCAACGGGTTCGACTGGGAACGCGGGCTGCTCGCCGAGACGCTCGGCGGTGAGTCATGCATGACTCCATGCATGTCAGATCCGCTGCCGTACTTTCTCGATATTGCCGACGAAGTGCGCTTTCTCCAGCGCGGCATCGGCAAACTGACGATCACCGCGGAGCCGTACCGCTCCGACGTTGCCATTCTGTGGTCGCCCTACAACCATTACATCTCGCGGTTGCACCCGTTCCAGGACAACGCTTTTTCGGGGACCTGGTTGTACAACATCAGTGTCATTGGCGGGGCGCCGGCGGATGCCCTGGCGTTGATGAATTCGCTGCGCGTAAGGCCGACGATGATCGGGCCGCAGGACATCGTTGCCGGCGACCTGGAGAAGCGCGGCTTCAAGACGTTGCTGCTGCCGTACAGCAAAGGGATGTCAACTGCCGAGGCGGACGCAGTCCGGGCGTTCGTGGCGAACGGCGGGCTGGTCATTGCCGACAACCATCCCGGATCGTCTACCGAGCACGGCCGCGAGCTCGAGACCGGACGCCTCAACGACCTGTTCCCGGTGACCGACAAAATTCACGTCACGCACCATGGTAACGGTCACGCCGCCTATCTGCCGAATATTATCAACGGTTATATGGGCCGGCATGAGAAGAGTGATCACACCGGCTCCGATGCCATCGAACAGCTGCTGCGCGAATACACCGGCGCGGCGCCGCCTGTCGAGCTGTTCGACGAACACGGGATGGCGCGTCGAGACACGCTGATGCCGGTGTTTCGGAATGGTGCGACGATGCTTGTCGGTCTGTTGCGCTGCGGCGACGGCCACGATTCTGAACGTCAGACCACGACTGTCGTACTGCCCGAGAAAGCGCATGTCTGGGACGTGCGCACCCATGCCTATCGCGGTTATACCAACCGTTTCAAAACACGGCTTGATCTGCGGCCGCAGTACTTCGCTGCGCTGCCGGCTCGCCCCGGCGTCATGTCGCTGTCTACTGAAGGCGATGTGCAGTTCGGTGGGACCGCGAGGATTGCCGGGACGATCGATTTCGAGGGCGATGCGAGCAAAATAAAGCAGGCGATCCACGTGCGCGTGTATTCTCCTGAGGGTGAGGAGTTGGAGTGGTTCCGACAGAATCTGATCATCCGGGGAGAAGGCTTCGAAATCTCGCTGCCGGTCGCGTACTCCGCAACGCCCGGTCGCTATCGAGTTGCTGCCGAGAACGCCATAACCGGTGCGGTCGCAGAATGCACGTTTGATGTAGTGCCATGAACTGTAAGAAAGGGATAAAAATGACAAAAAGGACCCAAGGGACAGTGCGTTTATGGTTGTCCCTCATGTCTCTTATGTCCCTTTCGACCTTTTCAATCCACGCCCAACCGCTCAAGGTCATCTGCGCCACGTACGCCGAGCAATCACCCACGATCGACGGCCGTCTCGACGACGCGTGCTGGCAGGCGACCGAGGCGCGCAGCGACTTTTCCGCGACTGCCGACCCGAATCAGACCGTCCAGCGCGTATCGACCATCCGCGCTGTGTACGACAGTCAGAACCTGTACATCGCCCTCGAATTCGTCTGGGACGACGTTGAGATTCTCAAGCGCGGCGTCCAGGAGATTCTTGACCGGCAGGGTCCTCCGATCGAGGGTGCCTGTGAGTGGGACAACTACACCAACTACTACGGTGCCGAGTTGTTCGTCGACGCATATGCAACCGGACTCAACTATGAGCAGATCCTGATCAACGCCGCCGGTCAATACACCGGTAACTATAAGTCGATGTGGGATCAGTTCCAGGGCAAGCATACCGTCCGCTCGACGATCCACGACAATCGCTGGACAGCGGAACTGGTTTGTCCGGCGCCGGGTCTGAAGGTGACTGATGTCTGGGGCCTGAACGTCATCCGTGATGACGAGGCACCGTATGCCATCTGGCGTCACATCAAAGGCGCGTATGCCCAGCCCAAGTTGTTTGGCAGGATTCTGATGGGCAGCTACCCGGCTTGGTGGGACGCGGTGTTTTCGGAAGGGACGGTATCGCGTCTCGACGATATAGGCAACGCAATCGACGATGAGCCGAAGCTCATGGCCCTGCATGCAATGGTCAAACTGGAGGCTGTCCGACTCGCTGCGGTCGCCGCCGACCATCCGCCGACATCCCGGCAGAATTTCGAGATTCTCTATGGCGCCTATGATGGTTTCAAGAAGAACATGAACCGCCTGGAAGTGGCGTATGAAACATACCAGGCGATGCAGTAGTCGGTTGTCATCGGAATGAAAAATCGAGGCTATTTTATGCGACAACAATCATGCCTGGGCTTTGCCCTGTGTATGCTCTCGATGAGCTCATGTGCGAAAGACGCAACCTCGCTGAATGGGACCTGGAAGCTGATGGGCTATGAGGATTCCGCGAGCGGCAAGATCGAGACGGAGGCGGTCGATGTAAAGAGATCTGTTGTGCTCACGTTCCAGGATGACGGCAAGGACGGAACGATGAAAGGGCACACTGTGAGCAATCGGGTGACTGGCGACTACCGGATTCCGGAGCCCGGGAAACTGGAGGTTTTGAGTTTCGGTGGCACGAAAGTTGGTGAACGCGGCTTGGGCAAGAGATTCTGGAACGCAATTAGTGCGGCCAGTTCGTTTGCATTCGAGGGCGGAGATCTGGTTATCTATTTCAATGACGATACCGAAAAGATGACCTTCGTAAGTGGCGAGTGACGATGAGGCTTCGCCCACATTCTTTCCTGCTCCTGCTTTCCCTTACGGCCGTTTTATCTATTGGTGCGACGACGCCGGATACAGCCTATGTCATCAACGACGAATTCGAGTCGTGGGAGTGGACGCCGATCGGCCATTCGCTGCAGAAGCAGGGACGCGATCGTCTGGCTGCCGGCAAGGATCTGGGTTATGACTACCGCGGTCCGTTGTATCGCAAACCCGAGGGCTTCGAGCTGCCGGCCGGGCGGATGGTCGAGGGCGAAGCAGCGTTCGACGGGTTCTCTATGGTGCTCTCGGAAAGCCAGGCCGGACTGCACGGCCGCTACAGCCGCAAGTTCAGAGCCCGTCGCAACTACAGCTATGAGGTCGCCCTGAAAGGCACCGGCACCTTTCATTTCCGCGCCTGGGTTCTGGGCCAGGACCCGGCGAATGGCGAAACGAAGTGGCTGGGCTTTCCGGATCTGATCACTATTAAAGTCAGCGAACAATGGCAGGTTTACACCGGCCCGTTCTCGCTGCCGACGTACGACGAGTCGACCTTCAAGATCGGCGACGTGTCAGCCGCAATCGTCATCGAGAACGACGACAAAGTTTACGTTGACAACTTTCGTGTGCGGGAGAAGACGAAATAACGATGCCCACGGAACACACGGAATCCACGGAACAAGAGATCGCTGTCTTCGGTGTTGTCCCTCCTGCCGTGTGCTCCGTGTGTTCCGTGGGCCCGCATTGTATTTTATTCTAACCTGGCAGGAGGAACACCAATGGAAATCTCATTAAAGAATCGTATAGCTCTCGTGACCGGCAGTGCCCAGGGCATTGGCGAGGGTATCGCACTGGTGCTCGCACGTGCCGGTGCCGATGTGGTCGTGTGCGACATCGAAGAAGAGATGGGGCTGGCGACTGTTGCTGCCGTCCGCGAGCTCGGCGTCCGCGGCCTTTATGTCAACGCGGATATTTCCGATCCCGATGCGGTTAAAGGGATGATGCGGCTGATCGCTGAGTTCGGTGGCCTCGACATTATCGTCAACAACGCCGCAGTCGAATATTTCCGCAGCATCGAAGAGACAACGCTGGAGGAGTGGGACCGTACCCAGAGCGTCGATCTCAAAGGGATCTTTCTGACGACGAAATTCGGGCTGCCAATGCTGAAGGCAGCGAAGAGTCCGATCATTATCAACATCTCCAGCGTGCATGCCACTGCGACGATCCCTGACCTCGGCGCGTATGCCGCGGCGAAGGGCGGAATTGTTGCGATGACCCACAGCATGGCCCAGGATCTCGGGCGCGACGGGATTCGTGTGCTGACGGTGAGCCCGGGATTTGTGTACGCCGGCATGACGAAGGTGTGGCTCGATTCCCAGGAGGATCGCCAGGAAACGCTGGACCGCGTCAACAGCATGCACCCGGGTGGTCGCATCGGAACGCCGGAGGACATCGGCAACCTCGTCGCTTTCCTCTGCACCGATCTCGGCGGCTTTATCAACGGTGTGAATGTGATCATCGACGGCGGGCTGACGACGATGCTGCATCATTGATTTTGCTTCGCAAAATCAAGAAGATAGCTGACGCTCGCGAAGAGTTTGACCGGAATTCTTACAACTATGACGCCGAATTAACTTCGCGCGCTCGCACAGTAGGGGCGGGGCGCTGAACCGCCGCCTTGCGCGTAAAGTGCGAATCCCTACGTGAGCCTGGCGTCGACATAGCGGCTTTCTTTCGGAACTCTGTTCGCGCGGCTGCGGTTCAGCGCCCCGCGGCTACTTTGACCGCTCGTACCGGTACCAGGCCGTGCCCTGGATGTCGTTGATCGTGATCGACAGCGTCTTGCCGCCTTCGAGTTTGCGGGTGCGGCCGCTGTCCATGTCGGTCAATCGGTAGGACTTGCCGGGCTTCAGGCCGCGCAGCTCAGCCTTCGTTTTGGACGCCGGGGATTCGACGCGGAAGACGAGCAAAAACCCTTCGTCCGTCTCCGGATCATGGAACTGCCAGCCGTCGTAATCTGCCAGTGTCGTTGGCGTGAACAATGGATAGAAATCCTTCATCAGCAAGTGGCGTATCGACTTGTACCTTTCGATTTCGGCCCGCAAGGCATCCTTGACCTTCGCCGAGAAATATTGCGACTGCTCGGACAACAGCAGCGTACCCGCCATCTGCGAACGCATGACAAATGACGGGTAACCCTCGCGCTTGAACGACGCGAGCGTCTGCTGGCGTCGGGCCGGATGCGACATCCACAAAAATGCGGAGTTCGCATAGCAGCCGGGCAAGACATGGTTGACACCTTTCTTGAACCAGCGGATTGCTTCTGTACTCAGCGAGTTGTCGTTGATCCATGCGGAGTTCGCCCGGCGCAGCGTACCGAGATCCATGCGGTAACCGCCTCCGGCGCAGGCTTCGATGTGCAGCTGCGGGCAGCGTTCGCGCAGCTCGTCGGCGAGCGCCATCACGCCGTGGCCGTAGCCGAGCTGGAGTTTGCCACTGTCTTTCTCCGATTCATTGGCCTCCCAGAACGGGGCCGGGGCATTGTTAAAGTCCCAGCGCAGCCACTCCAGGCGGTAGCGCTCGACCCAGCCGACCATGAAATCGCACACCTGCCGGCGCACATCCGGATCTTCGAGGCGCAGCAGCCGATCATTGTGTCGCGCTCTGCCGTAGACGAGGTTCGGTCGGTTCGTCGCCTGATGGAACCAGTCGGGATGCTTCTTCACCCAATGGCTGCCTTCCATCGCAAACTCGATCTCGAGCCATGACCCGAACTTCATGCCGAGGGCTTCGACGTACTCGACGATTTCGTCGAAGCCGTTCGGGAAGCGTCGCTTGTCGAGCCGCTCCCAGTTGCCGACGCCGTCGCGGAAGCCACCGGCAAACCACTCGGCGTCGACAACGAAATACTCGGCCCCGATCTCGGCGTATGCCTTTGCTTCCTTCTTGAGCGTTTCGACCGTCCAGTCGGACGGCAGACCGTAATAGTGGTTATAGGTGACGGGCAGCAAAGGCGCATCGGGCACGGGCTGCACGACGTGACGTGTGATGTGCCGGCGCAGCAGGTTTGAGCCGTCGTGGATATCGCCGTTGAAGAATCCCAGGCTGGCTTTTGGCATGTCGAACGATTCGCCGGGGCCGAGTTCAAAATCGGTGTAGGCGACGTGAGGCAGCAGCAACATGTTCGAGCCGGCGCGATTGATCATCGTGATCCAACGACACGGCCACTCGATGTAGCAGAAAAAACCGTCGCGGGTTTCCGGGTCGATGACGAACGCGAACGGCAGCTCGCTTTCCGTCGAGCGTCCTCCGTAGCGTCCGCCGAACAGCGTCTTGCCGCTTTCCCAGCCCAACTCCACTTCCTTGACTGTATAGGCTGTCGGCGGGAAACAGCTTTCGACCGAGCCGCCGCTGTTAACCCAGCTGACGTGCGGCCGGCTCGCCACCGGAATCCTGAAGTCCACGGCGAGAACCAGTGGGCCTCGAACATTCCTGAGTTTCTTACGACCGCGATTGGTGAGGCGTCCGTCGATCTCGACGACGCCCGTGTCGTCGAACACTTCGTAACGAACGTCGGCGCGGACTTTTGTGCCGCTGTGTTCCCAGCGTGCTTGGACGGTCCGGCCGTAATCAGTCTGTCGTTCTTTGCACGCGACCAGCTTCAGGCCGTCCGGGAACTGCGTGAATCCAACGTTGGCGCTCTCCCAGGAAAATCCGGCGCGCGACTGCATGCCGCGCTGGAACGCATTCGAGGAACGCGGGAAAAGCGATGGATAGGTGAAATCCGATGATTGCTTAGATTTGGCCATTGTGTGTATCCCAAAGTCGTTAGGTAGGACGGGGCTCCTGCCAGGTCATTGATGTTAGAATTCGGATTCTCATGAAGATCACCGCGTTGGGTACGGGTTTCTGGATGTCGCTTCATAAGCGCCCAATGACGTGGCGGAGCCTCGTCCCACTTAGTCAAGATATGAGCAGCAGTAGTCGGTCAGCTCGCGAACTTTCAGTTCGAATTTGCTGTTTGCCGCGAGTTCAAACTGGTCGCCGCCGCTGAATGTCTGCCAGTCGTTAGTGCCCGGCAGCAACACGTCGAGTGTGCCGGCCAGGATCTCCATGATCACATTGATAAATTCCGACATCGAGATACGGTCCTGTTTGAGGTTGAGGAATGGGGCCGTAACGTTAGCACCATCCGATCAACTTCCCAAAAAGGACGCCTCTGAAATGATACTTAAACCGGACCCTGTCGAAGGGCAGATTACTGTCTCTGTCGATGACGAACGTCGATGGTCACTGCTGGTGCCCGAGACGATCAGTTGCCGTGAGCTGGCGCTGCCGGAGTGTCATGTAATTCCGCCGAACTGGAGCGAGACTGCGACGGGCCGGCTTGTTACACAGTCATTCGAGGAGGCGCGCGTACGCTACGAGTGCAGCATCGACATCATCGACGACGGGACGCTCGAACTTATGCTGACGGTCCACAACGATCGTGATGAACCGATGACGGACACGGAAGCCGACTTCTGCTGTGCCTGCGCCTATTGCGTCTGGAACACGCCGGCAGATGACGTCGACCGCAGCTGGATCAATCCACCGTTCCACGGGCCGCGCAAGGAGAAGAACACGGATTGGGCAGATCGCAGCCTGATCGCAACCAGGGACGGCATGGTTGCCGTGGCCGAGATCAACAAGCACTTTCCGGTGCCGTCGAACCGCGTTGTGCCCGGCAAGAACATCGCCGATTTCCCGTTCATCATGTGTCAGTCCGAAGACCGCACCGAGATTTTCGGCATCGGCTGGGACCGTGCCAGCCGGCTGTTCTGTGCGATGTGCAGTTGTATCCATGCGGTGGCCTGGCTCGGGACGATTCCGGCAGACGAGTCGTGCACACGTCGCGGCCGCTTTTACTATGCAAAGACAGATCCGTATCAGCTGCTGGCAAGGTTTCAGCGCGACTTCGATTTATAGGAAGAATGAGAAGTATGATCGGCCATTCTTCCCATTCTTCCCATTCTTCCTATTCCTCACGAATCACGCACGCCGAACTGCGACACATCGATTGGTTCGAACCCGAGTGCCAGGGCAGGGGGTCGGGTTGCAGGCTGTAGTCGTCATTTGCGGGATCGACAGAGTGTGATTGCCGGCACGCAAGCAAGGTCCGGATGACGTCACCGAGCTCATCGGCTTCGCCCTGCAGTAGGGTAACCTGCTTTGATCTGCGGCGTGTCATGGGTGTCGATGCTACGGTGCGGGATCTCGGGAACCCAGCTCACCAGCCACAGCAGTGGGGGGGGGCTCGGCTGTTAGCGGTAACAGGAGGGGAAGAACAGTCGGCCTCCGTCTTTATTTGGAACCATGATGCATCTGGATTTGGCGAGCATCCAACTCATAACGTTTTGGGATAGGACGTCGTCGAGGCGTGCGACTAAAACTGAAAAGTGAATACGCGTATTCACTATTGGAGATGGCCAAAAGAAAGGGGTGCCGGGACGAACCCGGTACCCCTTTCTTTTGGTAAAAATGCTCCAGATGCAAGGGGCGAAGCATACGTGAATCGCTTTCTCCGTCAAGCCTGCAAGTACGTAGCCAATGCCAGCACGATAACTTGGTCAAGCCACTCGCCGAGCAGTGGATTGGCCGGGTCGAGATATATCACCGCTGGCAACATTGGTAGTGGTAGATCCCGGCACTCATCAATGACAATGCAGGAAGACAACATTCCCGTATCAACATCCTGGTCATCTTCGTCCGGATCTTTGACGCTGCACTCGGCAGCCAGCTCAATGTAATGCTCGTACACATATAGTCCGACATCCATTCGGTCGATGATGGCTAGGAATGAGGGAACCGCCAGAAAATCATAAGAGCCAGGCTCTCCCCAGTAGACCTGCTTGCCACGCTTTGATGCGCAGCGCTCCACGATGCTCGCCAGCGACGTTGATCGGTCAAATTGCGCGAAAATGGTCTTGGGGGCCATATAGTCTTCGCTCACAGGCTCATTCTCTCCCACGCAACTGCTTCATGACAGCATTAAATAATAACGGGTTGTTTTTCCTTCTCCATTGTTCCCCCGGAATCATCGGACTCGCGATCTTCTCAAGATTCTCTCTGAGCATCCGCTCCCGCTCGGTAAGACCTGCGACACATGCTTTGAGCAAATTTTCCGAGAGATCAATGCGATTGATATTTTTCTCATAGACATCATCTACTTTCTCAATTTCTTCAAGTATTCCACCCTGTGCGAAGGGAGGAAAGCTTTTTATTTCCTCAACTACATCACTTATCATTTTGAAATTCTTTCTTTGCTTAGCAATCTCCTGGAACCCCTTCTCAATTTCTGATCTCTGACTTACCACTTTATTTATCAATTTCTCTAATTCCTTAATGTGTTCTACGCGCTCCATTGCTTCTCCTCATTTGTGCATGAAATGCCTTTTATCTTCTCGCTATATTATCAGGCTCAACCGCTGTTTTTCTATAGCATATTCAAAGTTTTTTGATATTTTTTACCTATTCTGATGCAACGGTTTATGCTTATTCGGTGCTTCCTTCATCAACTGTTGCTACGCCGCCCTGGCAAGCGACGATTGCCGGATAGTCCGATGACTGACGCAAACCCAGATGAGAACAGAGCCAGCAAGATGCGCCGCCATGAAGATCATCCGGAATGTCCACGGCCGGGATGTGATCCCTGCCTGCATCGCCGGTGTTCGTGTGATGCCACCGAACTTCAGAGCGCGATGCGGGCGAACGAAGTTGTAATAGCAACGCAGCAGTTCGAGTTGGTCGGCGAGACGCTCCGGGCGCCTGCTATGACACGGCGTCTTGCGCTGCAGATAAGCACAGCCTCGGCGGATCGTCAGATTCAGCCGTTCGACAAAGGAGGTGTTAATGATCTCGGAGTCCTCGCTGTTCATCAGCGCGGCGTCGAGCTGATTGGGCATCCCACTGCGAAGAGATCTCGTTATACTTGCAACTCGGTTCTTTCGCCACTGCTTGATGACCTGGCCATGGATACAGGCGCCGGGCAGAAGCTCCCGAATGGCTCGACCATAGTACTCGAAACCATCGGTCGTGATAAAGGGTGCCCTAAGAATCACGCCGGACTTGAGGATGTCTGCAAGCAACTGGTAAGTGTTCTTGTATGTCCTGCGCCCAACGGTAGTGGCGGCCCACAGCCGCGACCAGACCACGATACTGGTGAATATCCACATGGGATGGGTCTTACCACCACTGAACGACCGGATCTCGTCGAGCTGCAACTCCGTCAGCTCGTAGCTCAAAGTCATGCATTTGTTGAATTCTCTGGCCGCAGCTGCCGCTCTTTCTTCCCAGCGCGCAACAGTATTCCAGGAGATCTTCATGATGCGGGCGATGGAGGACTTGCTGACCCCCTCTACGCACATAGCGGCGACGTGATCGAAGGCATTGCGGCTATGCTGAAGCCGGAAGTACGGGGTGCCTCCCGACGAGGAGCGGGTTGTCCCGCAGGCAGTGCACCGATAACGGCGCGTCCGCCCGCGCTTAGTAACAATGAAGCCGTGGCGGATAATGTTTCCAGCATCCTTTTGACCATGGAGCCGGCAATCGGTGTTCGGGCATGTTCTGTTTCGAATCGCATGTCGCATAGGGAGTTTCCAGAAGTGCTACCCCAAAAGTGCTTCGTAACTATTGCTACATCAAGAAATTAGGTGCAAGTTACCAACAGTAAATGACGGAAGCACCGAAGTTCGGGGAAAGACATGGCAAGCGGCGCTTCAGATATCAAGGCTGCGACGCGACCACGCGGCACAGATCCAAGGTCGGTCAGGCGTGCCAACTGAGCGTACATTGGTGCGTTCGTCGTGGTGATACTTAGCGGTACAATCGCGTGAGGGCATGCGACGAAGCATCCCGATTCCGTCACGAATAACATGTGGCTGTTTGCCAGCACATACCGGCGAAGTATTTCCTCATCCTCCGGGATCTCTTTTAAGTTGCGGGCGGCGTGAGGGACGACTTCTTTGAGATTTCGACGGCCCTTGTTGCCGCTTCGCAGCGTCGAAAGGGTCTGTTCAATACACTGATCGTAATTGTAAATTGTAGACTCGTCCAGCGTCGTGGCCTCTAAATCTTTATATGCGGAAAATTCATCTTCGAGTTCTTTGATCCGTTTGTCAGTCACCAGCCTGCGCTGCGAGTCGACCAGTTCGGATTCGTATATATGGGCCGGTAATGGAAGATGGCGGTAAAATTCTCGGAGCTGGATAAACTCAGGCAGAAATTTTATGGCAGATTCGACATCAGCCGCGAGCAACCGGCAAAACCGGGGACGGAAAGCCAACAATGCCTGTCCGTTGTCATCGTCTGGCGAATAGCGCGTCATGATGACACCTCCAGAATCTTGTCCCGGGTCTTTTTCCAGTTCTTACCATTCATTGACTGGGCCAGCTTATGGATGCGGGCCTTTAGATCGCCGTTCACAGGTTTTTCGGCACCGGCTATGTCCAGCGGTATGTGTTCCTCGATTAGCTTCTGGCGCCGTTCTTCCACGGTTTCGTCGATATAGCCGTCCGTTGTACTCGCATTACTGTGTTGTAAACGCTTTTGAATGCTTTCTCGCGT
>Ga0209402_10003263_pt1 | contig 15594 bp, 15 predicted proteins | sample ArcticOcean_MG_C_3_FD_187437 | JGI IMG/M metagenome (GOLD analysis project Ga0209402, IMG submission 187437) | Marine microbial communities from western Arctic Ocean - ArcticOcean_MG_CB8_126 (SPAdes) (version 2) | ecosystem: Environmental > Aquatic > Marine > Oceanic | place: Arctic Ocean... | reverse complement strand
CTTGCTAATGGTGAAGTTGTAATGGCTACTGGTTGGAATGGTAGATTCTTTAATGCACAAATGGAAGGAACTCCAATTGTACAAGTATGGGATGCACAAATTCTTGACTATGAGTATTTTGCTCTAGTTAAAGGTGGACCTAATCAAGCAGATGCTATGAAAGTACTTAGAGAAATGACAAGTACTGAAGGTTTAGCTGGAAGTGCTAAGTATATTGCTTACGCACCTTGGAGAAAGTCTTCAATTGCTATTATAGATGCTGGAGAGCCATGGTATAAAGATGGTAAGACAAGCATGGTACAACACATGCCTACAGCACCTGATAACACTAAAAAATACATCCTAATGAATCCTGATTTCTGGGCAGATAACCAAGATGAAATCAACGAGAAATGGGAAGCAATGAAAGCTGGTCTATAATTTAGTTTTATAGATTAACTTTTTGTTATAAAATATTAGGGCGGTTACACAATAACCGCCCTTTTTTTTTAAAGAATTTAAAACATGAGTACAGAAAAAATACTATCATCAGACGGAATACCTTTAGAGGTCAGCTTAAGAAAAGCTGAGAGAAAAAATAAATTAAAAGCAGTAATGCTTGTAGGACCATTATTTTTGTTTCTTATAATCACATATGTATTTCCAATAGGTGACATGTTATTTAGAAGTATTGATGATCGTAAGATCACTAAAATGTTACCAAATACCTTTACAGCGATTGAAAAGTGGGATGGCAAAAACCTTCCAGAAGAGCCAGTGTATGCTGCTCTTTATGAGGATTTATCATATTTAAAAAAAACCAAAACTTACGGCAAGATCATAGCAAGACTAAATTATGAAAAGGGTGGATTTAGTAGCTTAATAAAAAAAACAGTTAGAAAACTTGGAAAATTTGAAGATGGAAATTATAAAGAACAATTTATAAATGTTCACAAAAGTTGGGGTCAACCTGAATATTTGGTTGCATTAAAGAATGCTGCACCAAATTGGACTTTTGCTAAATATCTAAAAGGTGTGGATTTAAAATTTGATCAAAATGGAGATATAGTACAGCAACCAGAGGACAGAAGAATTCATAAGATACTATGGTTAAGAACTCTCAAAGTTGCTTTTTGGGTAACTATATTCTGTTTCATACTTGCTTATCCAATTTCATACTTATTAGCTACATTACCCATGAAATATAGTAATTTACTGATGATATGTGTACTACTTCCATTCTGGACATCACTTTTAGTTAGAACTTCAAGTTGGATGGTTTTACTTCAACAGCAAGGCCCAATTAATGATTTAATTGTAATGCTCGGACTTGCAGCTAATGATGCTAGACCTGAACTAATGTACAATGTAATTGGAACTTTTGTTGCAATGACTCAAATCTTGTTACCATTTATGGTTTTACCACTTTACAGTGTAATGAAAACAATATCTCCAAGCTTAATGAGAGCTGGAAAATCTTTAGGCGGAACACCATTTGTAGCATTTAGAAAAATTTATTTTCCATTAACTGTTCCAGGTATTGGTGCTGGATCATTGTTGGTTTTTATTTTAGCAATAGGTTATTACATTACACCTGCATTAGTAGGTGGTGCTAGTGGATCTTTAATTAGTAATACAATTGCTTATCATATGAAAAGTTCTTTAGATTGGTCGTTTGCTGCTGCATTAGGCACAATGTTGTTGGTTGGTGTATTAACCATTTACTGGATTTATAATAAATTAGTAGGAATAGATAATATTAAACTAGGATAAATTATGTCATTACCAACTTACACATCATGGAATTATAGAATTTGGCACTACACATATTTAACTATTTGTGGATTAGTGTTTTTCTTTTTAATTGCTCCATTATTTATAATTCTACCACTTTCATTTAATGCCGAGCAATATATTCACTTTTCAGCAAAAATGTTAGCACTTGATCCAGAAGGTTTTTCTTTAAAATGGTATGAAGATATGATTTATGGAACTAAAAATCCATGGGGATTAGCAGCGAAAAATAGTATTATCATTGCTTTCTTTGCAACTATTGGTTCAACAATTCTTGGAACAGTTGCGGCATTAGGTTTGAGTAGTAGACACATGCCTTACAAAGCAGCATTCATGGCTTTATTAATTTCACCAATGATTGTTCCATTAATTATTTCAGGTACAGCAATATTTTTCTTTATGGCAAAAGTAGGTTTGGCTGCAACACATACAGGGATAGTTTTAGCACATATCATTTTAGGAACACCGTTCGTTGTTATTACAGTTACTGCAACATTAACTGGTTTTGATCATAGTGTTACAAGAGCTGCAGCTAGCTTAGGTAGTAATCCAGTTAATACTTTTATGAAAATAACATTGCCTTTAATTTTACCGGGAGTTATTTCTGGGGCACTATTTGCTTTTGTAACTTCATTTGATGAAGTTGTTGTTGTATTATTTCTAGCAGGACTTGAAACCACTACTATTCCAATTCAAATGTGGGTTGGGTTAAGGGAACAATTAAGTCCAACAATCATGGCCGTAGCAACGTGCTTAATTATAATGTCTACTTTAATCCTAATTAGTGCAGAGCTTTTAAGAAGAAGATCTGAAAGACTAAGAGGAATTAACAGATAATTTATTTACTAAGTTTGCTTTAGTTATTATAAATAGTATCTCAATTATTAAATCTTATGAAAATTAAAAAAGTAGTAGTTATTGGTTCAGGAACAATGGGTAGTGGTATTGCAGCCCACTTATGTAATGCTAATATTCCAGTCACTTTACTTGATTTAAAAACAGAAATAAGTGAACAAGCTAGAGATAGAATATATAAATCAAAGCCACCATTTTTGTTGGATAAATCAAAGATAAAAAATATTAAAGTTGGAAACATTACAGATAATTTTGACGTTGTTAAAGATGCTGACTGGGTAGTGGAAGCTGTTGTTGAGAGAATAGATATAAAACATAATATTTATAAAAAAATATTTAAGGAAAGAAAAAAGGGAGCAATAGTCTCATCAAACACCTCGTCAATTCCTATCAAAGTTTTATCTCAAAACTTATCAAATGAAGAAAAAAAAGACTTTTGCATAACTCACTTTTTTAATCCTGTTAGATATATGGGTCTTTTAGAGATTGTTAAAAATGAAAATAATGACTTAGATAAGATTAATTATTTAAAAAATTTTTGTGAAATTGAATTAGGAAAAGGTGCAATTGTTTGTAATGATACACCAGGATTTTTAGGAAATAGAGTAGGTGTTTATGCTATGCAAATTGCAATGACAGAAGCATTTAAGATGAATCTTTCAATAGAAGAAGCCGATGCAATATTTGGTAGACCAATGGGTATACCAAAAACAGGTGTATTTGGTCTTTACGATCTTATTGGAATAGATTTAATGACCGATGTTCTTAAAAGTTTTATTAAAGAATTGCCAGAAACAGATATGTTCCATGAAGTTGCAAAAGAAGTTCCATTAGTAAAAAAATTGATAGAAACTGGTTACACTGGAAGAAAAGGTAAAGGTGGTTTTTACCGAGTTAACAAATCTAATGGTAAAAAAGTAATGGAAGCATTAAACTTAGAAACTGGTGAGTATTCTCCTACTAAAAAAATTATCCTTAAAGTTGATAAAGTTGATCTAAAAAGTTTAATAGAAAGAGATGACAAGTATGGAAAATATGCTTGGTCAGTTATTTCAAAAATTATTAAGTACGCATCATCTTTGGTTCCAGAAATTACCAAGGAGTTTAATGATATAGATGAAGCTATGAGATTGGGTTTTAACTGGACAAAAGGCCCTTTTGAAATGCTTGATGAAATTGGTGTGGCTAATTTTTTTGATAAAATTGAAGATTATAAGGGCAATAAATTTTTAGAAAATTTAGCACAATCAAAAAATGAAAGTTTTTATGGGGAAAGACAAAAATATACTGATATTGAAACTTTAGGAAAAGTTAAAAAAACTGCATCAAGTATTGATGGGAATAGCTCTGCGAGTATTTATAGATTTAAGGATTATAATATTGTTGAATTTACAACTAAAGCAAATGCACTTGATTATGACTCAATGGATGCTTTGCAAAAAGCTACAGATAAACCATTAATAATAATTAATGAAAGCATGCAATTTTCTGCAGGTGTTAATTTGAGTTACATAATGGATTTTGCTGATAGGGGTGAATTTAAATCAGTAGAAAAATTTATCAGATATTTTCAAGAAACATGTAAAAATCTTAAATATTCTGACCATCCGGTTGTGGCAGCTCCTTCAGGATTAACACTTGGGGGTGGTTTTGAAGTTTTGGTACATAGTAATTTTGTGGCATCACATACCAATATTGTTATTGGCTTAGTAGAGACAATGGTAGGGTTAATACCAGCAGGTGGTGGATGTAAAGAAATGTTGGCACGATGGTTACAAACTGATGAAGCTAAAAATGACCCTCATTATGCTCCATTAAAAGTATTTGATATAATTGGATATGGAAAAACTGCTACCTCACCAATTGAGGCAGAACCAATGAAATATCTAAGACCAGAAGATAAAAAAATAATGAGTAGAAATAGTTTACTAGAAGTGTCAAAGAAAATTTTAGAAGAAAATAGAGATTTTAAATCTCCAGCTGAAACAACATTTAACCTTCCCGGCAAGGCTGTTAAAGATGAAATGGTTAAACTTTTAGATAAATTATATAACGAAAAAATAATTTTAGATCATGGTTTGAAAGTTGCAACTGAGTTAGCCAATGTTCTAAGTGGTGGTGATACTAGTATGGACAAAGCTTTATCAGAAGATGATTTATTTAAATTAGAATTGGATGCATTTATGAAGTTAATAGAAACTAAAGAAACTCAGGATAGGATTAAGTATACACTTTCTACCGGAAAACCTTTAGTAAATTAGGCCAGCAACTCTCTAATATTTTTATCTAATTTTTTTTCAAAATTTTTATCATTACCAGGGTTTGCCACACAATGTCCGTATGATGAGTCAATAGGTCTCAAAGATGATTTGCTAATAAATCTTCTTTCAAATTTGTTTTCTTCTGTTCTAAAATACAAATCTTGATTGCAAGGCATTAAAATTGTTTTAGCACTAATTGATTTAAGGGCCTTTATATAATTACCTTTGTACAATGGATTTTTACTAATATCATTTAATTGCCAAGTTTTTAATTTACATAAAAGATTATTTGCATCCCAATTTTTTGCATGATCGTTAGCCCAATCTTTAAGTAAATCTTCAGCATCTTTAAAACCAAATTTTTTATAAAGCTTCTCCCTATAAAAATCTTGCGAGAAAGCCCAACCAGCATATACACGTCCAAAAGCTTTCAAGCCTGCAACTGGTTGTTTTTTATAATTTCCTTTGTTCCACTTTTTATCTGTTACTAGAGCTGCTTTTATACCCTCTAAAAAAACATGGTTATGTATTGAAGTTTTTGATGATGCACAAAAGGGTAGAATTGCTCTAACCATATTAGGATATTGAGTTGCCCATTGATATGACTGACACCCAGCCATAGACCAGCCTGTTACCAGGGCAATTTTTTTTATCCTAAGTTTTTCAGTTATTAACTTATGTTGACAATAAATATTATCCCAAAGTGTTATTTCAGGAAATCTAGAGCCATATTGTAATTTAATACTATTACTTGGTGAAGATGAAAGACCATTACCAAACATATTTATTGAGACAATAAAATATTTATTTGGGTTTATTGCTCTATTTTTTCCAATAAAACCTTCATTACGAATATGAGTTCCGGTATAAAAAGTAGGAAGTATAATTACATTTGAATGATCTTTGTTAAGTTTACCATAAGTTTTGTATATTAACTTAGCTGATTTTAGAATTTTACCAGATAAAAGTTTAACATCACCCAAGTTAAACTCTTGATGCTTTTGCATTAATACAGTCTAAGGTACTCTTTTACTTCCCAGTCAGTAACTGCTTGATGATATCGTTCCCATTCATCATTTTTATAGGCAAGTAATGATTTTTTCATAACAGGACCTAAAACTTCATCACTCAATTTATCATTTTTAAGAGCCTCAATCGCTTGCAGTAAATTCCTTGGAAGTCTTTTAATTCCAAGTTTTTTAAACTCACTCTCTGACATGTTATATAAATCTTGATCAGTAGGTTTTCCTGGATGTATTTTCTTTTCAATTCCTTCTATTGCCGCTGAAATTGTCATTGAAAGTGCTAGATATACATTCATGGTCATATCTGCAGCTCTATTTTCAATACAATATCTATTTTGAGGCAATCTGAATTGTGCAGATCTATTATTATGTCCGTAAGTGATATTTGTTGGTGCCCAAGTGACAGTTCCACCTTCAAATCCTCCAACTCTTGGCACTAAACCATTGTATGAATTTACAGTTGAACATGTGATTGATGTTAGCGCTTCTGCATATTTCATTAATCCACCAACAGCAAATATTGACTCTTTAGACCATTTATTTCCACCATCAAACACATTTTTTCCATTTTTATCAACCATTGAGAAATTTATATGAGCACCAGATCTCCAATCACCTATTGTTGGTTTTGGCATAAAAGTAATAAACATATTATTTTTTTTAGCTATTTCTTTTAAAAGAATTCGAAGAAAAACTAATCTATCGCCCATTTCTAAAAGGTTTGTATAATGAAAATCTAATTCAAATTGAGAGTAAGCTCCTTCTGCAACCACATCATGTATCATCCAACCCAGATCATTTAAAATATCTATTAATTCTTTTAAAAAATGCATTGAATCTAATGTGTGTTCCACATCATAACCAAAAGCCTGTCGTCTAGGTCTAATACCTTTGGCTGGATCATTATCAATAGCTTTAATTGGCTCACCATTTTCATCATACTTCATTGCAATAAATTCTGGTTCTATTCCAGCCATTCCTTTATATCCCGCATCTTGTGCTTTTTGCATAGCACGTTTTAAAGTTTGTCTAGGACAAACATTGTAGGGCTTATCTTCCCAAAATAGATCTGCAAAAACTATTGCAGTAGTAGTGTCCCATGGACAAATATAAACAGCATCTAAATCTGGCAACATGACCTGATCAGAGTCTGCTGGAGTAAGTTCAGGAACAAAAGAGATAGAATGAACAGCAAACTGAGGGCCTTTTCCTAAACATAAAGGTTCAAAATCAGTCATCGGAACTGGTTTTGATTTTGGTATCCCATGGAGATCAATCCAGCTGGATAAAACATATTTTACACCAGCAGCTTTTAATTTTTTATGAACAGAGGGTATTTTTTTTCTATTACGCTCAACTGCATCTTTAAAGCTGTCATAATAAATTTTTTCATTCTTGCTCATATTGATCTCCTTTAGTTTTATTATTGTGGCATATCTTCAGGGTCTATACCTGGTACAAATGTTATGCCTGCTTGTTGTTTCCAATCATGAGGGTAAGCAGCATAAAATATTACACACTTTTCATCACATTCATAAGCAATATGATTATCTTTTGGAATATAAAGCACATCCCCAGGGTTACAAATATAAGACTCCCCATCACATGTAAGACGAAAAGTTCCTGTCATACAATAAATTATTTCATCACAAGTTAAATCCCATGGTATAGAAGCCTTATTTAAAAAATTTAACCCCCCACACATTGTGTTACTTACTTTGCTGGTCACAAAAGGTTTAATGTAACTTTTTCCTGGTTCTAAAGTGTGAAGTCTATTTTCAATATCTTTAAACTTATATAATTGTGGTTTTTTTGACATTTTTATTCCTTTTCTATTTTATACTTTTACTGGTTCATTTAACTCGACTTTATATCCATCAGGATCTTCACAAAACGCTATCACTCTAGTTCCATGTTTCATAGGGCCTGGTTTACGAGTAATATTTATGCCTAATTTTGCAAGATCATCACAAGCTTTGTAAACATCTGGCGTTTCTATACAAATATGTCCCCACCCATTTCCTTTGTCATAATCATCTTTTTGGTCCCAGTTGCAAGTAAGTTCTAGACATGGTGACTCTGTCTCAAGACCATACCCAATAAATGCGTTTGTAAATTTCCCTTCTGGATAATCTGTTTTTCTTAAAATTTTCATTCCTAAAGTTTTGCAGTAAAAATTAAAAGATGCTTCTAAGTTTTTAACTCTGATCATAGTGTGTGCAAGTCTATAACCCTCTAGGTTAATTTCTTTAGACATTTTTTACCCTTCTTGTTGTTTTAAAAGATTTTTTAATAGAATCCATTATAAGCTTCTGAAATGCTTGAACTCCTTTTTCCCATACAGGAGATAAGAGTCCGCCATCACTTGATGCTGGAGAAGACCTACCTTCTTGTAATCTTTCACACATTTCATGATCTTCTTTATGAACGCTCCACCAAATATCTTTAGTTGTTTGAATTTCTTTTTTAGTCATATCCTTACCATCAGTTGTATAGATTATTCTTTTTTGTGAGGTTATGCCTGGACTTATAGGAATATTTAAATAAACACCAACTTGATTTGGATAATAAGTCCCCATTATAAAATTTGGAAAAAGTGATAGATATCTTGAGGTAACAGATAAAGCGTTGTAATTTTTTTCATCTTCTTGTTCAACATCAACACCACTTCCGTAACACTTACCATCTACAAAGGTGTAATGATCCTTTAAGGGTTGATTTGTTGTTGTTTTATGAACAAACTGAACATGATAAGGTTCAATAAAATTTTCAATAAGAAATTTCCAATTAGTATTTATTTTACCAAAATCTAAAGTTGCGACATAATTTAATTTTGTTAAATCAATATCATTAAATCTTTTTATAAGTGGCTTAGCATATTCTTCAAATTTTTTTGCCTTTCCATTAAAATTTATAAAAATCCAATCATGCCAAATATGAATTCTAATTGGTTTTAATCCATGCTCTGAAAAATTAAATCCTTCAGGTCTATGTTGATTTGTGCCACCTATATGTGGTGCAGCTTTTAGCTTCCCTTTTAAATCATAACTCCAAGCATGATAAGGACAACGGATAATTTTTCCTACGTTCTTTTTTTCATCAACTAGTTTTAAACATCGATGGCTACATACATTGTGAAAAGCAGTGACTTTGTTATCAATATTTTTAACAAGAAATATAGGTTTGCCTGCAATAGATAAAGGAATTACATCACCAGGATTCTTAAGTTCATGAACTAAACCAACAAATAACCAGTCGTCAGATAAAACTGTATTACATTCTTTTTTCCAAAAATCATAATCTGTATAAGATTCTGGTGGTAATCCAAATATTGTATTTAAATTTTTAGGTTTTTTAACTTTGGTTAAATTTCTTTCTCTTGGCATACGCTCTTAAATTAAAAAAAATTGAATTATTATATTGAAAACTTTATTTTAGAATATTAAGATTTACAATAGAATAGTTTTAATGAACAAATTTTATGGTTAATAGAAATTTTAAAGACCAAGATTTTAGAGGTTATAAACAGTCAACGGTTCCAAAAATTGACGAAGGTTTATCACGGACAGATTACAAGACACCCTGTGGGGAATATCTTAGACGTTATTGGCACCCTGTGGCTTTAACTTCTGAAATTAGTGAAATTCCTAAAGAAATTCGTATTTTAGGAGAAGATTTAGTCATATTTAAAACTACTAAAGGTAATATAGGTTTAGTTCATAAAGCCTGTCCTCATAGACGTGCATCAATGGTTTATGGAAAAACAGAGGATAAAGGCATTAGGTGTTGTTATCATGGATGGTTATTTTCTCCAAATGGTGAAATTCTTGAAACCTGAAGATAAAAAGATAATGAACAGAAATAGTCTACTAGAAGTTTCAAAAAAGATTTTAGATAACAATAAAGAATTTAATTCTCCATCAGAGACAAAATTTAAACTACCAGGAAAAGAAGTTTTAATAGAAATGAACAAAATTATAGAAAAGCTTTACAATAAAGAAATAATTCGTGATCATGGTGTAATTGTTGCAAAGGAATTAGCACATGTTCTAAGTGGGGGAGATACCACAATTGATAAAACTTTATCAGAAGATGATTTATTTAAATTAGAATTAGACGCTTTTATGAGACTGATTGAAACAAAAGAAACTCAAGATCGAATTAAACACACTTTGGCAACAGGAAAACCTTTGATTAATTAATATTTTCCTTTTGCTTCCTTTTCTTCTTCTACTATCTCTTCCTTTTCTTCTTCTACTATCTCTTCCTTTTCTTCTTCTACTATCTCTTCCTTTTCTTTCTCTTCTTCCTTCTTTTCAACTATTATTTCTTTTCTAGTCTCATTTTTTGTTAAATTATCTTTAAATTTTTGTATCAGCTCTTCTTCTTTTCTAGCTTGCTCCTCATCAAATTTTATTTCCCATTCTCTTATTCTCTTTTCTTCATCTTCAATTCTATTCGCTTCAATAATTCTTAAATTAATTACTTTTTCTTCACTTAATTCTTTTAATTTTAATTCTTCTTCTCTTAATTTCAACTCTTCTCCTTTTTTTATATGCTGAAGTTCTTTTTCTTTTAATTCTTTTAGTTCCATTATTTCATGATGCTCTTTGGATCTAAATTCTTCCTGTTTTTCTCTTAATTCATCTGCTTCTTTTAATATTTGAATTTCTTTCTCTCTTAATCTCTGTTCTTCAATTTTATTTATCTCTTGCTCTACCTCTTGTAGTTTCTTTTCCTGATATTCTAATTTACGCTCTTCTTCTTGTAATAATCGCTCTTCTACTTTTTGTTTATCAAGCTCAACATCTTTTAATCTTTGTTCTTCATCTTTTATTTTTTGTATTTCTTCTCTGTCTTTTTGACGTTTAAAAGCTATTAATCTATCTTGCTCTATCCGTTCTTTTTGTTTTTCTTGTCTTATCCTTTGTTTTTCAAAAAAATCTAATCTTATCTTTTCCTCTTGTAACTTTAAATTATCTTGTCTTTGTTTTTCTTCTTCATAATCCATTAACCTTTGACTTTCGGCTTTTAATTTTTTTTCCTCAAGTTTAATTTTTTTTCTTTCTATTTGCTTTTGTTGTTTTATAATTTTTAATTTTTGTCTTTCTTTTCTCTCTATTTTTTGTTTCTCTTCTTTAATTTTATCTAACTCTTTTTGTTGTATTAATCTTACTTCTTCTTTTCTTTGTTTTTCTTGATTTAATTCTTCTCTCTGTAATTCTTTGATTTTTTCTTTTTTTGATAATTCAATCCTTTCTAGCTCTTTCTGTTTAATTTTTTCTTTGAAATTTTTATATTTTTCTTTTAAAGAGAAAGATGTAATTTTTTTGAAAATTTTTACGGGATTATTGATTAATTTTTTTTTACCTAAACTTATTTTTTTTTCAAATTTTTTTTGTAGGATATTTTTCACTCATCAAGTTCATCAAATTTTTATACATAAAAATAGATTATGACTGGTTAAAATGGGTTCAACTTCAGATTTAATTAAGTGTTAATTGAGCATTTTAAAGGAATTAATAAAATCTGGTCTCAATATATATTCAGAATTTCTTTGATATTTAATTTTTTCTAATATTTCTAGACCATAAAGAACTTTACCTACAGGAGTATACTCTCCTTCAAATAATGGTTCATCCTGAAGGATTATAAAAAATTGACTGTCCTCAGTGTCATTTTTAAATGTTCTTGCTAACCCAACACTTCCTCTAACATAATTAAACTTGTTATCAATTTCTGATTTAATTGTTCCCAACCCAGATTTACCAGTACCAATTTTCCCATAATCTAATGATCCTCTTTTACCAAATTCTAAGTCACCAGCTTGGACAAATTTATTTTCAATAACTCTATGAAAGGCAATATCTTCATAAGCGTTAGATGTTATCAACTTTTTAAATCGCTTAACCCCATTAGGAGAAATGTTTGGGTACAACTCTATTATAACATTACCACAAGGAATATTTAAAATTGCAATATTATTTGAATTTTTAAAATTAATGTCTTTAGGGTTGTAATCTTTAACAAATAGACATTTATTCTTAATTACAAAGAATGCACACAGTGTTGTAATTGCCAATATAATTAAAAAATAAAAAATAATTTTTTCTGAATTGGTGACCTTAATTTTTTTTATCATCTAAAAAATAAAAGAATTATCTATTTGTTTTATCTTACTTTCTATATATGAAATTTTATTATTTAAAATTGGGTCTAATTTACGAATTTGGTCAATATCATTTTTTTTTAAAAAAATCATATGTGAATAAACTTCAGCCATGTCCTCTGAAGCTGTGGACTTAGAATATTCTGTAAAAAAACCTTTTGTTTTTTCATATTTCTCTAACCCTGTATTTTTTGTGCACGTTGAGCATTCTGCATATTTAAATCTAGAATTATTAAATTTTATCCACTCTTCTTCAATAAAAAATTCTTTATGTTGAAGATGTATTATATGAAAAACCTCATGATGAATTACTCTTTCAAAGTAATCTTCATTAAATTTAATATCTAGTATTAATGTTTTCATTATATTGTCTGGAATGCCAGCCGTATATAATTCTGAGATTGATAAATTTTCACACATAACAATATATTTAAGGTTAATTCTCTTTAAATAATTATAAGAATATCTACTAAGATTTTTATTAATAATTTTATATTTTATTTCTAAATCTTTCTTATTTGGATTTGAACAAACAATATTTTTTTGAGTACCCAATCTAAAAGGCCTTGCCGCATAAAAATACTTAAGTTTATTTTGACTATTAATCTCATAAATTTCTAAGTTAGGTATCTTAATTAAATTGTAGATAGTATTTGCCTTCAGGGGTGTAATAAAAAAAATTAATAGTAAAATAGTCCTTATTAAGTTCATAATTTTTAAAGATAGAAGATATTCCATTCTTGTAGAATGTGGTACATTTTATTTATAAATGAAAAAAGAAAGAAATAAAAATCCAGTTCAACCTGTCAGTGGAACTAAAGTCCCAAGATTTGCTGGACCATCTACTTTTGCAAGGTTACCAGAATTAAGAGATGTTGAAAGTTGTGATGTTGCAATTGTGGGAATACCATTTGATGCAGGTACTAGCTATAGACCAGGTGCTAGATTTGGACCAATGAGTATTAGACAGGCATCAAGACATTTAAGAACCAATTATCACCCTAGTTATGATGTTGAACCTTTCAAGGTTCAGCAAGTTGCAGACGCTGGTGATATTACGTGTAATCCATTTAATATCAATGAAGCTATTAAACAAATAGAGGAAGGTGCTACAGAACTTCTTGATAAAGTTGGAGGCATTATTAGTTTAGGTGGTGATCACACAATCGCCCTTCCATTACTTAGGGCTATTAATAAAATGAATAATGGACCAGTTGCTCTAGTGCATTTTGATGCACATTTAGATACATGGGATACATATTTTGGAGCACCATATACACATGGAACACCCTTTCGAAGAGCAAGGGAAGAAAATTTATTTTTAGATGATGCTTCAATGCATGTTGGCATTAGAGGTCCTCTTTACAGTAGAGATGATATTAAAAATGATGAAGAGTTTGGTTTTAAGATTATTCACTGTGATGAATTTCAAACACAAGGAACAGATAAAATTGCTGAAAGAATAAGAAAAAGAGTTGGTAACAATCCACTTTACTTATCAATCGATATAGATGTTTTGGACCCCGCTTTTGCACCAGGAACAGGAACTCCTGAGATTGCGGGTATGACTACTAGAGAAATGGTTAATGTTATACGAGGCCTGTCAGGTTTAAATTTAATTTCAGCAGATGTAGTGGAAGTTTCTCCAGCATACGATCATGCAGAAGTTACATCTTTAGCAGCTGCAACAATTGTTTATGAATTAACTAATTTGTTTGCAAAAGTTAAAAGATAAGATATTTCTTCTAAATGTTAGATAGAAAAAATTTTTACATTAATGGCCAATGGGTTTCTCCAAAACAATCAAATGATTTTAAAGTAATTGATCCTTCAAACGAAGAAGAGTGTGCAGTTATATCTTTAGGTGGAGTTGAAGATGTTAATGATGCGGTAAGTGCTGCAACTAAAGCTTTTGAAACTTGGGCATTCTCGACAAAAAAAGAAAGATTAAAATATTTAGAGGCTTTATATATTGTTTATAAAAAAAGATGGGCCGATATGGCTAAAGCTATTTCTCTTGAAATGGGAGCACCAATAGATTTTTCAACACAGTTACAGGCTGGAACTGGAGCCAGTCATATAAAATCTTATATAAAAGTTTTAAAAGAATATACATTTGAAGCAAAATTGGGTGAACATGCTCCTAATAATAATATTTTACATGAGCCAAAGGGAGTTTGTGCACTAATTACTCCATGGAATTGGCCAATGAATCAAGTATGTTTAAAAGTAATCCCAGCTATAGCTGCAGGTTGCACAATGGTGCTTAAACCATCAGAGATAGCTCCATTATCATCAATGATTTTAGCAGAAATGATTGATGAAATTAAATTACCAAAAGGTGTATTCAATTTAATAAATGGAGATGGCGCAGTTACTGGAAACGCATTAACAAGTCATCCCGATGTAAACATGGTTTCATTTACAGGATCAACTAGAGCAGGTGCTTTAATTTCCCAAAATGCAGCAAGCGATTTTAAGAGAGTTAGTCTTGAACTTGGTGGAAAAGGTGCAAATATTATATTTAAAGATGCTGATGCTGAAGCAGTTGAGAGAGGTGCCCTAAGATGTTTTAGAAATTCAGGACAATCCTGTAATGCACCCACAAGAATGTTAGTTGAAAAATCAATCTATGACGAAACTGTAGAAAGAGTTAAAAATTTTGCTAACTCAATGAAGGTAGATGTTGCAACAAAAGAAGGTGATCATATTGGTCCTGTTGTTTCAAAAACTCAATTTGATAAAATTCAAACACTAATTCAAGTTGGTATTGATGAAGGCGCCAAGTTAGTTGCTGGTGGAATAGGTAAACCAGAAGGATTAGATAAAGGTTATTTTGTTAAACCTACCGCATTTGCAGATGTTAACAATCAAATGCAAATTGCAAGAACAGAAATATTTGGACCTGTTTTATCGATTATACCTTTTGAAACAGAGGAAGAAGCAATCTCAATAGCTAATGACACTCCTTATGGATTATTAAACTTTATTCAAACTCAAGATCAAGAAAAAGCCAATAGAGTGGCTAGAAAATTGAGATCAGGAATGGTTGATATTAATGGTGCAGGCTTAGCACCTGATGCGCCATTTGGTGGATACAAACATTCTGGTATTGGTCGTGAAGCTGGTAAATTAGGCTTAGAAGAGTATTTAGAAGTTAAGGTAGTAAGTGGTTGGAACGACTAATTTTTTTTTCAATATTGTAAATTAATAAAATTCTCCTTGTCCAATTTAGGTTTAAACTGTTTTATGTCCAATTTAGGTTTAATTCAATTCAATTAGCGTTTGCTGTAGCCATTAATTCTTATCAATAACAAGTTGTGTATTTTTAATTTGCACTTTAGTAGTCAACAATCCATACCCTTACATTAATAGTTGCTTGATCTTATTCACGGCAACAAAATATGTAAACAATTAAAGAGGGAGAATAATATGGGTAGATCGTCAAAACTCTACAATTCAGATTTAGCTCCAACTCCACGTAATAAAAAAAATTGGGGATGGTTCGAAA
>Ga0209402_10003261_pt1 | contig 15604 bp, 36 predicted proteins | sample ArcticOcean_MG_C_3_FD_187437 | JGI IMG/M metagenome (GOLD analysis project Ga0209402, IMG submission 187437) | Marine microbial communities from western Arctic Ocean - ArcticOcean_MG_CB8_126 (SPAdes) (version 2) | ecosystem: Environmental > Aquatic > Marine > Oceanic | place: Arctic Ocean... | reverse complement strand
CTCTAACTTTAGATATAGAATTGAGCAGAGTAGGATTACGGAAAAGAGAGAGAAAGAGGATGCTAAGTTAGAAAAGCTCAAAGATGCAGAGAATAAAAAGTTGGGTCTTGATCAGAACACGATAATTCCCACACAGAAATTTTAAGCAGAATACTACTACTCGGAAAACCCTGATGCTATCACAGCATTGGGGTTTTATCTCTAATCCCAGACTATCATTTTTTTGGGAAAGTAGAGTAGATAAATACTAAACCTAACACCGAACAGGAGTAATAAAGATGACTGATAAACAAAAACAAGAGGTTCTTGAGTTATTGAATAAAGCCAATGACATTCTTTTATTGGCTATAATTGATGATGATAGTGAAAATCAAGAAAACATATTTTGCCCATTGGGTGAAGTTCTTGAAAATGTTGGTGATTGCGAACAGGAGTAATAAAGATGAAGAAAATAACATTTGCCGAAGCATTAGATATAGAGAAAAAATTAGATAAAACTATTTTTTGTAGCGCATCTGATGGGAGCTTATTCTATGTAGTAAGTTGCACAGAAGTTCCCGTAATGTCGTGCATTGGTGGATATCAATGCATTTTAGATAAAGATGATAGATTTGAATGGAACGAAAGGTAATAAAGATGACAGAAGAACAGAGAACAGAAGCAATTTTTTTGCTAGGAGAAGTAGATTTATTGCTCACGACTGCACTTACAAACATCGATGATTATGAGATTAATGTATTGATAAAAGAGATATTTTGTCCACTTAGCATGGTTACTGACATTTTACATGAACGAAAGGTAATAAAATGAATGATTTTATCAAAAGAACAACTGACACGGACTCTATGAGAATGTTCATGGGAGATATCTATACTATATCAGGAGCAGACCCTAACAGTGGAGACTGGATTAATTTAGATATTGTAGCACTACTTAAAGATATAGATGCAGGAGGGTTTGACTTTATTAACTCAAAAGATCAAACTGGAAGCTGGATAACTTCTTTAATTATTGACACACTATTTAACTTCGAGATATCAAGCGGTTCTATTCAAGATGCTGACTATGAGATTAGCGATTGGAGAGTAATTGCCTATTATAACGATATTATAGTGTATTTACTAACTAATCAGATAATGCCTATTGATAATTACATCAATAGCAAGTATACTACAGATAAGTTACCTAAGTTTGTAAATGAGATTATTGAGTGTAAACAACAATTTAAATCGAGAGTGACTAATGGCAGCAAAATCATTTGACGGGTTAAGAAAGAAAAAGAAAAAAGAGGAAAAGAATCCAGTTGATAATTCTTTAAGGATTAAAACTAACAATATATCTGAAACTTTTCCTCCATTAGATGGTGAGAAGATTGATGTTAAGTTCCTATATGGCAATATATTTAGAGTGAACTACTGGAGGCGTAAGAATCCAGATAAGCCTTTTAGTGACAATATTATTAGTAGATCGCTTATGATGAGGTCTACCACCGAACAAATACAGAAGGGTAGTATAACTAAATCTGTTGAGATAACAGAGCAAGAGTCAATTGACAGCATGAAAGAGTAGTTATGGAATCAGTTATTATAAGATGGGACAAGAGTGGAGTCTCCATTATAGCCAGACCCGATGGTGTACGTATAGAGGTAAGAGATTATGACGTCCCTATCATAGAGTTCTTGGACAAAGTGCACCCAGCACAGACAGAGAGTGATACTCTTGTGAGTATAAAAATACAAAACCATTGTATATCTGTAGTTAAGCCCCACTCAGTTAAAGTAGAAGTAAGGAATTATAATTTACTTGATGGTGAGTGGGAGTGTGAAGCAGATTTCTATGGTGTAGATGACGACGGAGTTAATTATGAATTTATGGTCTATGGTTCCTCAATCCCAGACTAGTAGTTTAGTAGGCTATGAAGTAATAACAACAATTTAGAGGTAATAATATGAATAAAACAATGGCATTATGCAAAAATGAGATACAAGGAGCTAACAATTGGAAAGAACTTTTAAGGGGCTTAGGTGTACATCCTGCTGCAGATAATATAATTATAGAGCTTTCAACTCAAGATTGCAACTTGTCTGCTTTTAACAATATCTTTTCTCTTTATTCTGATGATGAAGAAAAAACAACAATAGTCACTGATAGCTTAGTTGAAATTATTGAAACATTGGCTGAAAGTGTTAATAATCTTAGTGTATCTAAACTAACTGATTATAATGAATTGTTAATACCTGCCTCACAAGCAGTTAGGGCATTACGCTATGCAGATGTGGGTGTAGGAGATACGGATACTGATGAATGTATTGTATTTGATTTTGGGGAAAAACTACAATGCACCAATCGGGTGATGTGCATTATCAACACCGAAGCCGACATAGAGAAATTAAAAAGTATGTTTTATCAGCTTATTCATAATGATAGAAAACATAATGGGGTATGGGTCTAATTCCAGACTATCATTTTTTTAGTTCCATAGGTTGTAATATTAATCTTTATGGAGTAATAAAATGGCTAAAAAACTTAAAAAACCTACTGGTATCATCCTATATGAAGGCCCAAGTCTAATCGATGGTAAGCCTATTGTAGTAGTTGCCAACACTTTCAAGGGTACAGACAACGGTAAAATAGAGGACATGGTTCAAACATGGATTTTAAGAGCCGACACACACCCTACAGACGCTAAAAAGGGTGGAGAAGATCATAGTGTATGCGGCAACTGTAAACATCGACCTAAGCAATCCTCAGACGATCAAGATCATATGAATACTTGTTATGTCAATATGATGATGGGACCTATCCCAGTTTATCACGCATACCAACGATATTTGCGTGGCGAAAGTAATACTTACTTTAAATATGACCCTAAGTATCTTGATATGTTTAAGAGCAAGGGCTTTAGAATGGGTAGTTATGGAGACCCTGCCGCTGTGCCTTTTGAAGTATGGGACAAATTTGTAAGTGTATCTCCGAGGCATACTGGTTATACTCATTGTTGGGACGAACCTTTTGTTGACTCTAGGCTTAAAAATATCTGTATGGCAAGTGCTGATACTCTTGGTGAAAAACTTAGGGCTATAGCTAAAGGGTGGAGAACTTTTAGGGTTATGTCAGATGATGACACTTATGACACTAAAGAGATTAGTTGCCCTGCAAGCATTGAAGCGGGTAAGGTTAGTAGTTGTAGTCGTTGTTCTTTGTGTAGTGGTGCTGATAATAAGATACCTACTACAGTAGGCATTAGGTACCATTCACCCCACAAAGCGGTTAGAGATCGTTTCAATAACGGCATTAAGCACTTCAAGGCTAAAGATTTATTAAACGGAGCATCTTAATCTCAATCCCAGACTACTATTTTTTGGGAAAGTAAGATAGATAAATACTAAACCTAACACCGAATAGGAGTAACAAGATTATGAGTAATACAATACGATACATTAAAGACCATAAGAACTTAGAAGATTACTTTCTAGATAATGGTCACACTACAGATGACCATGATAATGCTGTTAGGGATTTTATAGGTGATGACAATTTTATACTTAGAGATGATTCTAATAACTCAGAAACAAAAGTAGAGACTCATGTAGATGGAGAACGGGTCAAATGTAGGTTCTTCCCTAAGAATTTAGGTGATTATTCATCTGTCATGACAGATGAAGAGTATGCAGGGGGTCTTGGCAATCATTGCCCAAATAATCTATGCGATGGTGAAGGATCCGACCTAGAGACAAGTGGTACAAATTGCGATGCAGGTATAATAATGCAGGATATAACTTGCAATAAGTGCGGAGCAGACTGGAGAGATGACTATCTCCTTACTGGGCATAGTCGTTTGACTATACCGGATAAACATAAGTAATTTTTTGTGAAGTAAATAATAAAATACTAACACCGAATAGGAGTAACAAGATTATGGGTTGTGATATACATTTATACGTAGAGAATCAAGATAGTGCCGGTTGTTGGTGGAAGTGTAATGAGGGCTTTAGGTCAACTTATTATGACCCAAAGCATCACTATTTTAAGGAAGACCAATTCAAAAATGGAGATCAGCCCTACGGTGGTAGAAACTACACAGTATTTGCCTACTTAGCTGATGTTCGTAATTCTGGTGGTAGTGTTGAATCTTATTGTGATCCTAAGGGGTTTCCTGAGGATGGCTCCTTGGCTAATAAGGAGGAGTACGAGAAGTGTGGTAGGGATGCTCATAGTGCTTCATGGTTTACTTTGAAAGAACTCAAAGATGCCTATAAAGTGGCTAAAGCCAACAAATCTTCTCATGTAGACTTAGGACGTTATGTTTCTCATTTCTTTAACCATGTTATCCGTCAGTTAAATAATTGGCAAAAGAAAAGTTACTGTGGTGGTGACAAACAAACGGATGACAATATTAGAGTTGTATTCTGGTTTGACAATTAGGCTAGTCAATGGAGTAATAAGTTGATATATAATAACATTAGTTAATCCCAGACTAGATATTTTTAGCATTATAGGGTGTAGGCAATAATGCCAACACTAATTAGGAGTCGTCATGGATATACAAGAAATTAAAGATCACTTAGAAGAGGCTAACCCCGATGCACTTCTTGCAGACGGCTTAGACGATGCTCTAATTGGCTCAGGCAGTCAATGGAGCGGCAATCCAGTAGCCATATACAGCAAAGACAAGTGCATAGAGGTCATGGCACAGCAATTTGCGGAAGACGATGACATAGAAGACCCGCATTTTGAAGCAGAAGAATACTTAGAATACAATACGTTCTGTGCTTTTGTGGGAGAAAATACTCCCATATTTATGGATTAAGTCGTAGGCAATCCCAGACTAACAATTTTTTAGCATTGTAGTGTGTAAGCAATAATGCTAACACTGAATAGGAGTAATAAGATGAGTGAAGAACATGACAAAGACTCAATAATCGATATGGTTATTGAAGACATCAAAGCCGACGCGGCTAAGGGTGATCTAACCGTTGTCGCAGAGCTATTAGACTTTGTGCCTTATGATGACCTTGTAAATTCTTTATCTGATGAGCAAAAAGTGATAAACAATATTAAACTTACCTAATTTAAGGAGTAATAAGATGAAAAAAGTAGTTATAGATATAATTGATGGTGTAGTCAGTATTCAAGAACGTTCCGGTGGAGTCGAAGTAGAAATAAGGGACTTTGACGTTCCCCCTGACTGGGACGAAAGCAGGATTGGCTGTAGCGTAGATGAAGATGGGCAAACGTATCAATCTGTTGTTTTTCCCGTGAAAGAAGAAATAGAATGATGTTTAAATGGCTAAAAGACACATTTTTATTCGATTCCAGACTACTAATTTTTTCAAAAAGTAAGATAGTGAAGTAAATAATACTAACTATTAACAGGAGTAACATCATGAGTTATCAACAAGTAGTCATAAGTGTCAGTGGTGGAGTGGCAGAAATTTCCAAAAAGCCTGTCGGAGTAGAAGTGGTCATAATAGACTATGATCTTGATGAGGATTATGATAAAGGTGATTCTCAACATAAGGTTGATAAATATGGTGAAATATATTGTGAGAGTGTGTATGAGGCGAAAGAAGAAATAAGAAATAGAATGAGTGATAAAATTTCAATAGGTGACTACCAAATTCTGATAAACTACTTACTTAACGAAGCAGGCTATTGCAAATACTTTGATGAGGCAGTTGAAGAGTATATTGATGTAAGTAACTTTACATATACCTATGACGGTGTAAGTGGTTATGCATGGGTCAAGTTATTTACCGATGATGGTCAATTTATAGAAGAGACACCATTTCCTGTAGGTGATGATGCATGGGAGTAGCATGGCTAAGTGTTCTTAATCCCAGACTAACAATTTTTTAAAAAAGTAAGATAGTGAAGTAAATAATACTAACAACTAAATAGGAGTAATAAGATGGCAAAGAAAAAAGTAGTTGATCTTGAGTTCTATTGTGTAGACTGCTCAGACCCTATGACAGAAGAAGAATCAGAAGAGCGTTGGGACCATGAACATGATGGTGCTTTATGTAATGACTGTCAAGAAGCACATGAAGATGAACGTAGAATGGAGTGACCATAGTTATGAAGAAAGTAGTTATAGATATAATTGATGGTGCAGTCAGTATCCAAGAACAACCTGATGGAGTCGCTAAGTGTTCTTAATTCCAGACTATCGTTTTTTCAAAAAAGTATAAAAGTGAAGTAAATAATATTAACAATTTAGATGGAGAAATAATAAATGAGTGATACAGCAACATTAAACGTAGCAATACTAAATGGCTTAACTAACATGATTGACCGTGACAAGGTGTTTACTCACTTTGACGTAACTAATTTTGCAAGAGATTATACAGATGAAAGCATTCGTAATATTGATGTAAGGTCTTTTATTAACGAAATGTTCATCAATGGTAAAATGAACGACTACAATAGACAGTTAATGGATTTAACACTTAAAGATGGTGCAGTTGTTGAAGCCGTTGTGTATTTTCCTATTGGCAAGAGTGCAAGTGACCATGAGTTAGTTGCTGATGCAAGGCTTACTATTGAGGGTGATGATTTTCTTGCAGATGATACTAGCACTAGTGCTAATACTGACAGTTCAGATTTAGGTGCTGATGAATACAATCTAACCGCCAAAGGACGGTTTCAAGTTCCTCAAAGATTGTTGGCTCAGGTTGGTATGGTAGCAGGTTCTTACGACTTAAAGATAAACAACAGTATCGTTTCAATCAAGCCGAATATAGGAAACGATAACCGAAATTGTGTAAGGATTACACCCCACAGGCATGGTATTAGCTCAAACAGAGTAAAAGTAACAGCAGATACTGATGCGAACACTATAAATATAGATAATGTATAACCTGATTGGAGGATATACAATCACTATAAATAGAGGCAGGTTTAGGCTTGCCTCTATACTTTGAAACAACGGAATAAACCTATTAAATTAAATTACTAACTCTTTTCAAATTATGATAGCATTTTATTCCTCTTAGAGAAGAGAGCATATAAGGCTACGCACAGTCTTGCTCTCTTTTCTCTTTAATTCCAGACTAGTAAATTTTTGGAATTGTAGGGTAGATAATACTAACACTGAACAGGAGTAATAATTATGACTATAAAAACAGATACAAAATTAATAAATATGGTGCATAATAGATTTCAAAAACGTAATAAGGTAGTCAATATAGTTGTAAGACCGAATGAAGTTCATTTAGATGTCCAAGAAGGTGTTTGCTTTGTGGGTAAAACCCTTAGAGAAGCATTAACTTTACTATTAGAAAAAACTGAACAGGAGTAATAAGATGATAACAAAACGATTTTTTAATAATGATGCTGATGGTCAAGAGTTTGGCAAAGAGGTATCTCTAACACCGAAAGAGGTAGAGTTTTTTGATGGCTTAGAAGATCAAATATGCGATCACTCAGGAATAAGAAAGCGTAATTTTGGCTTTGCTAAGGTATTAATTGTAGATATGGAAGATGACAATTTTCTAAGCATTGAAACGACAATAGGTATAGAGGGAAAGTTTGAGGAAGAGTGGAGCGATTTAACTTACGACAGAAAACAAGGTAAAATAATAACTTTAAATCTTTAACAGGAGTAATTAACATAGCAAAACAAGAGCATAAAAATAATGACAACTGGTCTATCAGTGTTGGAGAGATTAGGGGACTATATCCTGAGCTTACTTCAGAGCAAGCTCAAGAGGCATACGATAATCTTGAGGGAGAGTTGGACAACACAGTAGATGGTCAGTTAGAGCAAATAGTTTTTGATGTAACAAGAACAAGAACAAGATTCTTTGACAGTAAGAGACTAGCCAAACAAGTATCTCTAACACCGAAAGAGATTCAATGCCTTGACAAGTTGGAGGATGATGTACTAGTTGACTCTGATATGGATGGGATTGAAAGAAGTTTTTCAGTTGTAACTGTTACAGATCAGTTTGACTACGGAGATGGAAATATGTTGGAGATAACAATTGAAGTAGGTATACAGTTTGAATGGAAAGAAATCTACACGTTTGCAATATATGACAGAGGATCTGAGAAGATGGCTGTGGATAAAACACACACAAATTACATTGCAAGGAACAAGTTAGTTAAAGAAGCTAGAAGTAATGACAGAAAAACAGGCAAATTACCTTGACCTCAAAAAAGTTTACTATATTACATATCGGTGCTGAAGGAATGCTTGGAACTCAGTTAGGATTGTTACTTAAGGAACGTAACGATGTGAAGGTGGTTTCAACATCGAGAATGGGCATAAAAGGCACCCAAGCCCTTGACATTACTTTATACGATCAAGTAAGAGAATTGATAGAGTGTGTTAAACCTTGCATTATTTTTAATACAACGGCATATACTAATGTTGATTTGGCTGAATCAGAAGAGCCATTAGCAAATCTAATCAATGGTGATTGTGTTGGTATGTTGGCAACAGCTTCAAAAGCATCTGGTGCATTTCTTGTGCATATCAGCACTGACTATGTTTTCCCTGGATCTGGGGATACACCTTGGAAACCAAATGATCTAGTGAGTCCAATTAACGTCTATGGTAGTTCTAAACTACTAGGCGAAGCATTAATTCAGGAATCAGGTGTTGATTATGCAATTATCCGTACATCATGGTTGTATGGTATTTGTGGGAATCATTTTATTAAAACGATATTATCTCTGGCTCAGGATAGAGGTAGTCTTAAGGTTGTGTCCGATCAAACTGGATCTCCTACCAATACATATGATTTAGCAAATTGCGTGATAGACTTGGGGTTCAAGCGAGCATCAGGGATTCATCATTTTTGCAATCAGGGGCAATGTAGTTGGTTTGATTTAGCCTCCTATGCGGTAAAAATTAAAAACATTGAATGTGACTTAGAGCGGTGTAGTACGGATGAGTTCCCAATGCCTGCTCAGAGACCAATCTATTCGGTGCTTGATTGCAGAGAAACATATGAAAAATTATCTTGGGAAGTGCGGTCGTGGCAAGACTCACTTACAGATTACCTATCAAATGAGCTTTAAAGTCATATTAATGAGACTATTTTATGGGGAGTAATTCCAGACTACTGTTTTTTTGGAAAAGTAAGATAGATAAATACTAAACCTAACACCGAATCGGAGTAATAAAAATGGCAATAAGAAGAATAATAACAGCAGATCAAGTAGAAACTCGTATTAAAAATGCTACAAGTTGCTTAGATGCAGATGGTTTAGTGGATTTGCATAACATTGTTAGTTATGGAAAAATTGAGCTTATTGATTATGACAAATTTGAATTAACTTTTGATTCAGAAGAAGATGCAATGAACTTTGAAGATGAGGAGAATTCTTAATGAAGTTTCAATTACCATTTAATGATGAAATATTTGAAGTGGAGATGCATACAGACAAATATAATAACAATGATAGACTGTATGTTGGTCTTATGGATTATAAAGAGGGCTGCCCATTTAGTGATGTTAGTTCTAATTTTCCTGATGCTGACAATATAGGAGAGGGAGAGTTTGTCTTAAAGTCTTGGGGAGGATTAGAAGAAGTGGCAGATTTTTTACTAGCAGAAGGCATTGTAGAAGATACAGGCAAGACCGCCCAAAGTGGCTATATTACAGGTCAACGTATATGTAAACTAGGGGATAACTACAAGCCTATTTAATATGTATTTTATTACTCTCTGTGGGCAAGTGGCTTTTAAGGCTACTTGCCTCTTTTCAATTCCAGACTACTAATTTTTTGAAAAAGTAAGATAGTGAAGTAAATAATACTAACAACTAAATAGGAGTAATTAACATGGGTGCTGATTATGATAGTAGACGAATTAAAGATAAAGAACACAAGATGACTGAGTGTGCAATTCATTCGAGCATCGTTGAAATTTGTGAAGAGTCCGCGTATCAAAATGGTCACGGTGGGTATTCTGGCACTTTTGCTGAGAAGGACGGTAATGATGTAGACTTTCTACAAAAAGAGTTTGATAGTGTTGAAGAAGCCGATACTCATATAGATGAAACTGCTGATAAGTGGGGCTCTGTTATGGTGGCTAAGGTTAAAGATTATGGTTGGGTCATTGGGGCTGTGTGTTCTAGTTAGTCCCATACCTAAAATGGCATTAAAATTATAGGTTTCGACAATGAATATAGTTAAAACTGAACTTGACGGTGTATTAATCTGTGAACCAAAATGTTTTCCAGATGACCGTGGATGCTTTGTAGAAACATATAATCAAGAACGATACCAAAATGGTGGCATTACAGAACCCTTTATGCAAGATAACCATTCACATAGCAAAAAAGGTGTGCTAAGGGGATTGCATTACCAATTAAATTACCCACAAGGAAAATTACTATACGTCGTTACTGGTGAAATCTTTGATGTCGCAGTTGATGTCAGAGTTGGTTCTTCTACCTTTGGCAAATACGTTGGTGTGCATCTGTCAGCAGAAAATAAAAAGCAATTTTATGTGCCTCCTGGTTTTGCTCATGGTTTTGTTGTCCTCAGCGAAACTGCTGATGTCACATACAAATGTACAGATGTGTATCATCCAGGAGATGACTATATCATTCATTACAATTGCCCAAAAATTAACATTGATTGGCATTGTGACACCCCCTTGCTCTCACCTAAAGACAACGATGCTGTCGGTCTTGACGACATCCCCAAAGCACACTTACCGACAATGTAATAATACTTCTCATTGCTTTAACTTCTCTTTTTCAATTCCAGACTAGTAATTTTTTAGTTATGTAGTGTGTAGCTTACAACGTGTAATCTACAAGACGGAGTAACCCTTTATTAGGAGTAATAAAGATGGATGCAAAAATTAGTAGCTTAGAAGCAGGTAAGATGGTTAGTGAGTATGATGGTAGTAAGTTTTTCACGGTGTCATTTATCAAACGTGGTGATGGTAGTTTGAGAGTAATGAACTGCCGTAAAGGTGTTAAAAAGCACCTTAAAGGTGGTAAAATTGCCTACGACCCTAAGAGCAAGGGCTTGGTTGGTATTTGGGATGCTCAAGTTGAGGCAGGTAAAAATGCCTATCGTATGATCTCTCTTGAAGCAATCAAGAGTGTTGTGATGGATGGTATTAAGTATATCGTAGTATAGACTTTAAATTTGGTTGCATCGTGTTACGATTATCGTCACGGTGTAACTGCTTTTTTTGGAGTAATAAAATGAATGATATAGAGATTAGTAATTTAGAGAGATTAATAGAAGTACATCAGCTTGCTTGTTATAAAATAAAAGCACTTGAAAAGGTAATAAAAGATAATATACCTGACGGTAAAGTAGTTATATTTCATGCTTTAAATAAAGCACGTAAAGATTTTAAACAAGCAACAAAAGTAGAGTAATTCCAGACTAGTAATTTTTATGGATAATAGATTAATGAAGTAATAAATAATATTAACAGCTTAGTAGGAGTAGTAAAGTTATGAACAATAAGAAAGAAATTTATGACGCTATTAGTAAGTTATCCCCATTAACTAGAATAGTTTTTTGGACTATTCACAATCATGGGGCTACAAATCCAAAAGATGTTACAAAATATATATTTAAAGATTACTGGACTGATTCTCGTCATTTTTTTAGTAATGAGGTAGTTTTTGATAATGAGCCAAATTTACATATTGCACATCCTACGAATATTGGTTCTTGTGTTAGATCGTTGAGTAAGAGGCTTTTGATTGGATATGAAAGAGGAGAAGAGGATTATACATATTGCTCAGCATTTTATGACACTAAGATAGATATATCTATGTCAGAATATTATTCTCTATTTGAAGAATTATCAGACACTGATAAAGAACAGATAGATTACAATCTATTACAAACTCATTATAGTAATGACCATATATTTAATTTATCAGAAGGAAGGGACAGTTTTCAAAAAGGAGATAAGGTTATTTGTCATTTTAATGGTCATAAAGTAAAAATATCTGGTAAGATTTTAAATGGTTATTATTCTGGAATAATAATAAAAAAGAAAAGAACTTTTGCTCTTATTGAGTTTGATGACGAGCAAGCAGGACAGTGGGATGTAAGGTTTAGTTGTTTAAAGCAAGTGGCATAATTCCAGACTAGTAATTTTTTAATAATATAGTATATGCAACGGTAAGCACATAGTTAATATTGGCTTAAGACAGTATAAACGGTAAATACTTTGCAAAGTATTTATTAGTGTGTGGATGGTGGGATAATCATATCCTATAGCTAAGAAGTAACTGTATTTTACAAGTTGATCGTTAATGAGTACAGTTTTCTTAAGAGCTTAATGTGGGTATGCAAAACGCAGGTTCGACTCCTGCCCATTGTACCTTTTTTAATATTAACTTTTTTGGAGTAATAAAATGAGAGCGAATGAACAAATAACAATCGAAATGATACCTCTCTGCGATGATTCATTATTAACCGTTATGTCAGTAATCAATGAACATAATATGATGACTATGGCATTGTCAGAACATGACTTACGTATACTTATAATAGATGCAGAACAAGCATTAAAACAACTTAAACAGGAGTAATGCAATGAATAAAAACAATGAACAGAGATTTGAGCTTGGCGATTGAGTGTATATTTCGGGCAGCGTTTCTGCCCTGATGAATATAGTGACGGCTTTTATTGGGAGAAATAAAATGACTATATGGGAAGCAATGGACAGAAACCTAATGATGACAAGTAGTGGTCAACTCTTTGACGATCAAGGCAGAGTGTTTGATCTCATTAAAGGCTGTAGAGCTTGTATAGATGATGAGCATATAGAAGAAGCCTTAGATATATTACCTAAGTGCAATGAGTCTGGAGAACCTGTAGAGTAATTCCAGACTACTATTTTTCTGATAAGTAAGATAGATAAATGCTAACACTGAATAGGAGTAATTAACATGAGTGAATTAAAATTTAAATGCCCTGATTGTGGAAATGCAGGGTTAGAGTGTCGAGAAACAGGCTGTTATGTTAGTAGTGTTACTGATATAGATGCAGATGGTGACTTTTCATTTGGGGCTATTAACGCAAGTGGTGAAGTAGATAACTATGGATGTACGAGATGTAACTTTACTATTATGGACGAGGGTGGTGAAGTTGCTACTAATCAAGAAGATGTAGCACAATGGTGTGTAGATAATTGTGAGCAGGAGTAATTCCAGACTACTATTTTTCTGATAAGTAAGATAGATAAATGCTAACACTGAATAGGAGTAATTAACATGAGTGAAAGAAATGACAAACTAGGTATAACAGAAGACGATATGAAAGCAGAGCTTGTATCTCACGATATGGTTACACTAGAAAAACTATCTAAAGAAGATTATCCTGAGTTTGAGAGAATAGTTAGTAAATTAATTGTTGGCAGGTATAACGAGATGATTGACACTGACCCTAAGGACTTAGAAAATACTTATGCTGAGTTGGTAGGTGAGGGAGATTATCAATGTGGTAGTTGTCAGAAATGGTTTGACCACACTGATGATGGTGACGATTGCCCTTATTGTCACAGCGATTTAGTAGATTAAAAGAGAAAGCACTCCAATAATTATGCTTTGTTTCGAAGGTGTAGGCTTAACAGTCTATGCCTTTTTTAATTCCAGACTACTCATTTTTTAATATTGTAGAGTATAATATTAACCCTTTTTGGAGTAAGTAAAATGAGTATGACATACAAAGCAAAATACATTAGAACAAAGCCTCGGTATGGGAGCGCTACAGATTTACTACATCACTTTATCCATATTATAGATGAAAAGGGAGTAGTAGTCAAGAGATACGGCTTCTTTGCAGAGAGGGGCTACTGTAAGAGCGAGGGTAGAACATATACTACCTACTCAAGTGACACCTTTAGCCATGCACCGTGGAGATACATAAAAGAGGTTAAAGAGTGGCACTTAGACTACTTTTTAGAGAATGATATTAACAATCAAGATAATCAGTTTGTTTCTCTTGCCGAAAAAAAGAGAAGGATTATGCTTAGAAAAGGATTAAAGTGGTAAACTAATTCCAGACTACTAATTTTTTTAGAAGTAAGAGTATATAAATGCTAACACTAAATAGAGGTAATAAAGATGACGTTCAATGAAGCAAGAGAAAGAAGTTTAATGGTAGACATTGTGAGTGGTAGACTCTTTGACGAGTGTGGCAATGAGTATCGCAATGAAGCAGGAAATGTTGAGTTATTTGGTAGGGGTAATATAACTAAAGCTATTAAGTACGGTATGGCTTGCGATGAAGATGGGATTAAGGTGTAAAATGAGTGAATTAAAATTTGAATGTGAATGTGGTGGAGATAAACTGTATAGGGTTGAGCCTACCATAAGGAAAACCCTGCTGGTTGGATTGCATACTGATGGTAGTCACATAGAAACAACTGACCACCCTGAGGTATATCAAACTGATGAATCAGTACAAAGTTTTGCTTGTGCAAAATGCAATCATACTATTTCGTCTAGTGAAGATCCTATTAACTGTGATGTTGACTTGGCTGAATATCTTCAAGAGCAGAGTTATAACAGTTGATAGTGATTCCAGACTACTAATTTTCTGATAAAGTAAAGTAGATAAATACTAACACTTAACAGGAGTAATATTATGATCGTTAAAAAAGGAACAAAAGCGTACTGGGACGACCCGGCAGGAGATTCAGAGTGTCATTGTGGTACGTCAGGGTGTGACTATGGGTGTGTCAATGGAGTTATTAACTGCTCACAATATGTAATAGTATATTACGACTTTGACACAGAACAAGAGGAAGTAGTTAGAACTGGTAATCCCGATGGTAGTGATGTAGAATGTCTTCTACATGAACTATATACAGATGAGTCTTGCACCGAGTGCCTTGAGGACTACCTTGAGGGATAGAGAGTAGGTTCACGGAACTATTTTTCTGGAAAGTAAGTTAGATAAATACTAACACCGAATGAGGTAATAAACATGAGTAAAAGAACTGAAGATGATATGAAAGCAGAGCTTATATCTCACGATATGATTACTCTAGAAGAATTGGCTAAAATTAAAGACCCTACGTTTAAAACTAAGATACACAGTTTGCTTAGTAGTAAGTATAACAAGATGATTGACACTGACCCTAATGACTTAGAAAATACTTATGCTAAGATGGTGGGTGAGGGAGATTATCAATGTGGCAGTTGTGAGCAATTCTTTGACCACACTGATGATGCAGGAGATTGTCCTCATTGCAGCAGTGGCAACATTGTAGAGGGCAGTATAGACGACCCTGTGCAAAATGCTAAAGAGAACTTTGTTAATGGATTAAGCACAATGGAAACAATACAGAAACTAAATAATGACTGGGCAAAAACTGTTAAAATAGGGAATGACCCTTATTTTGGGGCAGAAATGAGAAGCCATGCAGTTAGTTTGGTAAAAACTTACAAGAAAATATTTAAACTTTTAGACAACGTGTCTGAAATAGAAGAAAAACTATTAGATAAAGAGAATAACGATGACTAAAAAATATGCCATAACAGGAACAGTTGAAATAGAATTTGGAATAGAAGTTGAAGCAGATAGCTTACAAGACGCATTGGAATGTGTAGATACGATGGATCTTTGTAGCCCAGAAGACATGATTGCACATTGCTGGGA
>Ga0209402_10003259_pt1 | contig 15605 bp, 12 predicted proteins | sample ArcticOcean_MG_C_3_FD_187437 | JGI IMG/M metagenome (GOLD analysis project Ga0209402, IMG submission 187437) | Marine microbial communities from western Arctic Ocean - ArcticOcean_MG_CB8_126 (SPAdes) (version 2) | ecosystem: Environmental > Aquatic > Marine > Oceanic | place: Arctic Ocean... | reverse complement strand
ACGCTCCTCCATGTAGCCGCGCATTCCCTGTATCAGCGCCCGCGGCGAAAGCGGCTTGCCGGAAGCCCACGCAGGACAGGCGTCCTGACACCTTCCGCAGTTCGTACACGCATCGAAGCTCAGAAGCTGTGTCCACGGAAGATCGGGAATATCTTTCGCACCGAACGTTTCGAGCGTTTCGAAATCACCCATCGACTTTAGGGCACCTCGTGGTCGCAACGTACGGTAGTACCAGTTCATCGGGCTGACGATCATGTGGGTCAGTCGATTGAATCGGGCTGATGCGTAGATAATCGCCGTAACGAAGATGCCAGCGTGAATCCACCACGTGGCTGCATGAATCGATTCGAGTGCGCTGTAGCTAAAACCAATTCCAAGCAGGATCTTTGCGACCACCCAGCCTATGGGCGACCAACCAGATACCGACGGATCGAAGAACGATGAATCGGGGTTTAGTTCGGTAGCGCCGATACGCAGACCCTCGATCAGGAATCCGCTGATCAGCAGTGCAAACAGGAAGCCAAGAACCACCCCGTCATCCAGCGCCGTGTTCAATCGGCCTGGTCTGATCACATAACGTCGCCACGCCGCCATCGAAAGTCCTACTGCGGCAAGTCCCCCACCTAATACGTCCCACGCAAAGCCGAGAGGGATTCGGGCGTGTGCTGTCGGCCACACCCAGTTCAGATATTTTTCTGCGTTGAATTCGAGTGCGGCAAGCGTAGTCGCAAATAGCAGAACGCTGAATCCCCAGAAAATTGCAAAGTGCATTATTCCGGGATAGAGATCACGCTTCCGGACAAACTGCCGATGCGCCACCAATCCAACGGCAAGAAGCGCCAGAAACGCCTTCCATCGATCACCAGTCGGACCGAGGTTGGCGTCGGCTCCGGCTGTATGCCACAAGCGTTACCGGCGACGAAGGGCGTAAGCAATTGAAGCCAGTGCTATCGGAGCGACCAGGTAGACCAGTGCACCTGCGAATGGATAACCGATGTTCCAGAAATCTGTGCGACCTGCGAATTCAGACATACCTGGCTTCGTCCTCAACTACCTGAATAAATGAACGGCTTCTCAGCGTGATATTTGCATTGTACGAAACACCAATGGTCATGTCTTGCCTGAAGCCGGTTCGCCCAAAGGTATCGTCGCGAACTCTCATAGGGCGAGTCTAGACCGCATGAATCAAAAGCAAATGCCGAAATACTCGGCACATGTTGTGTTGGTGAGTCGCGACCACATTAGAACCGAAGAACCAGTAACCAACCAGAGGAAGATATTTATAAGCAGTGGTTTGTCACGGACAAGGATCTCCTCCGGCGACTCGCCGACACCCTTGATATGGATGAGGTACAGATAACGGAATATCCCATACGCAACGAACGGAATCGTTAGCATCATCGAGTTGTTGCCGGGAACGTTGGCTTCCGAAACACCTGTGTTGAACGTGTACAACGTATAAGCGACCAGCGTTGCCGTACCGACGATGTTGATTAGATTGTCGAGTAGCGGAATTGAGTATTCACTGAGAATAGAACGTTGAGCCTCAGAACTCTCACCGGAATTGTGTAGTTCATTTCGACGTTTTGCCAGTGCAAGAAATAATGCGCCCAGCGCTGTGACAACGTAGAGCCAGGGTGAAATGGTCAGATCCAACTCCGTCGAGATTCCCGACGGATTGATCACCGCATGGTCGATGGCGATCGATCCCGCAACAGCCCTGATAACGAATCCAGAAGCTACAGCCATTACGTCGAGCAAGACGATGTTCTTGATCCACAGGTTGTATGCAATATTTATCGCAAGGTAAGCTCCCGCGGCAACGGCGAGGGGTGTAGACGCTACATAGGCTGCAGCCATGCCTCCGCCCATAAGCACAATCGATATCCCGATTGCCCACGGAACGGAGATCCTGCCTGACGCAATTGGCCTGAATCGTTTTCGCGGATGTGCCCGATCTTTTTCGACATCCACCGAGTCATTGTTGAAATAGACCGCTGCCGAAATGAGAATGAATATCCCAAGTGCAGCAAATGCACGGCCCACGATATCCGTCATACCCCCGATATCCTCGGAGTTGTACCAGATGTTTACCGTAAAGAAGAGAGGGACAAGCACGAGCCCGTTCTTGACCATCTGCTTCGGACGCGATGCTTTTACGATCGCGCGGATACTCGGAACACGTGCTGACTGAATTTTGGCTTCCTGTTCTACCGTCATATGGGCGATGATAGGTGTATCCGGAAAGCGGGGTCAATTTGAGACTCCGACACGAATCGCCAGTAATTATGCCTTCTAACTCAAAAATTCGGCTCGACCAACTGTTATTAGATCGGAAGTTAGCACCTGACATCAAGGAAGCTGCCGCTCTCGTGATGGCTGGGAAGGTGTCTGTAATAAACGAAAACCGTTCGCCAACCCCGGGCATGCAGGTGAGACCAAACGTTGAGCTGGAGGTTGTGCCAGAGAAGCGTTTTGTTTCGCGAGGTGGCGAGAAGCTACAGCGGGCGCTCGAAGTATTCGACGTGCGTGTCGACGGGAACGTTTGTCTCGATGTAGGTGCCTCGACAGGCGGATTCACCGATTGCCTGCTCCAGGCCGGGGCTGCTCGTGTTTATGCAGTTGATACCGGGCGTGGGCAGCTGCATCAGAAGTTGAGTAGTGATGATCGAGTCGTGAACATGGAGCGCACTAACCTGGTCGACGGCATTGGACTCCCGGAGCAAGTCGATTTAATCGTCGCTGATGTCTCCTTCACGTCTCTCAGCACAGTATTACCGACAGCGTTCGATCAACTATCGGTAAACGGTCAGGCAATCGTTCTCCTCAAGCCGCAGTTCGAAGCAAAAAAAAGGGAAGTGCCCCGCGGCGGTGTCATAATCGACCCACTTACACACGCCGCAGTTATTGGTCGCTTTGTGAAGTGGGCAGGTGGCGCAAAAATCCGTATTCGCAACCTGGTCAGTTCGGGGATACTCGGAGAGAAGGGAAACCGGGAGTTTCTACTGCATCTAGAGGTTCAGAGCACCACAGAGGACTAAAAGCCTAGCCCAACGCCTCGTTCGCGTTGACCATGCAGTGCTACCACGTTAAAATTGTGAACTCATTCGCCGACATATCTTGGAGCAATTCGGTGATTCTGATCCTGATGGAGCAATCGCGCATCATCAGAGATTGAGCGGACCGATCTAAAACATCAGCATCTGTGTTAGAGACCCCAGGCCCGATCAATACCGATTCCGACGATAAGCCGCACGAGGAGTGTGGGATTGTCGGTGCATACGTCCCCGGCGAAAGTGTAGCCCGCACAGCATTTTTCGGGCTGTTTGCTCTACAACATCGCGGCCAGGAAAGCGCCGGAATCGCCACATCTGAAGGCGATCGGATACACCTCAAAGCCAAGATGGGCCTCGTTTCTCAGGTATTCCGTGAAGAAACGCTATCGGGCTTGCCCGGTCACGTTGGCATCGGCCATACCCGATACTCGACTATGGGCGGCAGCAAAGAGTACAACGCACAGCCGCTAATCGCCGATGGGCAGCGAGGCCAGATTGCTGTTGGTCACAACGGAAACGTAATAAACGCAGCAGAGCTCAGAGTCGAGATGGCCGAAGAGTTCGGGTCAACATTTGAAAAAACTTCTGACACCGAGGTGATCGCCGAACTGTTTGCGAAGGCTCCCGGAAGCGATTGGTTCGAAGTTTCGGCATACGCCATGCGTCGACTCAAGGGCGCCTACTCACTTGCGATAATGACCAAAGACAAGCTGATCGCCGTTCGCGATCCGCTGGGTATACGCCCGTTGTGCCTGGGAACCCTCAACGGGGGCTGGGTTGTTGCATCAGAAACTGCCGCGCTCGACAACCTCGGTGCAGAATTTGTACGGGAACTAGAGAACGGCGAAACCCTGGTTATCGATGAAAACGGGATTGAGTCGAAGATCTGGTCGGGCGCACGCAGCGCACACGCTATGTGCGTGTTCGAGCAAATTTACTTCGCACGACCCGACAGCATACTTAACGGGGAACTGGCGTATGAAACTCGCCAGCGTCTTGGTGCCGAGGTCTTTCGCGAGCATCCGGTCGACGCCGATATCGTGGTCGGTATTCCCGACTCCTCAACACCGCACGCCGTAGGACTGGCATCTGCCGCCAAAATCCCCTACGCCGAAGCAATAATTCGAAACCGATACGTTGGACGAACGTTCATCCAGCCCGACCAACGGTCACGTGAGCAGGGTGTTCAGACCAAGTTCAACCCTATGCGAGCAGTCATCGAGGGCAAGCGTCTACTCGTGGTCGACGACTCGATCGTCCGCAGCACCACCATCACACGGGTGATCAAGATGCTTCGTCGTGCTGGTGCAAAAGAAATTCACGTTCGTGTCGCATCACCGCCAATAAAGTCGACCTGCCACTTTGGTGTCGACATGGCAACTCTTGGCGAACTTATCGCGGCCAATAAGACGGTCGAAGAAATTACCGAGTACATTGGCGCCGATTCACTCGCTTACCTTTCTGTAAAAGGACTTTTGAAGGCTGTGCGGGCATCCGAGAATTCATACTGCACAGGCTGCTTTACGGGAAACTACCCGATCCCCGTGCAACTCGAGATGAACAAAATGAATCTCGAAGTCGCCCAGAACACGTAGATCGACTCTCGCGCTTGCTGCATTTGCGGGCTCTCTAGTACCCCTCCCGAACGTATACTTATTGCCTCTTTATCACGCGTCTGAATAAAGACAGAAATAATCGTTCGTGGGAGCCTTAACGCATGACTGATCGCCCGGCAGGTAAGACCTACGCTGATGCAGGTGTAGACCTGGACGCGGCGGCGTCGGTGAAGAGCACAATTAAGGGTATTGCAGCTGCAACCCTCGGCAGTGCAGTGGTCGCTGGTCCCGGTGGATTTGGCGGGGTTATCGACCCCGATCCCGCAGGTGACACCCTTCTCGTATCGAGTACAGATGGCGTGGGTACAAAGCTTCGTATTGCAGATGCACTAGGCAGGCACGACACCGTTGGTGCGAGCATCGTGAATCACTGCATCAACGATATTCTCCCCGCTGGAGCTCGACCGCTTTTCTTCCTCGACTACATTGGCCTCAGCCGATTCGATCCTGAAAAAATCGCTGAGATAGTTTCAGGGTTGGCAAAGGCTTGTAGTGAAGCTGGTTGTGCGTTGCTCGGAGGCGAGACTGCCACAATGCCCGACATCTACCACGGCAACGACTACGATCTCGCTGGATTTATTGTTGGCACAGTTCGAAAAGATGCATTACTGAGGCCGGAGAATACCCGCGCAGGCGATGTGATTCTGGCACTGGCTTCGGACGGGCTGCACACCAACGGATACTCTCTGGTTCGCTCGGTATTCGAAACCGACCAAAATCCATCTGTGCTCGCAACAAATGTACCCGAGACCTCCCACACGCTCGGTGAACTTCTTTTACGACCACACCTCAGCTATCTCGATGCACTAAGCCCGGTTCTCGACAAAATTCGCGGACTGGGGCACATTACCGGTGGAAGTTTTTACAAGAACATACCTCGAGCGCTGGCAGATGGTCTGGGTGCCGACGTTGATATCTCTACGTGGTCGATTCCACCGCTGTTCAAGTTCATACAAGAGTCCGGACGCGTAGAAGACCAAGAGATGTTCCGGGTTTTCAACATGGGTGTTGGAATGACAATAATCGTTGAGCCTGGACTGGCTGACGATGTACTCAACAGTGTGCGCGGCGCGTTCCGAGTGGGTGAGGTTGTCGAGCGGGCTGAGGGTGAAGAACGAACCAAGCTGATCGGTCTCTAGGCGCTCAGTATGGGGTCGCACTCAAGCCACTCGCAGCGATATTCTAAAAGAACCAAAGAAACAGAATCGAGATTCAATTGAGGGCGCTACTTTCTGCATACGACCGAACCGGGCTTGTCGACTTCGCCACAACACTTGCGAAGGTCGGATTCGAACTGATTAGCACCGGTGGTACCGCGAACGAGCTGAAAAGTGCCGGTCTCGATATTACTGAGGTTGCATCGGTAACCGGCGCACCAGAGATCCTCGATGGTCGAGTAAAGACGCTTCACCCCCGTATTCACGGTGGTTTGCTCGGAAAACGAAGCAACCCTGCCCACGTCGCCGAGATGAAAGAGCAGGGGATCGAAGGGATCGATCTGGTAGTCAACAACCTCTACCCGTTCCAGCAGACAATTTCCAAGCCCGATGTGACCCTCGACGACGCCCTCGAAAACATCGACATCGGCGGGCCGGCTATGACGCGTGCCGCCGCTAAGAACTTTCCTGACGTCGTAATCGTTGTCGATCCATCGGACTACGGAGTCGTCGGTGACATGATCGCAAACGGCGGAGTTTCTATGGATCAACGCCGTCGACTCGCCTCGAAGGCGTTTCAGCACGTCGCTGGCTACGACACATTGATATCCGCTTACCTGCGCGAACCTGATACCTCGGGCGACGACAAGACGGCACTCTTTCCAGATGAAATAACGTTTGGATGGAACCGGGTTGCAATCCCTCGATACGGAGAGAACCCGCACCAGGCAGGTGGGATCTACACCACCCCCGGAGAGACGGGCGGCATCGTAAACGCAAAGAAATTGCATGGCATCGATATGTCGTATCTCAACTATTTCGATGCCGATGCAGCGTGGGTTTCGGCCAATTCGTTCCAATCCCTTGGCGCAGAAGGCCGGCACTGCGTATCAGTTGTGAAGCACGCCAACCCGTGTGGTCTTGCGACTGACGATAGTCAGGCTGAGGCGTACCGAAAGGCATACGCAGGCGACAAGATCTCGGCGTTCGGTGGAATTGTGGGATTCAATTCGATCGTCACGGCAGAAACTGCGGCCGCCATGAAAGGCGTGCTCTATGACGTTGTAGTCGCACCCGGCTATGAACCGGAAGCGCTGGAAATACTTAGTAAACGGAAGCGCACTCGGGTGCTAGAAGCCAGCCCTTCGACAACACCTCTCCTCAACGTTCGTAACGTCACCGGAGGTGCTCTGGTTCAACAGCCAGACAATATCGAGGAAGTCGCCTCGTCGTGGAAAGTTGTCACCGAAAAGCAGCCCACCGAGCAGCAACTCAGCGATATGGCCTTTGCATGGAAGGCGTGTCAGCTCGTTCACTCCAACGCAATCGTCTTTGCCAAAGACTCAATGCTTCACGGCATGGGTGCAGGCCAGCCCAGCCGCGCCATCAGCGTCTATTTGGCAGGGCGTGCGGCGGGCGACGAAGCTGAGGGTTGCGTTATGGCAAGCGATGCATTCTTCCCGTTCCCTGATGGCATTGAAGCCGCTGCCGAAGCGGGTGCTATCGCAGTTGTTCAACCGGGTGGGTCAGTGAAGGACCAAGAAGTGATCGAGGCAGCCGACCGACTGGGTCTGGTGATGCTGTTCACTGGTACACGCCACTTCAATCATTAGCCCAGCGCCAGCCTGGCACAAATCGATCGTGTGAACTCGATATCGTGAATCAGATACTCAAACGTTCGTGTCACGCCACAAGAAACTAGCTTTCAATGAATGCAACAGTCGACATAGTAATTCCAGTCCTCAACGAGGAAGTGGCTTTGCCCGGTTGCATCGGAAAAATTTACGCTTTCACTGCAGATTACCCTGAGCGCGACTGGCGCATCATCGTCGCTGACAACGGCTCTACCGATCGAACTACCGAGATCGCAACAGAATTGGCAGCCAAGCATTCCAGCATGTCCGTTACTCGCCTGGACCAGCGAGGGCGCGGCCGCGCACTCAAAAAAGCGTGGAGCGAAAGCGACGCTGATGTCAGGCTTTACATGGATGTTGATCTATCCACTGATCTGAAAGCATTGCCTGCTCTGGTTGCCGCAATTGCAGAAGACGGATACGAAGTTGCGATTGGTTCGCGCCTGATGAAAGGCTCAGAAGTAGTCGATAGAACTCTCAAGCGCGAGATAACTTCCCGCGGCTACAACATCCTGATCCATCTGTTCTTCCCACTCACTAAATTCAAGGATGCACAGTGCGGTTTCAAAGCGATTTCAAGATGCACGGCCGACAATTTGATCCCACTAATTAAAGACAATGCATGGTTCTTCGATACCGAACTTCTACTGCTGGCCGGCAAGGCTGGTTACGGTGTAAAGGAAATCCCGGTCCACTGGGAAGATGATCCGGACACCCGAGTAAATGTTATTTCTACGGCGTGGAAAGACGTAAAAGGACTCCTCAGGTTGAGGTTTAAAGGTCGCCCAGTTCCGCCATCTGCGCCTTGACCGCTGATTTATACGGTAGTTAGAGTTGGTTACGCACGTGATCTAGCTACGAAAAGTTGTTCACATCTCAAGTATTAACACATGACCACACCCGGCGATTTTGAAATTGGCCGCTCGGTACTAACCGGGTACACAGCCGACAACGAACTACACAGGGCATTGACCATCCTTCGTAACGAAGGAATCAATCCTGAAGTTGTAGTTGAGTTCACCGCGGAACGAAGTGGAACATTCTGCGGCATCACAGAGGTCAAGACACTTCTGAACAGGGTGTTGCCCGAAACCGGCCGAGAAGTTTGGGCGCTCGATGAAGGCGTAACAGTTGCCGGTGGTGAAGTTGCACTCCGAATCAGGGCACCGTACGCATCGTTCGGCCTCTTCGAAACGGCAATCCTGGGAACGTTAGCTTCGTGTACCGGATGGGCCACTGCAGCCGCCGAGTGTGTCGACGCAGGCGACGGAATACCGGTTATCGCATACGGCGCACGTCACGTTCACCCCGAAGTCGTCGGAGTGATGGACTACTCGGCAGTGGTCGGTAAGTGCGCTTCAAGCTCATCGGTGGTTGGACAGCAACTCCACGGGTTGACTCCCTCCGGCACGATGCCTCACTCGCTGGTGCTTCTCATGGGCGATACTGTTCGCGCGATCATGGCGTTCGACAAGCACATGCCGCCCGAAGTTCCGAGGGTCGCACTAGTCGACACGTTCAAAGACGAGGCTGAGGAAGCTCTGGACGTAGCGAAGGCGCTTAGAGAACGCCTGCGTGGCATCAGGCTGGATACGCCAAAAGAGCGCGGTGGTGTAACTCCGGATCTGGTTCACGAAATCCGAGCCCGGCTCGATCAAGGCGGGTACAGCCACGTCGATATCTTCGTAAGTGGTGGAATTACACCAGAGCGTATTCGAGAGTTTGTCGACGCTTCAGCCCCGGTCAGCGTGTTCGCTGTTGGTTACTACATCGCAGCCGCCAGCCCGATTTCATTCACTGCCGACATCAAGGAAATCGAACAGCGAGCGGTCGCAAAGCGCGGTCGAATACCTGGTCTTGCCGTGAACCCTCGGCTGTCTCAGGTTCTTTAGACTCCCGGTTTTATCTCAATCAGATCGACTGTTATCTGAGCCTATGATTTCGAGTTTCGCCACCTGTGAGTGACTCGGCAGAACTTTGGCCCACTCCGCCAGTCGATACCCAGCGACCCAGACAATCCCCTCAGCCGACTCGATAATCGGGACCCTGTCCCGCCAGCGTTCTGGAACACCCGCGCCAACGAAAAAGTCCTGAAGTTTCACCTGCTGCTTCATTCCGAGCGGTTGGAATCGGTCGCCGTTTACGCGATTGCGCAGCGTTAGCGCGTACGAAAGAAGATCTGGCGTGGCAAACGTGATGTGCTCGTTGCCCGGGTCGAGTTGATCCGGTCGATCGACAATTTCAGCATTGACTATAAATCCGTCGCCAAGCTGTGTCGTACCCGGAAGTTGAAAACCTATGGCGTCGAGCGAATTTGGATACGGGCAGTCGTCGTCCTCAGGCGATGCAAATCCGAACGACTCTTTATCAATGTAAAAACTCGTTCGATTCGGGAGTTCGATCGACGTGCCGCTGCGACCTGACAGCTGGCTCACCATGTCCGAGACGTGCACCCGCTCCAGATCTTGCGAATGCCCAACGTGGGTTTCGTATGCCCGCATCAGCATTCTGGCCACGAGGCTTTGCGGTAGTTCGGTGATTGCCAGCCGAGAATATACTCCGGTCTCTGTTCTCGCCTCACTCAAGAAACGATCAACGACCCAGTCGATGATTTCCAGATCGTCCGTGGCGTTTTTGGCCAGACGGGCAAGTGCATCTGATGAGCCATGAGCAGCTATTTCCAATAGGGGTAGGACGTCGAGGCGAATCTGATTTCTGGTGTAGTCTCTGCTGCTGTTCGATGGGTCGATCACTGGCTTGATGCCAAGTTGCTCGCAATAGTCGATGCATTCAGACCTTGGTGTATCAAGCATCGGTCGGAGCAAATTGAGTTCGAGATCGGATTCTGGGAACCTGAGGATAGAGCTGTATTTCATGCCTCCGATTCCTCTCAGGCCCGCGCCGCGAGCTGCGTGTAGCAATACGGTTTCGGCCTGGTCGTTTCGGGTGTGGCCGGTGACGACGCCATACGCGTTGCTGTTTCTGGCGATTTTCGATAGCGATGTGTAACGAGTGTGGCGGGCTGCAAGCTCAATAGAGATTTTATTTTCAGCGGCCACAACCGGCGCATTTACCGTTTCGACCCTGAAATCGACTCCAATAGACTCGGCAATTCGACTTGCGGTTAGCTGGTCACGATCAGATGACTCGGCCTGAATCTGGTGATTCACGTGGGCTGCGATTAATATGAGTCCGCTATGTTTGTTGAGTTGGGCTAATCCCGCGAGCAACGCCGTCGAATCAGGGCCACCTGAAAATGCGACCACCAGTGTGGCGCCGTTTGGGACTGATGCGAGAGTTAATCCGGCATCAAGTCGGTCGAGAAATTTCGAATCGGTAGCCATTAGTTTTCGATTACTGAGTAACTTCAGCGATCTCGGTCACTCGACGCACTCGGATGGTGATGATTTTCGCACCTTCCATTACACCAATCTGCATCCGCAGGTTTCCGAAACGAACCCGGGTGCCGATATCGGGCATGAGCTGTGCCTGTTCGAGGAAGAATCCGGCGATCGTTTCGTAATCACCTTCTGGAATATCCAGTCCAAGCTCGTCGTTCGCTTCGCCGATCTCGAGTCCTCCGTCCAAAACGAATGTGTTTTCGTTTACGGTCACGAATCGTCGGTCTGGTTTGTTGCCTTCTTCTCCAGTGCGTCCAACGATCTGCTCAACGAGCTTCGTCAAAGTAATGAGACCCGCGATTCCACCAAACTCATCAACTACGAGTGTGATTTTGTGCCCAGACTCCTGCATTTCGTCGAAAAGGTCATCCAGCCGTTTAGTTTCTGGGACGAAGTTTGCCTGGCGCATCAGATTGATGACCGGATGATCCATGTCGAGTTTGGACTCGGACAGCGAACCCAGAACATCTTTGACCGAGAAAATGCCAACCACATCATCATAATCGGTGTCGAACACAGGGAATCGCGTGTGCGGAGATGCATGATAGGAGTCCATGAAATTGCCGAAAGTAGCGTCGGCCTGAATCCATATGATCTCTGTACGAGGAGTCATCACATCCCTAACTTCCATCTCTCCGAATCGGAAAATGTTTTCGAGCATTTCACCGGTGTTTTCTTCAACCGTACCTTCGGCCTCGCCGAGGTCGATCAAAGTTCTCAGCTCACCGGCGGTAACGATCGGGCTCTTTAGTGAATCTTTTCCTCCAAAAAGGCGGATAATTCCACGAGGCACCAGGGTGAAAGCAAATACCACGGGCCATGCGACCGTCATTAAAATCAGTACTGTCCGTGCAGTAAATAACGCCCAGCGCTCGGCGGCGACAACAGCCAGAGTCTTTGGCGTTAGCTCACCGACGACGACGATAGCCACCGTAGCAATCGCGGTCGCAGCGACCGAGGACAGGAACGTTGGCTCTCCACCACCGATAGTTGCAATAGCGAGAGTAGTTCCCACCGAAGCAACCATGATGTTGAACAGGTTCCCAAGAAGAAGAATCGTTCCGAAGAATTTTTCGTACTGATCAAAAATCTGAACGACTAACTTCGCCCGATTATCACCCTCTTCACCGCGATGCTCGATTCTGTATCGGCTCGCGCCTAATACGGCCGCTTCGGTAGCGCTGATAAATGCGCTTCCCAAGAGCCCGATTACGATAATTACGATTGAGGTGGTCAACAGATTGATTTAGGAGGAGCAGACGTGAACAACACGCCGCCCCGCTCCTATATCAAGTCTATCGGTCAATGACCCTTCGTACGCAACTGTATAACGATTGCCAGTTGGACCCGAAATGATCAGCCGGTGATTGCGAGAACGCTTAGCGAGCCTACTCTGGCATCGACGCGTCGACAGTTTCACCTTCGGGAGGAGTCGCATTAGATTCTCCACTGCGAATCATCGCTTCGATTTGATCCCGAATATCAGTGTTAGTTTTAAGGAACTTACGAGAAGCCTCGCGTCCCTGGCCCAAGCGTGTTTCGCCGTATGAGTAGAACGAGCCACTCTTTTTCACAATACCCTCTTCGACACCAAGGTCGAGCAAGCTACCTTCTTTGCTGATGCCAGAATCGAACATGATTTCCATCTCAGCTTTACGGAAAGGTGGCGCAACCTTGTTCTTTACAACCCGAGCACGAATCCGGTTGCCTATGATGTCCTGTCCAACCTTCACGGCCTCAACCCTGCGGAGGTCGATGCGTACCGAACTGTAGAACTTCAATGCTCGTCCACCCGGAGTCACCTCAGGGCTGCCGAATACCACACCGACCTTCTCACGGAGTTGGTTAATGAAAATACAGACAGTATCGGTCTTGTGAATAACACCAGTGAGCTTCCGTAGCGCCTTCGACATGATTCGAGCTTGCAGACCAATCTGCATCTCACCCATGTCACCTTCGAGCTCCGCCTGTGGAACAAGAGCGGCAACACTGTCCAAAACGATGATATCCAGAGCCCCACTGCGAATAAGGTACTCAGTAATTTCTAGAGCCTGCTCAGCAGAGTCGGGCTGTGAAATAAGAAGTTTATCAACGTCAACACCAAGCAATCGAGCATATGAAGGATCCATAGCGTGCTCGACATCGATGAAAGCGGCCTGGCCGCCAGCTGCCTGCGCTTCGGCCACTGCCGACATGGCAAGAGTTGTCTTACCCGCAGACTCAGCACCGAAAATCTCGATTATCCGGCCACGGGGCAGCCCCCCAACGCCGAGTGCAAGATCCAGAGCAATGGAACCTGTTGGAATTGACTTGATAGTCGTATCCAAATTCGACTCGCCGAGTCGCATAACGGCACCACGGCCAAATGCTTTCTCGATCTGTGCAAGAGCTAGCTCGAGAGTCTTATCTCGGTCGCTGCTTGCCCCGTTAACTGAAATTTTGGGCATTGCTTTCTTAACAGCCAACGTCGCTCTTCTTTCTGCGTTACCTAATGGCCAGGTCCACGGGGCAGTTCGCCCGTAGTGACACGCAGATTAGCACAAGTGTTCTACTGCTGCAACAAGCCTATGGCACAACGATATCGTTCTCCCATAAACCTGTGAATGCAGCAAAATGAAATACTAGGAAGACTTGCTATCGATAAAGTCGATGAAGGCCTGGGTATGGCGACCACGCACACGTGCAGATTCGTAAATCAAGTTCAAATCTCGTTCAAGCGAAAGGCCTTCTATACGTAGTGCAGCAACCCTGTCGTGGTTTTCAACGGCATGTTTTGATACGAAACCGATGCCAAGATTCTGATCAACGGCAGCCACTACAGCCTGCGTGCTTCCGAGTGTCCATCGACCTCGGTGTTCTGTAAGCTCGATACCTGCCGCAGAGAGAGCCTGTACGACAGTTTGCCAGGTACCAGATCCACCCTCGCGTTCGATAATGTTCTCGTCTCTCAACTGGTCGATTGTGATCGATCGTTGATCAGCAAATGAGTGCTTAGACGAAACTGCGAGAACTACTTCATCCTTTGACATGGGGAGAGCCGAGTAGCCAACGGCAGTTGACGGCATTCCTGAAAGTCCAAGATCAGCCTGGCGATCCCCAAGAGTTCGGACCACCTGTGCTGAATCCGCCACGAGAACCTCGACAGAGATTCCAATGTGCTCTTGAGTAAACTCTGAAATCAGACCGGGAACCAGGTATTCGGCCGGGGTTGAACTGGCGACTATTCTGATAGCCCCAGACAGCGCGGACGGGTCGGGGCCGAATCTTGATACCAGCGCTTCGAAATCTGAAATCGTTCGAATTGCAAATTGCATCGATTCACGACCAGCATCAGTAAGGATCGCTCCTGTACCACGACGTTCAAGTAAGCGGGTTCCTAATTCTCGTTCCAGACGCTGGATCTGTCGGCTCAAACCAGGTTGACTCATGCCAAGTCGATCAGCGGCTCGTGTAAAGCTTCCCGTCTCAGCGACGGCTTTTAATGCTTCAAGTTCTGCGATATTCATGATTTATCCGCCTCCGATATTTTTACTATCGGCTGTTGGATGATTTCTCCAAACATGCAGTTTGCATGCAAACTTATTCTCTACATTCAACACGGTCATATCAATTTGTTTGCTTGGTTCAATGGTGAAAAAACAGTGAAAAGCTACAAACCATTACTAACGAGTTCAATTGGCGAATTTGATCTGCAATAAAAGTAAATTGAAGAGTTAAGCGCGAATCCCATCCATACTCGCTGACTATTACAATACAAAAATTATGTGATTAACTCATCACTGTCCGCGATAAGTGTATCTAGAAAATCACAAAATTTCAGTGCGCAGATAGCATGTCTGAAACCTCAGTTATCTAAAGAAATAACCCTCGGTAATAAAATGCCGAGGGCAATGAGTTTCTGTTTGTATATTTGACATTCCCGCTACGAAATCGAAGGACGAGACCCGAGTGTCATCGACACGGATATTTCTATGCCTGCCCTGAATATGCCAATTTCAATTTCTTCGCCAGGAGCTGTGTTAAGGGCAAGGTATCCAATAAGATCGTCCATAGATTTCATCTGAATAGAGTTGATGGAAACAATGATATCGCCGTCCCAATTCTTAAACCCTCGAACCAAAGCGCCGTTGCTTGCTCGGTCCCCCGAGTCACCACGAATTCCTGCAGTGTCCGCCGGGCCGTCAGGTGAAACAGTCATCACCATTGCGCCAACAACGTCTCCCGGCAGGTTAGCGCTCTCACGTTTTATAATGTCAACATCTTCACCGGTAATACCCATAAGTGAATAAGTGTGGTGACCATCGTTGATTAAAGAGGGCACGACACGCTTCACTAGGTCGACCGGCACAGCGAATCCGATACCTGAGTTCTGGCGTGACTCACTTCTTATCTGCGTGTTCACACCGATCACTGCTCCGTTGCTGTCGAGTAGCGGACCACCAGAGTTGCCAGGGTTGATAGCCGCATCCGTCTGAACGACGGATGGAATGCTGTAAGAAGAAAAACCACTGTCCAAGGTTCGACTTACCGCGCTGACTATCCCGGTTGTCATAGTGAACTCTTCACCAAACGGATTGCCGAGTGCGATAGCCAATTCACCAGGACGAAGATCAGAGGAATTCCCAATGGTGATGGGCACCAGTTTGTGCTCAGGGTCGATCAATTTGATTACCGCCAGATCGGCGTCGGGATCGAACGCAACCACATCAGCTCGGTACTCGCGGCCATTGAAGAACTTGAC
>Ga0209402_10003246_pt1 | contig 15654 bp, 14 predicted proteins | sample ArcticOcean_MG_C_3_FD_187437 | JGI IMG/M metagenome (GOLD analysis project Ga0209402, IMG submission 187437) | Marine microbial communities from western Arctic Ocean - ArcticOcean_MG_CB8_126 (SPAdes) (version 2) | ecosystem: Environmental > Aquatic > Marine > Oceanic | place: Arctic Ocean... | reverse complement strand
TGTTTTATGGGTGTGAATAGGGTTGGTATCGAACAAGACAAGGTGATGAGGCTAGGTGGAGGTCGAGACGAAGAACACTTGCTCCCCGCACAGGTTGAGATATATGAAGGAGAGTCTGTTGGATTTGTTTCTTTGGACCATAGGTTGCATAGCTTATCTTTCTTGGTCGATTCCCTGTCGTCAGAAATGGTATCGTTTTTGTCTGAGACTAAACAATTAGCCCCTGTGCCATTGATGACTCAAGGGGATTGCTTGGAGCTGCGTTTCAATGGAGCTCCTTCTGGCAGATACAGTTTTGTTAGCAGAGGTTATGGAGGCCTTGCTTACGGAGAAATCATAGTGCAGGAGAAAAATAGATACTAGTGATATAAATTGCTATCTCTTAGGGTCCTCACATGATTCTGAACGGATTCGCAGAAGGTTATTGGTGCTTTGAGAGGAAGTAATGTCGGGCAGGCTTAAAATGGGGTTGGCGTTCTGCGTTGCCGTCTTCTTTCGCGACGGATAGCTGCCTCCCGCTTCCTTTTTCTCTGGGCGCTGGGCTTTTCGTAAAAGCGACGTTTACGTAATTCTGAATAAAGCCCTGATCTTTGGATCTTACGTTTAAATCTGCGAAGAGCACGTTCGAGGCTCTCATTGTCTTGCACAGTTACTTGCAAAGTTTTACAACTCCTTAAAATCAGTTTGAAAATGGGAAAGACAAAGTTAGTGCGGAAAGCTTAATCAGGGAAGTGTTGATCGACTAGCAAGTGTCTGGCCGTAATGCATGTATTCGTCACGATTAGATAGAAAATCTTCTTTCCAGGTTGTATAAGGTGGGACTGGAAGCCGATGCTCGAGATACTCCAGGACGATTAAAGCAAGCTGAAATTGATCGTCCGACTTGAAATCTATTGTTTGCCCTTCGAGGATATGATCTACAGTGCGTTCGAATGTCTTGTGGTCTATTAGTGCAATAAAGTGGGAGATTTGGTCTATGCGGTATGAAGAATATAAGGATTGAAGTTGAAATGGGTTTGGTTCGGCAGCGTTTCTAAGGTATTCGCCAGCAGTGCTGCTAATGTTTGTAGATTGTTTGTCGAGGCTCGCCTGAAACCATTTTTGTAACTCGCAAGTTCTCTCCTCCTTGATTTGTTGTTTGTGCACTGCGGATGCGAGGAGGGATCGGAGCAGGGGACGGCCGAGAGCCCTAGCTCTAATATCTATTTCAGGTTCTGAAAGTTCAATGAAAATATTGGCGGTTTCCACTATGCCGCCCTCCCCAAAATCTAGCTTTTGTCTTGGACGGAATTTGATCCGTCCATACCAGCGCTGATCCCTCCCTAGGAAGCTTATTAGGAAGCAGGACCAAGTTTCATCGTCCCACTCTAGAAATCCGAGGGAGCGTTCACGACGGTGATCAATCAATTTATCGCCAGTTGGGATCTGAATTGGTCGAGGGTTTCTCGAGCTAGTTTTCTAAAAATGGAAGATGTGGCAAGGTCAGATGCTATGCAAGCATCATTTTACAAAGGGGCTCCGTAGTTGTGATAGATTTATCTATCCCTTGCCTTTTAGGTTGTTGATTTGTTATCCTCTTGGTCCATAATTTTAAAATGATTGTCTGACTTTAGGTAAAGAGCAGACGAAACCCGGCTCTCAGGAAGGCCGGATTTTTTGTCCAACAGCGGAGGATGGCATGGAATCAGGTGTTATCTCACTGGACTCGGGTGCAAGGCCAGAAGCTATGGCAGATGTCCCCGGGGTATGTGATCTGTCGTTAACCCGGGCCGTAGTCCAATATAGGGAGTCTCACGAGGCTGTTTCCGTAGGTGGATCTATACAGGATATTGGCTTGGGGTTGGTTGTAGGGGGCCGGTTCGCTGCTAAGTCGGAAGTCCTAGACCTAGGTAGTGGCAGAGTGAAGGTCCTTGACTTGAGCTCCGAGCTAGTCGTCCTAGATTGGGTGCATCAGCCTACTTTAGAATACATTAATATGCTAATTACAAACCAAGAAGAGAGGCTGAACGCCTATTCATTGCGGTTGGCAATTAAATTGTTGAGCAGAGTGGGGTATGGGCCACTAACAAGGCCCACTATTCTCAGGATAGGCTTCAGGGATATTTGCCAGGATTTAGATTTTCACGAGGGCACTTCGGTGAGATTCCTTCCAGATGCTAGCCAAGATTCTGTTCGAGTAAACTTGGACTACAATCGAGGCTCTCTAATTTTTACTGTTCATTCAGGGGGTCGACACAGAAAAATAGAAAAAGCTTTATTGAAAGCTTTTCCACAAAATGAAATTGTTTACACTGGCTTGCAACATAATAGTGGGAAGGTTCAGTATGAGGCGCTCTTTGCCGTGCCTTCTAGCTTGGCTGGTGTGGAACTCGAATGTTTGTCTATCAGGACAGGATTGATGCATCTGCTGGACATTTTTGAATGTGACCGGCACGAGGTAATCGAACAACACCTGGCGACTTTCGGTCAGAGGAATACGCTTTCCCGAATTTCATTGGATGACCATAATACCAGAATCGTGTCTCTATTGGGTGACGACGTAGAAATAGATAAGCCTTCAGTTACAACTGTCCACTAAGCCTAAGAGTTGGGGATGGTGTGTTTTCTGCAGAGGCTGCACTTCGGGTTTCACTCGAAGCAAATAGGATGCTTGCAGTTTCCATCAAAAGTGTGTCCCTGATGTGTCAGCTAGCTGTGGCTCATTTAGACCTTAGTACAAGTCCTGAAAATATTGTTTAAATCGTAATTCGTGACCTGAATATTCCCTTGGTTCTATCCTTCTACAGCTTGATTAAATACATCTCTTACCGCCCTAGAGTGTAGAGGCAATAATCCGAATGATATCAATATTGATGAAGGAAGTAGTATAGCTAAGTCGTTGTATAGCAATGATTTAGAAAGAAATGTTGTCGTTACAACAATTATTCTAATAAGCTTGCTTTCTACTTCTAACGGATGTAATGTGGTCCACCTCAGAGGTTGAATATACTCCTCTTTGGTACTTGAAAGATGAAGTTTTAAGTCAGTTGGCTACCGTGCTGACTGAGTTCTCTTTAATAACTTATCCAGTGGGAGAATTACGTCTATAATGTGGGATACTTGTCCAGTGCTAATTGAGGTAGAATTGCCAACTGATTTGGCAGAGAAAGTTGAGGCTATCCAGAAGGCAGATCCGGAATTCATGAGTAAAATTGTACTGTATGGGCTCACCAGGAGGACACTGTACGAGCATTTGAGAAATAGCAGCGACTTGACCCAAGAGGAAAGCACAGGGGCACAGGCTGTATTCTAGGCCTTGACGTGCCAGCGGCACCTCAATAAACCTAAGAAGGTCCTGTATACGTAACATAGAGTCCCGAAAGGGGTTTTGTGTTTGTGTGATTCAGAGTATTTGGAGGCTTCAAATTGGGTCATATCCATTCGAGTTCTTCTGATCAAGAAAAAGAAAATTGTCAGGAATCTAAACTGAGGGATAAGTATTTAGATTACTGTTCCTCTCAAATAGCTGAGCATCTTCTTTTGCTGTCACCTGACGAAATTTATCTTTTGGCTAGGGAGGCCCACCGTTCGGAAGGAATGACAGGGGAGCCCTCATACCAAGACTTAGTTAGGTTGGCGCAAGGAGGAATATCTAAGAGGCTGGCTTTGCCTTCGCTTCAAGAGTGGGCAAAAGAATACGAGGAAAATACTGGAAAATATGAAGATAAATTCCTAGCTATCTGGGAGTAGGAATAGCTTATATAAGAGGACTCCAAGCAGTAAAAACAATAGGGACGTTTAAAAATGCTAAGCCTTTAGAACGGGAGGTCATCATCCACCAGGGGGGGCTTGGGTGGGGGTTGGGGTGTAGCTTCAGGAGCTTCAGGGGTCCAGCCGTCGTCATTTTTAGATCCTAACATCTGCATGTCTCGCACGTTAATGTTGGTCCAGTAACGCTTTTGGCCCTCATTTTCAGTTTCTGAGTATTCTACACTTCCCTCTACGTATATCTGTTTACCTTTTTTTACGTACATCCCTATAATTTCAGCTAATTTCCCCCATGCAGTGCAGCGATGCCACTCTGTCTTTTCTTGTTGTTGTCCAGAGTTGTCCTTCCATGTTCGGCTAGTAGCCAAGGAAAATTTTGCATTTTGATTGCCGTTAGCCGTGGATGAGATCTCGGGGTCATTTCCTACGTTTCCGATGAGCATAATCTTGTTCAGCGATCGGCCCATTTTATGTCGCTCCTTGGATGAGGTATTTGTGAAAAATGTGAAGATTGGCCAGGTGATCCTCAAGCTACATACAGCTACGTGGAGACGCCATAGGTGGGTGGCGTCTTGGAGTGTAGTAAGATATTTTACTGGCAACCCAATTACAGTTGTGTATTGGTATCTTCCAGGTGAGTTATGACTGAATTGGAATATCTTAGTGTTGAAAAAGACGGTGATATTTCTATCGTTACAATCGATAGAGAAGAAAAACTCAACTCACTTAATTCTCAGGTATTGCAAGAATTGGGGGCAGTCTTTACGGAATTATCAAGGGAAGATAACCTTCGAGGAGTGATACTCACTGGTAAGGGAAGGAAATCTTTTGTAGCCGGTGCAGACCTAGAAGAACTGGCCGATTTAAATAAACAGTCAGGGAGAGATCAGAGTAGGGAAGGACAGAGAGTGTTCGCCCAAATCGAGAACTTTTCAAAACCTGTACTCGCAGCAATAAATGGCTATGCATTAGGGGGTGGATGCGAGCTGGCACTGGCTTGTCACCTGAGGGTTGCAAGTAAGGATGCTAGGTTTGGATTTCCTGAAGTGGGTCTCGGGATCATTCCAGGATTCGGAGGAACGGTTAGGCTTTCTAGGATAGTTGGGTTTGGTCGAGCCATAGAGATGGTATTGACAGGGGATATGATTACTGCTGAGAAGGCTGAGCGTTTTGGTTTAGTCAGCAGAGTACTAGAAACCGATGAGTTGCTTTCTCAATCCAAGGATTTCTTGGCTAGTATTACTAGACACTCTCCGCAAGCGGTTCAGAGGGCTATCCAGTCCCTTTATTTTGCTAAGGATGCTAGGGACATAGAGGCTTTCATTATGGAAAACGACCTATTTGGTCAGCTTTCAGGGACTGAGGACATGAAAGAAGGGGTGAGTGCATTCTTGGAGAAGAGAAAACCAGTATTTAAAGGAGTGTAGCCGGGGTGTTTAAGGCTAGCAATACAGCTATTGTGAGGTTAATATTAGGAATTAGTACAACGTCCCTTAGGCCCCTTTTCTTTTGCATCTGAGCGGACTAAAGCTCCGGCTTTTTCGGAACCTCGGGGTTCAAGAGCTTTCCTTTCCAGAAGAGGGAGTTGCCATTGTCGGAGCAAATGCTCAAGGGAAGTCTAATCTTCTGGAAGCTATTTACTATCTTGAAATCTTCAAGTCCTTCAGGGGATCAAAGCTACAGAATCTGGTAGCCTTTGGAGAAGATGTTTTTAGGATTGAGGGCACTGTTGAATCAAGGAACAACGGAAAATTGGCGACCCAGATAACAGCAGCATATGAAACGTCTACTCGACGAAGGAGGATAACTATAGATGGAAGTGAGCCGACACGCGTGATCGATGCAATCGGACATCTGGCAGCTGTAGTGTTTTCGCCTGCTGACGTTGGGATTGTTGACGCTGGTCCTAGTGCTCGTCGTCGTTATTTGGATGTTCTGCTCTCATTGAACCGGGAAGGCTACCTAGAGTCCTTACAGATCTACAAGCACGTTCTTGCTCAAAGGAATGCAGCTTTACGTTCCAATGCAGATATGATAGCAGTTAGGGCATGGGACGATTCTCTAGCTCTAAGTGCTTCTAAGATCATGACAGCAAGGGCAGAATGGGTCGCAGAAAAAAGTGAAGATTTCCGCAAATATTATGAATTGATCAGTGGTAAGATTTCTGCTTCAATGTCTTACGTTTCAAAAATCTCTATAGAGGATTGGAGCCCGGAACAAGTTTATGCTAAATGCTTGTCTGCACTGGAGGATAGTTGGTCGAGGGATATTTTCAGGAGGAATACTAGTCAAGGCCCCCACCTCGATGAATTGTTACTGGCTTTTGATGGAGGGCAAGCGTTAGGAGAAATCAGAGAGATTGGGTCGGGGGGTCAACGAAGAACAGCGGCCTTAGCGTTAAGGTTGATTGAAGGAGATACTATTCAGGACTCTAGAGGAGTCCAGCCCATCCTACTCTTGGATGATGCATTTGTGGAGCTGGATGATAGTAGGAGAGAGAGAGTCCTTTTATTGATGGATCAAGATAGATTTGGACAAGTCATTATGACTGCACCTAAAGAAAGTGATGTGCAAATTCATGGAAACAAGCTTTGCAAATGGGGAATCAAGGAAGGCATAGTATACGCATGAAGAATTCGGAGCCCGAAAAGATTGGAAAATTCCTTGATATTATCCTGGAAAAACGTGGATTTTCTACTCAGATTTCTAGGGTTGGCATTCTGGATAAATGGAATTCATTGGTAGGAAATAAAATTGCAGAAGTAACAGAAGCCAAAGCTGTGCAGGGGGCTACTTTGTTCGTCGATGTCCAGAGCAGTATATGGCTTACCGAACTAAGTTTCATTAAAACGACATTACTAGCTAAGATTAATAAAGGCCTTACTAAGGAAGCGAAAATAGAACGAATCATCTTTAGGTTAATGGAGAAGTGATTTAAGTCGAAATTTAGTGTAGGATGACAGTAACGAGAACTCAAAACCAAGTGAGTAGTGGATGGCCAAGAAAGGAAAAGATAAGAAAAGCGACTACACAGCTGGACAGATTACCGTACTGAAGGGATTGGATGCAGTCCGGAAGCGGCCAGGTATGTACATAGGCTCGACATCCTCTAGAGGATTGCATCACCTGGTCTATGAGGTTGTAGACAATTCGATCGATGAAGCTATGGCAGGATTCTGTACAGAAATACAGGTATCTCTGCTAAAAGATGGATCGGTTCGTGTTATAGATGACGGAAGGGGCATTCCAGTTGACGTTCATCCTGAAGAAGGTGTTCCAGGTGTGGAATTGGCAATGACTACGCTACACGCAGGCGGAAAATTCGACAAGGATTCCTACAAAGTCTCCGGTGGACTGCACGGTGTTGGAGTTAGTGTCGTTAATGCTCTTTCTGACTGGCTCGAAGTCGAAATCGTGCGTGATGGCCAGCGTTTTCACCAGCGATATGAAAGAGGGGACAAGAAAAAGGACCTGGAAGTAATAGGAAAAGAAAAAGGTAGTGGTACTCAGGTGGTTTTCCATCCGGACCCCGAGATTTTTACGGAACTTGTGTATTCGTTTGATATTTTGAATGATCGATTGAGGGAGCTAGCGTTCCTGAATCGAGGATTGAAGATTGTACTCAGTGATGAGAGAGATGAGTCAGAGGAGACCCACCAATATGAAGGTGGCTTAAGCTCTTTCGTCGAGTATGCCAGAGGTAATAGGAAAGCACTCCACGAAGAAGTGGTATATTTTGGGGCTAGTAAACCGGAAGCTGATGTAGAAGTAGCCCTGCAATACAATGAGAGTTATAGAGAGCATACTTCGACCTTCGTCAATAATATAAATACTCATGAGGGAGGAGCTCATTTAACAGGTTTAAAAGCGGCCTTAACTAGAACTATCAATGACTACGGTCGCCGAAACAAACTCTTCAAGAAGAACGATGAAAGTTTGTCTGGTGATGATGTGAGGGAAGGACTCACGTGTGTTCTCAGCGTCAAGGTGATGGAGCCTCAGTTCGAAGGACAAACGAAAACCAAACTGGGAAACAGTGAAGTCAGAGGTGCTGTGGAAGCTGTAGTAAATGAGAATCTTGGAGTGTTTTTTGAGGAAAATCCAAAAGTTGCAAAGATAATCATTGAGAAATCTCTTACGGCAAAATGGGCGAGGGAAGCAGCACGTAAGGCTAGAGATTTGGCTCGAAAGAAAAGCGCTCTGGAGGGCGGCGTTCTTCCCGGAAAACTCGCAGACTGTTCAATTTCGGATCCTTCTCTTAGCGAAATTTATTTAGTAGAGGGAGACAGTGCGGGCGGAAGTGCCAAGCAGGGTCGTGATCGTTCATTCCAGGCAATTCTTCCATTGAAGGGGAAGATTTTGAATGTGGAAAAAGCTAGAGCAGACAAAATTCTGGGCAATGAAGAGATCGGTGCTATGATCACTGCTATAGGTTGTGGTATTGGAGATGAATTTGACATCGACAGAGCTCGTTACCATAAGATAATAATAATGACAGATGCCGATGTTGATGGAGCCCATATCAGGACTCTCCTGCTCACTTTCTTTTACAGAGAGATGAATAGTTTGATAAAGCACGGCTATGTGTATATCGCTAATCCACCCCTGTATCTGCTGAAGAAGGGAAAGAAAGAATACTACGCTTATTCTGAAGAGGAGCGGGAAAAATACATGGATCGTTTCTCGAATGGGAAAACTGGTACAGAGGGATCGGGAATCCAAATTCAACGCTACAAAGGTTTAGGGGAGATGAATCCTGGGCAATTGTGGAAAACAACTATGGATCCCGACCACAGAACTATTCATCAGGTAACTGTTGAAAATTCTACAACAGCTGAAAAAACGTTTCGGGACCTAATGGGTGATGAAGTTCAGCCTCGAAAAGACTTTATTAATAAACATGCAAAATATGTAAAGAATCTCGACATATAAGAATCTATGGTAAACACAACAAGAGGTCTAAACATACAGGAGCAGGTGTCTTATCTGGTGGATAACGCTAGTTCTTGGATTATGAACCAGCGTACAGTTCACAGGGCACTAGCTGAGCCTCTGGCTGAGACAACTTTGGCTGCACTTCAAGGGTTCTTCGATAGAGATACTCTGGAGAGAGTACGAATCAGAACGGTTCCTGCAATTGATAATCCTCCCTTTTATAGTGCGTTTGAAGATGCGGGAGAATCTGTACCTCTAGATTTTGATGTTTGGGCTGCTATTACTTTTGGGGACGTGATCTTGGTAAGTGAAAGTCAGACGGCAGGGCAACTTTCCCATTCTATCCTCTTCCATGAACTAGTGCATGTGGTACAGTTTAAAATTCTTGGCATACATGAATTTGCCAGAAGGTACGTTAGTTCTTTCGTTCAAGGTGGGTTGAACTACATGACGATTCCTTTAGAGTCCATTGCGTTTGACCTTCAAGAAAAATTTGAAAAATGTGAAGCAAAGAAATTCTCTGCAGAAGAAGAAATTCAGGCTCGTTTATTTATTCCAGGGCTACCCTATGTTGGTCGAAAGAGTTGATCTTCTCCGCTTTAGAGTGACTACACAGTCAACATCTGGGCTCGATTGCTTATAGGTGTTTTAGTGGAACTGTTTCTCCATCAGTTGGAGTAAGACTATAACAGGGCCGAATCCGAAATCCTCTCCGATTATTCCAGGTGCATTTGTGTGATTGAAGCCAGCAAGTCCTGGGCTAGAAGCGGCTCGTAACTTTAGAGGGGTTGAAGAAGTGGAACTCAATGCAGTATGCAAGTTCTAGGGTTTTCCGGTTCCGTGACTTGCAGGATATTTGTTTATAGGGGTCCAGGGATCTTTAGAATGGAAACTGCAATCATGCCTATTAAGCCAACCATCAGAAGATAATATACTGTGGGGAGAATGGTTTTTCTGAGTGTTGCACCCTCTTTTCCTAAAAGGCCAACAGTCGCTGAGGCGGCTACTACGTTATGAATAGCGATCATGTTGCCAGCTGCTGCACCAACAGCTTGTAGCGCCACAACCATTGCACTCGAGATGGTCAAACGAACCGCAACCTCATGTTGGAATGCCGCAAACATTAAATTACTTACGGTGTTTGAGCCAGCGATGAATGCTCCCAGCGCTCCTGTAATACCAGCAAATAGCGGCCAGAGTTGGCCACCTGTAGTGGCAACCCAATCTGCCATTGCAAGGGGCATTGACGCAAAACCAGAGTCATTGATTCCTGAATTTATATAGACCTTAACCATAGGGACTGTAAATACGAGTACAAATCCAGCTCCAGCAAGGACTTTGCTGGAATCGACAAATGCAGCTCTCAGGCTGCTAGTATTCATACGATGCATGATCGCTGTTATGACAACCACTACTATCATAATGGTTCCGGGGAGATATAACGGTGTGGTTCCCGCATTTATGGTTGTGCCGAATATTTCTGACCACTCCAGCCTCCAGCTCTTCAGGGCCGGACCAATCGGAAGAGAAGGCAGTCGGCTGAGGATCAACAAGAAAGCCAGTATCAGGTAGGGGGCCCAAGCCTTAGCCGGTGACATATATCCCTTGGCTTCAACTTCATTCGACTTCGTCGCTAAATCACTGCTCCAATCTGATGGCCATTTTGTAGGATGAGGGAAATCCCACGTATCTTTGGGTACGAGGAACCCTCTGCGGGCAGTAAAAGAAACGATAGCCAACCCTACAAGCCCACCTACCAGCGATGGAAACTCAGGACCCAATAACCATGCAGTCAAAACGTAAGGAATCGTAAAAGCAATTCCACCAAAGATTGTGAATGGAAGAATAGATAGCCCCTCGGTCCAGGAACGGTTAGATCCAAAAAAGCGGGTCATCATTACAACCATCAGCGTCGGCATTAAAGTTCCAGTAATTCCGTGAATGACGGCAGCTCGAATGGTAACTGCGTCTACATATTGACTCATGGTGACCCCAGATGCTGTTAGCATAGTCAGGAATTCGGGGCTAGCTACACCCTCCTGGACACCGACCAAGACCGGTGTACCGACGGCCCCAAAAGTCACAGCGGTACTTTGGATCATCATCCCCAGCATCACTGCGCCAGCTGCCGGGAATCCCATAGCTACCATTAGTGGAGCAGCTACCGCAGCGGGAGTTCCAAATCCAGAAGCTCCTTCTATGAATGATCCGAAAAGCCAAGCTAAAATGACCACCTGGATTCTCCTGTCGTCACTGATACTATTGAAACTTCTTCGGATTGCTGAAACGCCGCCCGACTTTTCCAGTGTCTTTAGCAGAAAGATGGCACCAAAAATAATCAGTAGTAGGTCAAAAGTAGTAAACAATCCTTCCACTGATGATGCGGCAACATTAGCCAAAGACATGTCCCAAAAATAAAGAGCAATGCCAGCGGCAGTTACGTAGACAAGTGGCATTGCAATCCTGGCTGGAGTGCGAAAACCCACTAACAATGCTCCTGCGAGAAGAATGGGAAGGGCGGCTAGCGCTGCTAATGTTCCTGAGCTCACTGGTACCTCTTTGAGAATGTTAGAAGATTTTTTCCTAAAGAAATTTTTGACATTGGTACTAAATAGATAACATGCACTGTCATTAATGTTTGGAAAAGGGTGGAATTGATTGGCTAAGCATGGAGATGTTGTTGGCGTCTTGTCTGAAGGGATAGCTCTCCTCTATGTTCGCGCTTACGATAACTAAACACTTTCGAGATAGGAAAAGCCCATGGCATTACCCACTAAAATATTAATTGGACTAGTGAGCGGCGTCTTGGCTGGCGTGTTAGCTAATGCATTTAGTCTCAATTGGCTGAAGGATATACTGCAGACTCTGGAACCCTTTGGCACGGCATGGATTCAAGGAATAACCATGGTAGTCATCCCATTAGTGGTGGCTAGTTTGATGCTGGGTACGGCTTCTCTCGGGGACCTTAGGAAACTCGGAAGAATTGGGGGAAAAACCATAGCTTATTACATGACTACTACAGCTGTAGCAGTCGTGATTGGTTTAACCATATCCAATGTCGTTCGCCCTGGTAGCGGTATCGACGAAGCAACGCGCAGTGAATTGTCTTCGAGGTTTGAAGAGGATGCGGTAAGCAGGCTCGATCTTGCTGAAAATGCACCTGGAGTAGTGGAGACTTTGCTGAATATAATTCCCAGGAATCCAGTGCAGGCAGCAGCAGACTTCGATCTACTGTCACTGATATTTTTTACCATAGTATTTGGAGCAGCGATAAGTACTTTGGACTATAAACAGAGAGATGCAGTCTTGGGATTTTTCGAAGGAATCAACGGTGCCTCCGTGGTTGTCATAGGTTGGATCATGAAACTTGCACCTTATGCTGTTTTTGCATTGATTGCTCCCATTGTAGCCCAGTTTGGACTGGATCTGTTACGTAGTCTACTTGTCTATGCTCTAGTTGTAGTGGCGGGGTTGTTCCTCCATGTTCTGATTACCTATACATCAGCTGTTCGTTTTCTTGCTAAAATAAAACCGAGAGAATTTTTCTCTAGAATGTCTTCTGTTCCCCTAGTAGGCTTCTCGACCTCGTCCTCCAGTGCAACACTTCCACTCACCATGGAAACCGCCGAAGAAAATCTTGGGGTTTCCAAGTCTGTTTCAAGTTTCGTACTTCCCTTAGGGGCTACCATTAATATGGATGGGACAGCCTTGTATCAGGCTGTGGCAGTAATGTTTATCGCTCAGATCTATGGAATACCGCTAGGGGTGGGTGATCAACTTATTGTGGTAATGACAGCGACATTGGCGTCCGTAGGTGCGGCTGGAGTTCCCAGTGCAGGAATCATAACCTTGATTATAGTACTGAACTCAGTGGGCTTGGGTGCCAATGCACAAGCTGGAATCGCTCTAATTTTGGGTGTCGATCGTATTTTAGACATGTTGAGAACTGCAGTAAACGTTACGGGTGATCTAAGTTGTGCTACAGTCATCGCTCGTAGCGAAGGAGAATTAGAGTTACCCGACCTGGGAGCTTGAAGGTATGTCTTCCCAGAATATTCTTCGGTTCTATAAAGAGGTGCTATCTGAACTGAAGGGGTGTGGAAAAAAGCCAGTGAGACTGTCTTTGTTGATGGTAATGTTGTTGTCAGGTTGTGCTGAAAGATCAACTAACAAGGAATATCAAGCTGTCTTTAATGAGATTGATGATCGTGGGCGACTCGGTATCACTTCGATAGTCTCAGCTCTAAGTGATCCGGATCCGGACCTCCAATTATTGGCCGTTGAAGGCCTTGGGCGCTTCGAGTTGGAGGAGCATGTCCCAAGGATAGCTAAGGTTTTGGAGTCTGCGCATTGGCAGGTTCGTAACTCAGCCGCCAATGCTCTCGGTCAAGCTGTGTTTAGGACGGACGGTGACGAAGTGGTTGATATCCTCCTTGAGCATCTATTGGTTGAAGAGAATGCAGAGGTAAGGGGAAGCATAGCTCGGACCCTGGGTCGCTTATCTTTTTTGGACCAGAGTAGAATCCAATCTGTAGTGGATGCTCTGATTGGAATGACTCAGCCGGATATTGTTGTAGTGGAATTACCTGTTGTATTGGGTGTAGTTATGGGCCTGGAGTCAATGGTCCGGAGGTCGCAGCTTGATAGTAACGAACTACCGGTTCAATTAATACAGTGTCTAGAGGAGCTGGTAGGTTTCACTGTAACTGGCGTTGGCAAGGAATCCGAAGAACTGGCATCTAGGGTTCGAAAGACGGCGATGCTGGCCTTGTCTTCTTTGGGAAACGTGAAAATGCAGGCTATGATGCAAACCGCCCAGGATACAGATCCAGGTGTTCGGAGGACGGCGATGCTGGCCTTGAGGGAACACTCAGGTGAAGGTTTGGCTTTAATAAAAGACGGATTGGTAGACCCTTCACCGATGGTACGAATTGAGGCAGTAAAAGCATATGCCCATCGAGCTGAAGGCCTGGACGGATGCCAACTACTGTTATCAAAGGTCGAAGACGAAAATCTACATGTGTCATTGGCAGCTTTAAATCTAATCAGTGGGAAATGTGAGAAGGGGAATGGATTTGAGACTGCACTGGTTCCTTTGATTTCAGACTCTTCATCTCAGGATTTGTACGGTTGGCATAGAGCAGCGCATGCATTAGTCGCGACGGCTGAAATGTCCAGTGAATTGGCTAATCCTCTGATTGAAGATTTTAGTTCTCATAGGAGTCCATTTGCGAGATCTTATGCAGCTAGAGCTGCTGCAGTGACAGGCAATATAGGTGTCCTCCTTAGCCTAATGGAGGATGTTGCTCCGAATGTCCGTGTTGATGCAGTGCAGGGTTTGTTTGCAGTACGAGGCCACGATGCAGATTCTCTTCTTATAGCTCAGTTGGGTAGTACTGATCACCCGTTCCTTGTTTTGACAATAGCAAGGCTGCTCGAAAATTCTCCCCACTCCAGTGCGGCCATTGAGACTCTGATGAGATCCTTCGTGGTGATGTCCCAGGACGGCAAGCAAACATATCGGGATCCCAGGATGGCTCTTTTGGAGAGAATAGGGGAATTTGGGGGTTTGGAACAGGCAGCATTCTTGGAGCGATATTTACGGGACTATGATTCTGAGGTAGCTAATAGGGTCTCTGAAATATTAAGTAATTGGAGTGGTACCGATCGGAGTATAGAACCTCAAATTATGAATAGGCTCCGAATGCCTTCTATGGCAGAGATAGAGCGGATGGAAAATACTGTCGTCATTCTTCATATGGCGCGGGGAGGAGAAATTCCAATTTTGCTGATGCCATGGGAGGCACCTACACATTCATACAGGTTTAAGAATCTAGCAGAGAGTGGTCAATTGGATGGCTTAACTTTTCACAGAGTTGTCAGCAACTTTGTCATCCAAGGTTTAAGTCCAGGAGCTAATGAGTACGAAGGTTATCCGGAGTATACCAGGGATGAAATCGGAGTTTTAACGCATTGGCGGGGAACGGTGGGTACTTCCACTCGGGGCAGGGATACTGGCGATGGTCAGGTTTTTATCAATCTTGTGGACAACCTGAACCTGAACCATGACTTCACTATTTTTGGTCGTGTTTTGAACGGAATGGAAGAGGTAGATTTGGTTGCAGAAGGGGATGTGGTCACTGCAGCGACTATTGAAATCTTAGGATCGGATTCAAACTAAAATATGATGAGGAAGAATTGATGACTAGAAAACCGGTATCGAGCCCTACTGCATCTTCGGTTGGGCCGTATTCACATGCGGTGGATGATGGTAGCTATGTATTTTGTTCTGGTCAAACCCCCCTAGATCCTCAGACGGGGAAGCTCCATCCAGGTGGAGTCGGCAGTCAGACTCGTCAGTGTTTCGAGAATCTTTTTTCTGTGCTCAGTGAGGCAGGCCTCACACATCAAGATGTCGTAAAGGTCAACGTTTATCTAACAGATATGGGCAATTTTACGGCGATGAACGAAGTGTATGCTCAGCATTTTGATCAACCGTTTCCAGCTAGGACTACGATTGGAGTAGCCAGCTTACCCTTGGACGCTGAAGTTGAAATAGAATTAGTTGCAAAAAATAAAGCCAACAATTCCCGCTGAAGTCAGGCGGCTAGTCAGTTTTTTCAAATTTGGGTGAGGATCGTCTGTGACACTTAAATTGACGGAATTAGATAGCTCTAATTTGGCTGGTGAAAGTGGCCCTGCGGTTCAGATGGCTATGTCTATTCTGATTCGTATGTCTGAAATTCAAAGCGCTAAGAGCCTGATATCTATAGTATCGGCTCACATAGATAGTGCCTTGTACATAGGACCCGCTACTCTCGATTACGCAGAACGATTGGTTGACCTAGGCGCGAAGGTTTGCGTACCGACTACCCTCAATGTGGCTGGAGTAGACCACAATGGTTGGGACCGGTGGGCTGTTCCACCTGAATGGGCCCGTCAAGCAAGACGCCAGACGCTTGCTTATAAGTC